>Ga0255780_10004713_pt1 | contig 11662 bp, 6 predicted proteins | sample 071ome_32_FD_179978 | JGI IMG/M metagenome (GOLD analysis project Ga0255780, IMG submission 179978) | Coastal salt marsh microbial communities from the Groves Creek Marsh, Skidaway Island, Georgia - 071405AT metaG (version 2) | ecosystem: Environmental > Aquatic > Marine > Intertidal zone > Salt...
GTTCTTCAGTTTTTTCGAATTGACGGATAAGGGGAGTTCTTGGGTTGGCCCGTTGGTCATATCCATAATGGCCAACAGCAGCGGCAACTTGCGGCGTTCGTTCTGGTACATTCTTTGCATGACAATCATTCCAGCGTTTTTCGTTTTGCGACTGGACGTCGCAAAAGGTAAAAAAATGGTCAACGAGAAACGGGATGTGGACGAAACGCTCTGACGAAGACGACGACGATGGTGATGTTGAAAACGTTTATGATGATAATAATATTGCAATATTTATACTTGTGTATTACTTTTCGTTCTTTGCTTTCTCGCTCTCTTCCATCAACGCCATCAACTCCGATTCCGGCATCTCTTCCAATCTCTTTTGCATCACCGCCTCTTCGTACTCCTTCAATTGCTTCCCGTACGTCATGTCTTTATTGAACACTCTCTGAATGTAACTCCCAACCCACAGCAGCGTGAGCAACATGACGAACGTCAACTGCACGACGTTCCCGGCCCACTGCGCGTCGAACCCGGCAAACTCTTGCAAACCGTAGTACGCTGCAAACCCTAAACCAGTGACCCCTCCTCCGATGAGAAGCACGTCTAACCGCGTGTATCCGAACGGAACGTCGTCGCCTTCGTCTCGAGTCGCTCTCGGAGGTTGGAGCACGTTTCGTCTGTGCGTTCTCGTTGCGTTAGTGATAATCCTGGTATTCTTAGTGTTGAGAGAGGCGTGCAAACTTGCTGTCGTGGTTTTCGTCGTCGTCGTCACGGTGGTGGATCTCGATTTTGCAAACGAGAAAGAAGATGACGAGGAAGCCATCATCGTCGTTCGAGAAGACGCCGACGGTCGACCGGCGGAAGAAGAAGCAGAAGAAGCGAGGATAAATCTCGACGACGGCGCGCAAAGCATGATTTTATTCTTTTCTTTCGAGTTTGTGTGTTTGCGCGTAAAGGTTTTATGCGCGCAACGACAAGTCGCTTCTTTCCAAAAGAGTTCATTTGCTCCGAAAACCCTAAACAACGTAGAAAGCTAAGCTCTCCAACTTTCCCTTCATCGCGCTCGAGAAACGCGGCGCATTCATCGTCTGCATATTCCGCACCAGTACCAGTTTGAAAAGAGAAGTGGTAGCAGCAACAGAAGAAGCTTCGGAGGAGGTGCGATTCTCTCCGTGTTTCGTGTCCGTGCCCCCTAAAAAAAGGATGAGAACAGGGAATTCGTTCGCCTCGAAAAACGCCCCGCTGAAAAAGGTGCTCAACGCGACGATAGTTGTGCTGCTGTTATGCCGCTCGGCGTCAGGAGTGGCTGCCGTCGCCGAGAAGGAAGAGAAGAGCGAAGACGCGGCGATAGGTGAGGAGCGCTGGTTTCTTCTCCGCGCTGCTTCGCGCGATCGGTACCACGACTACAAATACTCGCGAAGACACCTGTTGTTGAGAAGCGTGGATTCGGAATTTCAGTTGGTGGATGAAAACGAAAAGAAGAAGACGCCCGTGCCTTTGTTCGCGCGCGCACGAGAACATATTCGCCGGTATCGAGAGAAGCATGCGGCAGCTATAGAAGAGAAAGATCAATCGTTGGAACGTTTAGAGGAGAAAGAACGCGCGTACGTCAACGCGATGGAACAGTTTCGAACGCGAGCGCTGGATCGAAAACGGTTGACCGAGTTTGGGAAAGAGTACGAAGAAGAGGCGGAGAAGTTTGAGAAAGAAGAAGAGAAGAGAAAGAGTGATGGAAGTAGAGATGGTACTAGTGTAGATGAAGAAACGACGTCGTCGTCGTTGTCGTCGTCGTCGTCTTCTGAGGGAGGATTGACTGTGTTCTTTGGTGTTGATGGAGGCGAATCGAACTGCGAGTTTGTGCTGGATAAAGGAAGATGGATCGCGGACCGGTTGAACGCGAAGGAAATGGTCATTCCAACGTGCGATCACTTGTTCCACTCCGACACGGATGTTGATTTGTTAGATTATATGGTTCCAGATACAATTAATCACTGTAAAGAAGAAGAAAGTTCAAATACGTTTGAAGTGGCATCGTGGAATCACAACGTCAACGCGCACGGCTTGTCCATTGCGGAACGATTTTTTGGCACTAAGGACCGCAACAACAACGGAGAGAACATCGAAGAGAGCACAGAAAAAGAGTCAAACCCGTCGCACCATGAACAGTTGGTCGCCACGGCTGAAGACGCGTCGCAAAAGAAAATCTTGTGCGTCCAATTTGGCAACGGGGGATGCGAATGGGAAGGCAAGCGATTTACGCCCAAGCTCGAATTCGATAGCGTCATCACCCAAGATCAATTGAATAAAGATGAAATCGAAGAGAAAGGGTACGAGTACGTCTACATCGCCGGTGTGTTCAATTGGCGTCCGCACGACGAGAAAGTCAAAAAGTGGCCAGGCCTGTTCAAAATGTGCGACCCACCGCGATATCAGGAGAAAATTTTCAACGAAGCTCGAGAGTCAATCAAGAAATACAACGCGGATCACCCGGTAGACCCGGAAAAAACATTGTGCGCGCACTGGCGTCAAGAAGATTTCGTCGGCAAAGGCGACCCGTTTGTCGCTGACCCGGTCGAAGGTGCAAAAATGATGTTCGAAAAAGCGGAAAAGCACGGCAACTTGACCGACGTGTTAATTCTCACCAACGACCCGCACAGTGACGAAGACAAGGAGCGATTGGAAAAGTTAAAATCCGAACTCTCCGCGCGCGGGTTAACCCCTCACACGGTCCATCACGACAAAGAAAAGCATACGCACGATATATTTGTCGATAAAGCTGCGTGTTTATTGATGAAAGGTTTCATAGGCACCAGAGCGTCTTCGTTCAGTCAGAGCATAGCGACAATGCACGGACTTCGAGAAGGATACATTTGAGATGGATAGATAGATAGATAGATAGATAGATAGATAGATAGATAGATAAGATATTACTGGTACATTGGTAGATAGAAAGATTGTATATGTGTTATACGGACTGCGGCCACTACTGAATAGTAACTACTCAGAGCGCTTAGAGCAAGATTTTCTCTCTCGTATGCTTCATTTTTTCTCACTCGATTCGAAAGGACACGCTCACATAAAGCGAGAAAGAGAAAGAGAGAAAGAGAGACTTGAATTCCCCAAAAGAGGCGAAGAAAGAACAAAAACAGAAAGCCGCGCGTGGTCGGCGATGGTTATTTAAGAAGCGTTCAGAGAGACGGAGAAAGAGAGAAGCGGCCGCCTGCAACCAACATGACGCTCGTTTTTTCAACGACCTCGATAAAAAAGGATACAAATCTCGTTCGATTTTTCCTTCTCGGCGTCGGCACGTTGCTTCCGTTCAACGTGTTCATCACCGCGAAGAAGTATTTCGACATGACTTTACTCAGACACGATGGTGGTGACGATGGTGATGTTGGAGAAGGATGGTTTACGTTTACGAAGGATTCGTTTGAAAATGCGTTCAGTTTTTCATACACAATGGCAAACTTGGCGACGTTAATCGCGATGAATCGGATGCGGGTGTTTGATACCGCTGCGAGTAGTGGGAAGGAGGACTGTGAAAAGAGTAAGTTATACGATCGATTGACGACGTACCCTCTTTTGGCGTGCGCGGCGTGTTTTTTTGCCACGGCGTTACTCGCGTTGGATGAACACGTAAAGGGTACATTTGTCGTCTCGTTCGCGACGTTTAATCTAGTTTTGTTCGGTGTTTTCACCGGTTTGGTGCAGTCTGGATCGTTCGCGTTAGCCGCGACTCGAGAGAGAAAGTTTTCCACGGCGGTTGTGAGTGGGCAAGCGTTGAGCGGAGTGCTCGCGAGTTTCGTGGCGTTGACGTGTAGCGGGTTCAATTTCGCCGCTCTGTATTTTGGTTTGAGCGGATTAGCGTGTTTACTGTGCGCGAAAGGTGGCAGAGAATTAGTTTTGGAGATGAAGAAAGAAAATAATACGACTTTGTCGAATTTAGGCGGGAACGACAACAGTAGCATTAATAGTGGGAACATCATTAGGAGGCAGCAATACGTTCCAGTCGCTGTACTCGAGGAAGCCGTGGAGGAGGAAGAAAAAAAGGCATCGAATAATGCATTAAGTTCCGGTAACGGTATCGATTCGGAAAGCACCGACGCAGGAGAAATGTCAAACGTACAACTCATGGGTGCATCTGCGGTATCCTCTTCTTCGAACGCAATAGAAGAACCATTGGAACGTGCCGAAGCTTTTACCGCGGATGCTTCTCCTCCGATTCAAAAAGAGACATGGCTCTTTCGTTTCGCCGTGTTTCTCACGTTTACAGTAACGCTTACTGCGTTCCCCGCAATCACATCGTCCATTGTCACTCGCGCGGAAATGAGCAGCAAAAATAGCGACAGCAGCGATGATAATAGTGCCACGAGCGCTGGCGATTACTGGACCTCCTTCCTCTTCCTCCTCTTCAACCTCGGCGACCTCGCCGGACGCGTCTTCGAAGGTTCCTCCTACGCGCAAAGTCGAGGATTACAGAATGTTTCCGGTCAAGTCGCGTTTCGTCGAAGTCTGTATAGAATAGTATTCGTTCCTTTGCTCGCTTCATGCAATGTGGATCGATCTGGCTGGCGAGTGCCTCGAGTCCTCTCCTTCGACGCGTTTCCACTCTTACTCATCTTCTTCTTAGGATTCACGAACGGTTTCAACGCCGCGTGCTGCATGGCGCTCGGACCGCAAACGCTCTCTCCATCTTCTTCCCCCAGCCGCCGTTCCACGCCGCGCGAAGGGTCAGAAGACGAAGTTTTCGAGAACGAAGAAATAGAAATAGAAAACCCGCCTGCTCCATCAAACGGCTCGAGCGAAGAAGAACGAGACGCCGCAAAGAAGAGCGAAGAGGGCGCGTTTCTCGGCACCATGCTCTCCGCTGGCATCGCCTTTGGTAGTGTCGTCAGCGTGCTCGTCTGCGGGATGTTCACCGCGGGTGGGTATTTGTAATATGTAAAAGAAGAATAAGAACGCCTCTGCACCGTGGCATTTTTTCCTGTTTTCCGCACTGTGTCGTATTTTTTCTTCCCGGTTCGTGGCGGCGGCGATTTCGCATTTTCCTCACTTTTAGTTTTAGAACACGCGCGCGAGCGCATATAAGACCCACGTTAAAACAAACAGATACCAAAAATGGGAGTCAACAACAAAAAGCGCAAATCGAACCCGAACAACGATAATAATAATAACAACAACAATAAAAGGATACAAAAGCGCGACTTTAAGAAATCCAATCGCCCAAACTCTTGGGACAAAGAACCGAAAGGGAAACGACCTTCTTCAACGAACAGAGGCGGCCGCGGCGGCGGAAACAAAAACAGAAAGAACGGCGAAGGCAAATACGGCGCGACCGAATACATCCGCGAGAACGAGCACTTTGAAGCCTACTATAAAGCGCAAAAGATATGCACATCCGACGAAGATTTCGCGGAATTGATGAAAGTTTTGAAGACGGATTTACCGTCGAGTTTTAGAATCAACGGCGTCGGGAACTTTGCGGCGCGCATCAAACAACGCGTGAAAAACGAGTTCGCGACGTTATCCGGAGCAGGGTTGGAAGATATCAAACCGCCAACTTGCGTGGAGTGGTACCCAGACTTTGGGGCGTGGCAGTTTAGTTACTCTCGGTTGCAGTTGAGGTCCGTGCCGCAGTTGAAGTCGCTGCACGAGTTTCTCAAATCCGGGCAAGAGTTTGGTTCCATCACGAGGCAAGAAGTCGTGTCGATGATACCGACGCAATTTTTGAAGGTTGAACCGCATCATAAGGTTTTGGACATGTGCGCCGCGCCTGGATCGAAAACGTTTCAAGTATTAGAGGCGTTGCATAGGGATTTTGAAAGCTACGACCCAAGCTTCGGTAGCTTTCACGCCGACGCGAAAGACGGAGGAAAAGCGGCGCAATTGTCCGCTAAGATGCCAACTGGGTTTGTCGTCGCCAACGACGCCGACTTGAAGCGCTGTAATTTGTTGACGCACCAAACGAAAAGAGCGAACTCGCCGTGTTTGTTGGTGACGAACCACGAGGGGCAGAATTTTCCGGTGATTAAAGGAGAACCCGGGAACGCTCAGGATGATTTTAAGTTTGATTCCATCTTGTGCGACGTGCCGTGCAGCGGAGACGGCACGATGCGAAAAGCGCCTGATATTTGGGCTCGATGGCACGGTGGCTTTGGTAACGGTTTGCACTCTCTTCAAATCAAAATTGCAAAGAGAGCTGCGCAGATTTTGAAAGTTGGCGGAAGGATGGTGTATTCCACGTGTTCGTTGAACCCGATTGAAAACGAAGCCGTGGTGATGTCTCTGATGAAAGCGACGAACGGGGCGTTGACGTTGGTAGACGTAAGCAACGAGCTCCCGAACTTGAAACGATCTAACGGATTGAGAGATTGGCAAGTTTGGGGCAAATCGAATCGTCGATGGAATTCGGTGGAGGAAGCTCACGAGAACCGCGAAAAAGTCGTTCAGAGCTCCATGTTTCCAGATAAAGAGTTTTTAGATACAATCCCGATTGAAAATTGCGTGCGAATCTTACCGCACCACTCCGATACCGGTGGTTTCTTTGTCGCCGTTTTCGATAAAGTGAGAGAATTGGACCCGGAGATTGAGACGCAAATTGAAAACGAGGCAAACGGCCCGGAGGGTAAAAAGTTTTCGAATAAAACGAGAGAATTTTCGCAATTCAAAGGTTTAGGCATGGCGGAAGTGAAGTGCCATTTTGAGTACCCGTCGGGAGAAAACGTTTCGGTCTCATTAACCGTAGAGCAGCCGAAACCGCCGAAGAAGAAGTACACTCGCGACCCGCAAGACGGCACGTTACTCTTTGTCAACGCGCACGGTCAAGACCAAACGAGACCGGGCAGGAAAGGGTTCGACGGCGTCGCGCCGGTAAATTCTCCGGACGTCGTCGATCCAATCAACGAAAAGTACGGCTTACACTCGCTTCAAATCGAGAAAAACTGCGTCACGAGAACAGCGGAAGGCAGTAAACCAAAGCGCGTGTATTACGTCACGCCAAATTTGCGACAGTACATCGCCGCGGATACGAGGGAAAGTTTGCGCATTACCGCCATCGGTTTAAAAGTTTTTGAACGACAAAACTTAACCGATGAGAAAGACTCTTACTTTGGGGCCGATTCGAAAGTTCTCAGCGCGTGCAACTATCGACTAAACCAAGATGGTTTATTCCTCACCTTACCGTTCATGACAAAACAAGCCATCACGATAACCATCCCCGAACTCCTCCAAATCCTCAAACTGAGAGGTTTAGCGCTCGTCGAAAACGAACCGGTACCGGAAGGTTCCAAATTCACGCCGCGACCGAGCTTCACCGACCCGGAAACTCGAAAACAAGTCGAAAGCTGCTCTCAAGGTTCCTTAGTGTGTTTACTCCGAGACGAAGACGTCCAAAAACTCAACGCCACTCGATCCGAGTTTGCAATCACGTGTTGGAAAGGCAAAACGAGCTTGAACTTGTTGGTGTCTAAAGTTGAGACTGAACATTTGCTCGAAAAATTGAAGGCCCACATGAGAGACGCGAACTTGTGACGATCAGAGTTGCTGGTAGACGAATGAGAAGAAGAACGAGTTGTACCTGGTACTTTTTAATAAGTATATAATTACACCTACTACCACTATACGTGATTGCATAGTAAGGCGCACACAGACATGCATAGCAAAATGTAACGCTTCATTCATAAAGAAGTAGAATGTAGGTGCAAAAATGTGATCTTAAAGTATTTATAAATAGTAAACAAACAATCATAATCGTCGAGATCAAAATCACACGCAATCATCCTCCTCATCGTCATATTCCTCCTCATCTTCTTTTGATGCTCGCCTCGTGGAAAATCTGTTTGCAAAACTGCTTAAAATCATCGGCGCCAAGGCGACGAGAAACGAAAACACCGCCAAAGTGTTCGAGACGCTCAGCGAGAGAATCTCCAGAACTGTTTTACCTTTGGATGTTGTGCACAAGAAGGGAGAGTTCTCTTTTAACGTATAGCATGGATGACACGCTTCCGTGGCTTCGAGCAAGACTTCCAACGCTCGAGTTGCGCACTGTTTTTCGTACGACGTACAGCGCTCTTGATTTGAAGGAGGCCAATACTGTACTGCCGTACCATCACTATTTGGAAAGTTCGCCACACTACCATTATCAAGCACAACAACTGCATTGGAAGCCCACGGAGCAGTTGAAGGAGTGGATGGAATCAAAGCATAAGACGGAGCCACGAATGAAATCGCTTTCCCACCATCAATGGCAGATCGATAATATATTGCACATTTGGTCTGGTCGATGTATTGCGAACAAGAAGCATTGTGTACTGAACTCGTTGAAGCGGGAATAATCTCCCACCACGCATCGTCTGCTCCAACAATGTCGGCGGTAGAACACCCATCGTTCCTGTCGTGGAAAGCGAGTGATTCCGAACTCATCGCGAAAGGAAAGTATCGATACCCCCAACCACTGTTCCCCCAAGTCCCATACTCGACGATGCTCGTGGCATTCGAAAGTTTCGCGTACAAACCGTCTCCGCTCTCCTCCTTCTCTTTACACGTCTCGTACGTCCACTTCACATTATAAATCGGGTCCCCTTGCAACGCTTTACATGAATCGTACCCACCAGAACTCGAGTCGTCCGTAATATCCGTTATTGCTTCCTTTAAACCTCCGTAATACGTCCACTGACCGACGAATACCGCCGCGGCAATCGCGACTATACACGCGTACGCGAGATATAAAACGGAGTGCTGTTCCAGAATTAATTCTTCCCCACTCGTTGGTTTTCTAAAATTCCTCGGCAGAACTTTCTCCAAACCGTCAATAGATTTGATCTTCGCGTGCAATTTCGCCTTGGACACTTTCAACTGCGATTTAGCTCGCGTGATGCTTTTCTCGAGAGCGTCTTTTCCGGAGGCGGAAGACATGCTTCTTCTTCTTCTTGTTTCACACACGAGTACCTCTGTACCTGTTTAATTAGAAAAATATCGCTCGTCTCCTCACGTTAAAGTCACGTTTTCGCGCGCGGGGAAAAAAAAATGAAAAAAGTGCACTTTTTAAATCCGCGTCATCTCGCGCGCTGTGAGACGCAAGTTTTGGAAAGATCTCAAAAATATCTTCACTCCTTCGCGTGCGTTACAGAGATTAGTGCAAGAAATTTAGAAACGAACACGCGCGCAAGAGAGAGAGAGAGAGAGAGAGAAAAGAGATAAAAATGAGGCGTTCGACGAGGACGAGGAGCGCTCCTATCGACGGCGCGAGATCTGTTGTTGGCACCGCGTCGGCGTCGGCGACGACCAAAAAGCGTGGCGTGAATACCGTCCAATACCAGCAGCGCGAGAAAACGCCAGAAGAGGGAATTGGAAAGCGGAGAGACGACACGTCGTTCTCGGATGAGAAGAAAAAGAAGAAGACAAGGACGACGGCGACGACGAAGGTAATGGACGATAAATCGAACGAAAAGAAAGAAGAGATGAACGATGGCATCGAGACGACGAATTTGAGTGGAAAGGAGACGAAAGTCGGCGTCGAAGAAGAAGACAAAGACGAGAAGAAGTCAACGGAGAAAAAAAAGACAGAAGAACTGGAAAAGGAGCAGGAAAAAAAATTACGAATTTTACTCGTCGAGGACGACATCCCGACGTCTTTAATCATAACGTCCATGCTGACGCAAGCCGGAGCGGTGGTGACGAACGCGAGCAACGGGAAGCAGGCTTTAGAACGGCTGCGTGATAACGATTATCATGAGAAGATTGATTTGATTCTTACGGACATCATGATGCCGGAGGTGGACGGCATCGAATTGTGTTCGATTTTATCGAAGAATCCGAAATTGAAAGAGGTGCCAATAATTGTCATGTCGGTGAGCGATCACTTGGAAGCGACCGGGGAAGTGTTAGATGAGAATAAAGCGCTGGCGATTGGTGCGGAGGGTTTCTTGCAGAAACCACTGAGTAAGGATGTGTGTAGGAGCGTGGTCGGGACCCACCACAGGTTGCCGTCGAATGGGAGTTCGTCGAGTTCGTCTTTACTATTAACGACCAAAACACCAACGAATGATAACGAAAACAATAACAGTGGCTCCGAGGAGAAAGTTTCGGGTGGCTCGGACGATCCCTCGACGTTTAAACTCGCGGCGAAAGAATCCGACGGTCTCGTAACGCGTGAAGAAGATGGTGGATCGAACGAAGATTCCGGAGCTGGAGCTGGAAGAGAATCATCCGGGAATAAGGAAGAAGATGAAGAAAGAAAGAAGAGGAAGGAAAAAGAAGGCTTGCCAGAAAAGGAGAGAATGAAAGCTACTGCTACTACTGCTACCACTATCACCACTACTGTTGCTGCTCGCGGTACTATCGATGTGCCACCAGGAGCGGCGGTATCTGCTCGAGAACTTGCGACTGTGCCAGCTCAACAAGAAGAACCGGGAACCTCGGCACCAAAGACTTCAGACATCGTGACAAAAATATTGCACTCTGAACAAAAGAAACTCTTCTCGGGTTTGTCGGTGCAACTTGTGCGCGCGCATGGCGGTCCGACAGCGGTTCTTGAACTCGCGTTACCACCACAGTCGCACAATAAAGTGGACGGGTGTAATAACGATGATAACGAACACTCAAACGATTCCGATCGCGTTAAATTACGCCGGTCTGAGTCGCGCTCGGCGTTTCAATCATTTATCAAGCAAAACGAGAACAAAAACTTAGGCATTGAAACGGTAGCGTTACCGATTGATCCAATGTCAATGGTTTTCCCCAATCTGAATGAGGGCACGAAAGCCGTCTCCATTGGGAAGACTCCGGGTGGTAATAAGAAGAGTGGGAAAACTGCGACGAAAGTAGCTGTACCTTCGAGATTATCGAAGGATAGTACGTCTCCGCAGGCGGCAATGACTGGAGCGAAAGATGAGGAAGCTGCGGAACTCTTGGCGCAGTACCAAATACAACAACAACAGCAGCAGCAGCAGCAACAACAACAGCAGTATCATATGCAGATGCAACATCAGCAATTCATGCAAATGCAAATGCAATTCCATCTTCAACAGCAGAACTTTATGGGGGCTGCGCCAGATCCAGCCATGGCGCAAGCAAACGCTCAAGCGTATCAAAATTTGATGCAATCGTTGGCGATGTCTCAGCAGCACCAACATCATCAAATGCAAATGCCCCTTGGATTCAATCCTGCCGCCGCAGCGGCGGCTGCCATGTTTGCCTCATCCGTAAATGGAACGCCACCATCAACGCATATTAACAACAACGTCGGAATGGGTATGTTTCCGTACTTTCAACATAATCAAGAATACGTCAATTCGTTCGTGCAAGCTTTGGCATCCGCCGTCGAGAAGGCACCGATGACGTTGTTGGAACAGCAACATCAGCACCAGCATCAGTATGCCCCGTCACAGATGGCGCAACCGTTGGTGAACAAATCTGAGGCTGAAGCGAGGTTAGAAAACATTGTTTCCAACAACAGCAATGCCGCCAGTAATAACGTCAACACTGCCTCAACCTGTGCTGAGAGAAGAGCGTTGGCCATCGCCCGATTTCTCAAGAAACGCAAGGAGCGTAAATTCGAAAAGAAAGTTCGATATGCCAGCAGAAAACGGCTGGCGGAAGCCCGACCGAGAGTTCGCGGACAGTTCGTGAAGAAAGTGGTGGCTGAGGATGAGGCACCGACGACGACAGTGACCGAGCT
>Ga0255780_10004717_pt1 | contig 11658 bp, 16 predicted proteins | sample 071ome_32_FD_179978 | JGI IMG/M metagenome (GOLD analysis project Ga0255780, IMG submission 179978) | Coastal salt marsh microbial communities from the Groves Creek Marsh, Skidaway Island, Georgia - 071405AT metaG (version 2) | ecosystem: Environmental > Aquatic > Marine > Intertidal zone >...
AACATGGGAATTATATGGTTGTTACTTAACAACAGTTAACTATAACGACTTAACATATAGTGATTCAGCACCAGCAACAGTTACATTAAACATCAGATTCGATAACGCAGTACAAACACCATTAGGTAGTGGCGTAGGCGTTAGCGTTGGTAGAGCACTAGGTACAGTAGTAACAGGCTAATAGACTATGGCAGGCTTCTTCGACAACGTTCTGAAGGGGTTCCTAGGTAGCGACTATCTCAAAGATTATAGGCACGCCAGCAAGACTTTCAGGTCCGCTGGCTATGCCAATGCACCTAGACTTAAATTCCTCTTCCATGTGTATTTTAACTTAAACACAGTTGAAATACCTGGGTTAACCAAACTCTTTGGTGCCAGAGATAACTCACGAATAAGCGTTCTTACAAAATCAGTACAACTACCAAGTTATACGTTTGATGTTGACACATTAAATTCTTATAACAGAAAACGTAACGTACAAACAAAAATTAATTACGATCCAGTACAGATTGAATTCCACGATGATAACAGTGACGTAGTAAGATCATTATGGTTTAGTTACTACAACTATTTTTATAAAGATCCTAGTCAAGAATATGGCGGTAACCAAGCAACACAATCAACAAACTCAAATGCAGGATCTGGAATATCAAACTTTTTAAATGGACTATTGCCTATTGATGTAGGTAGAGCTATGGGAGAAAATAATCCTTTTGGTGCCCCAGGCAACTCAGCAGATCAAAATGCAAGAGACATTTATGCTCCAGATAAAATAGGTAATGATTGGGGTTATATAGGCGAAGGCATAGGCGGTGCAAAAAACAAACCGCAGTTCTTTAGAGATATTACAGTCTATGGATTTAATCAACACAGTTTCGTTTCATATACTTTAGTTAATCCTATTATTACAGATTTCAAGCACGACACTTACGATTACTCAGCAGGCGGAGATACCATGACAAACTCAATGACTATTAAGTATGAGTCAGTCAAATACGGTAGCGGTGCAATTGGTACTGGACAAGTCCCAGGCTTTGCTAATCCTGAACATTATGATAACGAACCAAGTGCATTAAGTCGCCCAGGCTCTACTAACTCCTTCTTTGGCCAGGGTGGTTTACTAGATGCAGGTGTTGGTGCGTTTGAAGATTTGAGTGAAGGCAATATACTAGGTGCCGCAACTAAGGCAGGTCGTGCAATCTATACCTACAAGAAAATGGATAATCCTAGTGATACATTTAAAGAAGAAGTTAATCAGGAAGTTAGAAATACAGTAGGAAAAACTGCTGGGCGTCCTGTAACAGGTGGTGGACCGTTTGCGTTTGAAGGTCCTAAAAAAGGCAAAGCACCTACTAGAGCAGAAGTAATTAATCAACGTGCAGGTTCGTTGGCACCAGCACCGTTGGGTACTCCTACTCCAACAACAAATTCTAGAATAACAAGCAATGGACAAAATATTGGTAAACCAACTGTAGAAAACTTTGAAACTACTAGAGTAAATGATGCTCCTGGACTTGTAACAGAAGCAGATACCAAAGTAAAAGCAACAGTAAAAACTACTGATGTGTTAGATTAAAGGTTAAATAGAGTTATGGGTACAGTTAACGTTAAAAAATCAACTACTGATTCATCATATTTGATCTTTGATAATTTTTACAAAAAACAAATCAAAGTAAATCCTAACGAGTACGACATTGTTAGAGGTTTCTTTGCAACAACATTTCGTGATTCAGATATTGCTGATGATTTTACAGCAGTATTTTTTCAAATTTCTACTGGTTATGAAAGACCAGCACTAGAACTTTTAGAAGAATTCAAAGGCCAAGACGGCGTTACTATAAATGCTACCCTAGCATACTATCTTAACGGATTAAGATCTAAGTCAACTCTTATTGGCGTCAGTGTAGTTCAACAACCTAATTACTATGCCGCCAGAAATGTGCAGGTATAGTAAATGGCTAAATTCCACAAAGGCAAGTTTACTGTAAAGAATCCAAAGAAGTTTGTAGGTAGTAAGTCTCCTACATTCAGATCTAGTTGGGAAAGTGCCTTTATGCAATTCTGTGATACCCATCCTAGCGTAGTTAAGTGGGCTAGTGAATGTGTTAAAATCCCTTATATCCACCCATTTACTGGCAAACAGACCAACTACGTGCCTGACTTTTTAGTCCAGTACCAAGACAAATCAGGTAAATTAATAACAGAGCTAGTGGAAATTAAACCTAAGAACCAAAGTATCATAGAAAGTAAAAACCAGAATCGTAGACTAGCAGAAACAGTAGCAATTAATCATGCTAAATGGGAACAGGCTATGCGTTGGTGTAAACAAAACGGACTACGTTTTAGAGTAGTTACAGAAGAAGATATATTTAGAAGCGGTGCAAGATAATGACTAAAAAATTAGAAGAAATATTTAACTTAGATCCAAAAGAAGATGAAGTAGATGTTACAGAGCCGTTGCCGGAAGAAGCAACAGGTAAACCTCAACTTCCAGCAGAAACACTTTCAAATATAGAAAAGATTGAGGACGCATTGCCAGCAGTTCGAGGCCTAGAAGCAGGCGATGGTGAAATGGATGAACTAGCAGAGTTGGCTAAATCATCATACAAGGACTTAATGGACTTGGGTATGAATGTAGATTCACGCTTTTCATCAGAAATATTTGGCGTTGCTAGTGGATTACTAGGACACGCTATTACAGCAAAGACAGCAAAACTAAACAAAAAGTTACGTATGATTGATCTACAACTTAAAAAAGCACAGTTAGATCAAAAAGAACGTCAACTTACACATAAAAAAGGTGAGGACGTTGAAGAAGGACACGGTCATATCCTAGATCGTAACGAATTATTAAAAGAATTACTTAAAAAAGATGACCCAAAAGAGTAATAGTAGCATAAATACTATCAATAGGGGAATATGAAATTATGAAATCATTTAAACAATATTTAACAGAGTCAAGCCAAACTTACTCTTATAAAATTAAAGTTGCAGGTGGCTGTGATGCTGAATGCGTTAAACACATGGAAGAACAATTAGGTCGTTATGACATTATTAAAATGACAGAACCTAAAACAACTCCAGTTATGGAAGATCCATTAGATTTTCCAGGTGTTAAGAACATGGAAGTTTGTATGTTTGAAGTTGAGTTAAACTATCCAGCATCAGCAGATGAACTTTACGCATTAATTGAAGAATGCTCACGTAAGCCTAAATCACAAATTAAAGTAATTACAAAACACTTTGCTGATAGTTGGGAAAACAATGAAGGTTCCATGCCGGAAGAAGGACCACTATTAGAAAAAGATTATGACACATGCCCAGAAGCAACTGCGGCAAATGAAGCATACGCCAAGCCAGAAGAAGCAATTGAAAATGCAGGCGACGCAAAATTTGAAGTAGCAGGAGGCTCAACCCCTAAAGCCAAAACTACTAACGACTTACCTCAGGGCGATAAAAGTCCAGTGGGTAGTACTGAAAATAAAAAGCCTGACGTAAAGTCAGCGGCTAGATAAGAGGACGAACCCATGGAAATGTATGACGTACTAGAAAAATTAAAACAAATTGAAAACCCAACTGAAGATCAGCAACAAGCAATCAAATCAGCAGAAGCAATGACTAATGCTCCTGAACCAGCACCAGCAGATGCACTTGAAACAAATGCAACAGGTGATAATGTTTATCAGGAATATGCTCCAACCAGCGACCCAGCAGACTATGCTAGACTAGCAGGTGTACAAACATTAAGCGTTCAAACAGATGCTCCAGAAGTTGCTACTACAAATGAATCAGTAGAAACAGAAGAAGAAGTTTTAACAGAGTCAGTTGAAGAAGAAGTTGTTGAAGAAGAAGTTGTTGAAGAAGCAACTGAAGAAGAAGTTGTAGCTGAAGGTCCAACACGTAAAGATTTTCAAATGGTAGCAGACTTAATTAAAAATGCTGAACCTGCTAAAAAAGCAGAACTAGCACAACATCACGCAGATGTGTTTGCTAAACAAAACCCACGCTTTGACAAAGAAAGATTTATGGCGGCTTGTGGTGTTGAAGAATCAGTAGCAACTGAAGAAGAAGTTGTAGAATACTATGATCCAGAACACGTTGCAGGTATTGTTAAAAAGCATGAAGAAAGTGGTCACGAAGTTGAAATGGATCCATACAAAGATGATGAAGCAGGCTTTACTGTTACATTCAAAGATGGATCACGCAGACACTATCACTATACTAAATCAGGCGTAAAAGTTGATTCATTAGAGCCAGTAGATGCAATGGTTGACCCAGATGCACCTAAGAGAGAACGTGGTCGTCCTAAGAAGGAAGACATTGAAGAAACAGAAGTAGACGAATTAACACGTGCTTTTGAATCTAAGTATGCTGAATTAACTACTGAAGAAGAAGTAGTTACAGAGTCAACGCAACTTACAGAAAGTGTACAACTAACACAATCAATTGATGATCAAGGTAATGAGTCAGTTAATATTAATGCTCAAGGTGATCATGTTGATATGGTTAAACAACTATTAGCATTATCAGGTATGCGTTCAGATGGTTATAAAGAATATAAACCAGAAGAAGGCGAGGAAGCAGAAGTAGAAGAAGAACTTGCTAATTCACCTGATGTTAAACATGCTGATGTTGATACACAATTAAATAAAATGTCAGGTGGTTTAAATGGTCCTAAGGACAAGTCAGCACTACGTGGTGACAGTGTTAAACTACACGACAGCAAAGATTTAGAAGAAAGCCTTTTAGACTTATACAAAGAATACAAAGGTTAATATCATGCTTGTTCGTGAAGTATTAGAACGACCTAACACAATAGAACAAGCATTTCAATATCACATTGACAAAAATATTCCTATCAGGGAGAATATATTCCGCCCTGGTAGTGATAATTACTTTTCCCTATTTAACTATGCTAGACAGCAATTTAGCGAAGGTCATTATCAGCCAGACTGGCAAGATCAAGAATTATTAGAATCTAACATTGGGCAAGTTGTTACTCTTAAAAATGGATACAAAGTGCCGTTAGATCAACCATTTGCAGATGACGGAATATCAGAAGCAGAATATCAAGGTAAGAAAGTAGAACTTAATAAACCTAAACGCGGTGGTCCTAAAAAGTTTTATGTTTATGTAAAAAATCCTAAAACAGGTAATGTTAAAAAAGTTACTTGGGGTGATACATCTGGACTATCAGTTAAATCTGGAGATCCAGGCAGAGTTAAAAGTTTTGTAGCAAGACACAACTGTAAACAAAAGAACGATAAAACAAAAGCAGGCTATTGGGCTTGTCGTACACCAAGATACAAAAGTTTAGGAGTTAAAGGTGGTCAGTGGTGGTAATAAACCATACTTTGAAACTAGTCTAGGTAACGTTAAATATAGACGGTTTGAAGGCAAAGTAGAAGAATCAGATTTAGTCTGGCATCGTGATGCTAACGATAGACAGATAAAAGTAGTAGAAGGACAAGGATGGCAATTACAGTTTGATAATGAATTGCCAGTAGAGCTAGTAAAAGATGAAACATATTTTATTGCTAGTGAAACATATCACAGACTAATAAAAGGTCAAGGTGAATTAGTTTTAGAGATTATTGAAGAAGAATGAGAGCTAAACAATTTATTACAGAACGAAATAAACAAGGCAAAGTAATACCTACCCACAATGCCGCTAGTCCAGGAGCAATGACTGCATCAAACGCTGATAGATACTATGGTCTATATCGTGCTAGTATGTTAATGGGACGTTATCCAGAAGCATTAGATGATATTGATTTAGAATCAGCTATGGGTAATAAAATGTTTATTGGCACATACACTCAAGAAGAAGCAGAAATGTACAAAGAAGCATGTAAGGCCATGGGCATACACGCAGAAGATATGATCAAAGGCCCAAGTGCTGAACCAGAAGATACAAACAAACAATCAACAGTTCAACCTTTTAAAGGATATCCTCGATGAAATGTAAATATTGTGGCTGTGCCTCACACTGTGGCCAGAGTTGCACTAACTGCTGGAATTGTCCAGACTGTCATTGTCATGAATGTGAGACAGATGTTACAACAATAAAATACAGCGATAACACTGACGCAAGAGATTAATATGTTTGAATACAAAGTTTACATACAGAGAGTAGTTGACGGAGACACAGTTGACGTAGATATTGATCTAGGATTTGGCGTTATACTTAAAAAAGAACGTGTTAGAATCATGGGCATTGATACTCCAGAATCAAGAACAAGAGACAAAGTAGAAAAGAAGTTTGGTCTAGCAAGTAAAGCAAGACTAAAAGAAATACTAGGTAAAGAAGCAGTATTAGTATGTAAGGAATATGATGCTAAAGGTAAGTTTGGTCGTGTTTTAGGTGACTTTACTACTAATGATGGACGTATGGTAACAGACGTTCTGGTAGAAGAAGGTCATGCAGTAGCATACTTTGGTGGCTCAAAAGATGAAATACAGGCAAAACATCTTGTTAATAGAGAAAAACTATTACGAGAAGGCAAAGTTAAGTTATGAGAGCAAATGAAATTTTAGAAGCACATCCTAACAGCAAAGTCTATGACAAATGCTGGAAAGGTTATAAAAAAGTTCCAGGCAAAAAACGTGGTGAACCAGGTAGTTGCGTTAAAGAAGAAAACTTAGATAATTGTAAACACGGCAAGTACTACTGCTCTACAGACAAAAAATGGAAGTGTCGCCAAGGTCCTAAACAGACACGCGGTTAAAATGTTTCAACGAGTTAATGTTCCACTAGTACAAAACCCCCTTTGTACACAAGCAGTGGAGCAACTCACCAATAAAGATTTCCAATATTACGATAAAGATGGCTTTGAGTTAACTCAAGCAGAACAACGCTATTATGAAGAAGAAGGCCATCCTTTAGATCAACCAATACTTAATCACAGACTATGGCAAGAACAATGGCTAACTTTAGATCATCCTAGACTTTTGTTAGACCACGCAATGATTTTACATCGTGCTAGTTTTGCTGACCAAGCACGTGAACAACTATTAGAACTACAAAAAACTATTCCACAAGCAGACTTACTGCTACGCACACGTCAACAATGGGGTTGGGACTTTGACATAGACTATGTTAGAGACAACGGTGAAGTTATCGAAGTATTACACGTTGAATGCGACTTTAACGACTTTAATGAGTTTAGAGATAAACTATATGCGTTTGAAGATAAAGTAAATCGTTTAGACTTTGAAGACTCAGCAAGGCGTATATGGCGCGAAAGAGGCCAATGGCAACACTTAAAAGGTTTCTCCCAAAACGACTGGAAGGCAGAGTATTTATTAGGTTGGAAAAAATCAGAGTACACAGAAAAAGCCATATAAGTAATACAAACACTTTTAAGGAAATATCATGAAGTTTGACACAGTAAAATTTAAACTCTATAACGAATTTATTCAGACACAGTGCGTGACTGAACCCGAAAATGAATTCAATAAAATAACAACTGAAGAAGTTTATAATCTTATGATTAAGCCTCTTAAACTTAAAAAGACAGCCACAATATTAGATGTAGGTTGCTCAGCAGGTTATTTTTTAGATGTAGCAAAAAAAGAAAAATATAAAAATGTTACAGGTATTACATCATTTAAGGATGAAGTTGCTATTTGTAAAGATAAAGGACACGAAGTACGTTACGAACATACTAGTTTTTTAACAGACAAAGATGAAACTGTTGACTTTATTTACTGTAGACGTGGTTTAGAAAAATCACCATATCCTTATATTACATTGTTAGAGTTTAATAGAGTGTTAAAACAAAAAGGCAAACTTTACATTGAAACAGCACAACCACACAATGTAAGAAACTACGAAGCACATCCAAACAACTATTCTGTAATGACAGATCGTATGCTAATGAATTTATTAGTTAGAGCAGGCTTTGATATTGAAGTGTCAAACAACTTAGAATCAAATGCAATAGATAAAGCAACAGAAGAAAAGTTTGTAGAAAAAGCATACGGCATAGTAGCAGTTAAAAAACGTCCAATTGACGTTAAATAATACTATGGATATAGAACAACTTAAACATCTTGCAGGGGTTAACTCAACTTCTACCGTAGGAGAAAATATGAGTCACACTGCTTCTGAAAAATCTGAATATATGAAAAAGCACAACATTCAGCCAGGTTCATCAGAATGGTTTAAGTTATGGTTTGCACAACCTCATCTAACCGGCGAAAATCCTATGCCAAGGAAGTAGTATGCTAGAGCATGACTACGCAGAGTACGCTAACCAAACACATCAGTGGATTGGATCTGACTCAGAAGAAAGATTTTTAAAACATTGTAAAGACAAAGAAAAATGGCAATACTTTGAAACACATGGTTATTTAAATAAAAATGTTATTCAATATCAATTTAACGAGTATGGCTTTCGTTGTGCTCCGTGGGATAATATACAAGAACACAGTATTGCCTTAGGATGCAGTCATACGCAAGGTGTTGGAATAGCAAGTCGTGACACTTGGTCAACTCAACTATCAAAATTATTAAACAAATCAATATTAAATCTTGGTATTGGTGGTGCTAGTTTAGATACCTGTTTGCGTGTATTAATGTTTGCTGTTGAAAAATTAAGAATTAACACAGTTTACTTACTAGAACCAGAAGCACAACGACTTGAGTTTGCAATTAATAATCAATGGCAAGTACTAACAGTTAATTATAACCATGATGTTTTTAAAAATTGGGTAGTTGAACAAAAGAATGTTGAAATGAATCAGTTAAAAAATAGACTAGCAATTCAGCAAGTGTGTGATAAGAACGGACTACAATTAAAAACTGTAATGTTAGATAATATTAAAAAATTAGACAACATCGATTGGGCAAGAGACTTTGCACACAATGGTCCTGAATGGAATAAAAGCGTGGCTTGGGCCTTTGCAGACTTATAAGTAATAGTATGGCAAAATCATTAGACGGCGTATTAATTAAGAAAGCACATAGAAAAACAGAGTTCACCTCTGAACAGTTACAAGAATTTAAAAAATGTGCTGACCCAAAAACAGGTCCAGAATACTTTATGAGTAATTTCTTTAGTATTCAACACCCTGTGCATGGCAACATGAAATACATTCCTTACGATTATCAAAAGCGTTTAATACATACCTATCACGATAATAGATTTAGTATATCAATGATGCCTAGGCAAACAGGTAAATCAACAAGTGCCGCGGGTTACTTGTTATGGTTTGCTATGTTTGTTCCAGACTCAACGGTGCTAGTGGCCGCACACAAATACGCAGGTGCTCAAGAAATTATGCAACGTATTCGTTATGCTTATGAAGGCTGTCCAGATCATATACGTGCAGGTGCTGTTAGTTATAACAAAGGCTCAATAGAATTTGACAATGGATCACGTATAGTAGCACAAACAACCACTGAAAACACTGGTCGAGGTATGTCAATATCGTTACTGTACTGTGACGAGTTTGCGTTTGTGAGACCTACTATTGCCCGAGAGTTTTGGACTTCAATATCTCCCACACTAACCACTGGTGGTAAAGCAATTATTACATCAACACCTAACTCAGATGAGGATCAGTTTGCACTGTTATGGAAACAAGCAAACAAAACAGAAGATGAGCATGGTAACCCAACCGACTTAGGTGTTAATGGATTCCGTGCATACCGTTCTTATTGGAACGAACATCCTGACAGAGATGAAGAATGGGCTAAAGAAGAACGTGCTAAACTAGGTGACGAACGTTTCCGTCGTGAAATGGATTGTGAATTTATTATCAACGATGAAACACTGATAGCACCTACTAAACTAATTGACTTACAAGGTATTGATCCTATTAATCAAATGGGACAAGTACGTTGGTACAGTAAACCTGAAAAGGGTGATATCTATGTAGTATCCTGGGACCCAAGTCTAGGAACAGGTGGTGACTACTCTGCTATGCAGGTTATTAATGCTACAACAACAGAACAAGTAGCAGAATGGAAACACAATAGAACAACTATACCTGAACAGGTGCGTGTGTTTGTTGACATTATTAGACACTTAAACGAAACATTAGAAGACCAAAACTCAATATACTACTCAGTAGAAAACAACACTTTAGGTGAAGCGGCCTTGATCAGTTTAGCAGAGTTTGGCGAAGAAAACATTCCAGGTATATTCTTAAGTGAAACCAAAGCTATGGGTAACGCTAGACGTTATCGTAAAGGATTTAATACTACTAACAAGTCAAAAATATCTGCCTGTGCTAAACTTAAAAACTTAGTTGAGTCAGGTAAACTAAAAATTAAATCAAGACCTTTAGTTAGTGAACTTAAAAACTTTGTAGCACACGGTACAAGTTATGCGGCCAAACCTGGTGAACACGATGACTTAGTTATGGCAGTAGTATTAGGCATACGCATGATGCAACAACTGCAAGAGTATCATAAGAACATAGGTGACAACCTACGTGATCATAATGACGATGTTATTGAACCTTTACCATTTATTATGATCTAAGATAAATACACTTATGATATCATTAGAAGACACAAGACAGAAACTATTTGACCTACTCGTTGCTAAGAGTTTTGAAATAACAACTCGTGATGCAAAGGGCAAGGAAACTCAAGATCCTACACAAGCAGACCTATTCTCATTTGGCTATAAAGTTGGTGAAGCAAACTACGGAACAGTAGTGGTTACTATTAACCCTAAAGGCGAATTAGAAGTTTACTATGGTGATGTGCTTGGTAAAGGTATGGATTCAGAAGATAAAAAAGATTGGTATGACTTTTTATATCAATTACGTCACTTTGCTAAACGCAATATGTTAGAGTTTAGTTTAAAACATATGAACAAACTAAAATATGCTATGCAAACAATGGCACAGGTCACTGAATCTAAATACTACGGATTTAAGAAAACATCATACACAAAACCAACACAAGAAGCAAAACTTAAAATAGTACACACAAAACCAATTGATGAAGAACAAGGCGATCAACGTTATAGAAATATATCAGCATTGTTTGTAGAAACAGCAAATGGCGAACGTTTTAAACTACCATTTACTAAACTATATGGTGGTCGTGCTATGGCAAGACACGTATCAGAAGGCGGTAATCCATATGACTCATTTGGTCAATACATTTGTGAACTAGTTAGTGATATTGAAACACTAGGTGCTTTTACTAGATATGCACGTGGTAAGGACTGGCAAGACGCCGAATCAACAGAACTTGCAGAACGTGGCCTTAGACACTTTGGGGATATTAAACGTAAAGTTAAATCAATGATTGGTAAACGTGGATATCATAAAGCATTTGAAGAATATAACACAAGTGAACAACCACAACAAGAAGTAGTAGAACGTGTGCGTGAATTGTTTACTGAAAGATTATTAGATCAAAGAGTAGAGTCAGCAATACCAGTGTTGGCTAAACTTGAATTAGAGGGTAAGTCAATGAAAGAGATTAAAGAATTTGAATCGTGGGCAGAAGATATGTCATACGATGTAAACGAAGGTTTTGATCCTGATTCTTGGGAAGGCGAAATGGAATGGGAATTCGCTGGTGATGACGGTGAACCAGGCTACGGTGGTGTACGCTACACAGTAGTGGTTGATAAAGAACAAAATAAAGCATTTGTAGATCCTAAATCATTAAATGCTTGGTGCAACGGT
>Ga0255780_10004725_pt1 | contig 11652 bp, 12 predicted proteins | sample 071ome_32_FD_179978 | JGI IMG/M metagenome (GOLD analysis project Ga0255780, IMG submission 179978) | Coastal salt marsh microbial communities from the Groves Creek Marsh, Skidaway Island, Georgia - 071405AT metaG (version 2) | ecosystem: Environmental > Aquatic > Marine > Intertidal zone >...
CAGCCTCCTCAGGTCACGCGGCGTGAGTCCAGCAGACGCAAGGGCTGAGCGGATTACTCGCTGCTGCGACGGCCCGTTGGGTGCCGTCAGCGACGCGGACCTGCCATCCTGATTGACGGCGGTGGACATGAGGATGAGCGCTGAACTGCCTGCGGTATTACTGTCAATATACCCAAGATTTGCAACGACACATGCCTCCGCTCGCACGTACCCATCCGCGCTGCTGTCGAGGGTCTTGCAGCGCCCATCTGGTGCTAGCATAGAGGCTAGAAGGGTCGCCAGAGATGTGAATGTTGAAGAAATGACTGCAGATGCGGCCACAATGGCTTCGCCGCCACTCCGGGTGAGTGATTGAAGCCCGTGATCCATAGCAACGAGAGCTGATGAGCAAGCGGTGTCAATTGACACAGCTGGCCCTTGCAAAGCGAACGTGAACGCGATGCGCCCAGCAGCGACCGAAAGAGGGAAGCCCGTTGCTGCAAAAGTCCCACGAATCGCTGCTGGGGATGCATGCCCGTACTCGGTATGCTGAATTCCAACGAAACAACATGTGTTCGCGTCCATCGTGCCCGTCAGAGAAGTCAGGGAGAGGACACTTTCCAGAAGGATGCGATGCTGAGGATCCATGGCCTCGGCTTCAGCGAAGTTGATTGCGAAGAGACGACAGTCGAAGTACTCAACTGCGTCAAGCAGCCCAGCGAATCGGACCCCTGTCCCCCCACTGAACACATCGCTCTCGACGTCCCACCGCTGGCTGTGCATGAGAGAGATGCACTCGCTCTCCGACGCAGCGTGGGGCATCTGAGATGACACACCCTTAATAACAGCCCCAGTCATTCCCTCGGCAAAGCCGATGGTGCAGAGACCGCCGCTGCTTGGTTGAGGTGGCGCTGAGTGGGACTTCTCTTGACCAGCGCCCATCTTGTTCCCCGCAGACTCCCACAAGAAGGCAGCCAGAGCACTAATTGTAGGGTAGTCATACAACGCTGTAGCCGGTAAGTCGACGTGAAATCGCTCCTGCATGGTGTTGCGCAGCTCAACAGCGCCAAGGCTGTCGATGCCGGCCTCCATGAACGGCTCGTCACTCCCCACCCCGAAGCCGAGCATCTCCTCGACCAAGACTGAGATGGCAATGCGGACCTCAGCGTCACTTGACCACCTATTTCTGTTTACCAGAATGCTGTCCGCAATGATATCACCCTTCTGGTTTAGTGAAGCCAGCTCCGTCGAGGCAAATTTGGACAACATCCCTGGAGTTGGGTAGTCAAAGAGGGCTGTCGGCGGCAGGGGCACCTTTAGTTTCTCCGATAACGTTGTCACGAGGTCGATAGAACCCAGGCTGTCAAGCTGCGCTTGCATAAAAGGGTCGTCGGGGCCGATGCGGAACCCAACAATAGTTTCTGCCGCCTTCAGAATCTCGGCCAGGACGTCAAGCCTCGGTGGGGCCTGGTTGCCGTCATTTGCGGCACTGGGTGTGATGGCCCGACCTTCGTGAAGGTCGTAGATGTCGGGCATCCTCGCAGCGACGCGGTCCCACTTGAAAGGCGTCGAGATGATCACAGATTCAGCAGCAGCTGAGCCGCCGAAAAGAACGCTGCCCAGGACATGAAGCCCCTGGATGGGGCGGATCACGCCCAGACCAGACGCCTCAACACGCTTGAGGGTGCCGGCCTCGTTAACTGCCATCCCGACGTGTGCCCAGGCCCCCCAAGCCACACTGTTGACCTCCTGGCCCAACAATGCCGCGCGGGACGCGTGCAGATCTAGAAGAGTGTTTGCAGCAGCATAGTTCGCCTGGCCTGGCAGACCAAGCACGGCTGAGATAGAGGAAAAGAGAAGCAAGCGCGAGCAAACAAAGCGGTTTTCTAAATTCACTGCCCCTTTTGCCTTGGGGGCTAGCACAGTCCTCAAAGAGGAGGCGGACTGGTTCTTTAGAACTCCGTCGTGAAGGATTCCACCCGAGTGGACAACGAGTGGCAGCTCGGCGCGCAACTCCTTCACGATAACTCGGCGGAGTCCATCAACTTCCGAAGAAAGGGAAACATCGCATCTAGTCATAACGGTCATGCGAGAAGAGTTTTGGGGCGAGGACAACGAGCGGCCTGTGCGTCCGAGAAGGACGACCTGAGCATCCGCTTCTGCTGCGAGCCAGGTACCGGTCAAAAGCCCAAGGCCTGAAAGTCCACCGCTGATAACACACGAACCCGAATACCCCATAAACCCTCCACGAAGATCCTTGCGGTCTTCCAGCGACAGCACTTTCATGCAGCTGCGTGCCCCGGCACTCGCTGAAACCCAAGTCGAAGTTTCCCCCACAGCTGGCACACTCCTTGTCTCAGGGGCAACAGAGAGCGCACCCCATTGATCCCGCGCGAGCTCTCCTTTCGCGACTCTCTGGAGTGCCACGGCAGATGCGAGCGTGGAACACCGCCGCATATTTGCAGGGGCTGGCACGATTGCCGCTCCCGCGGTCAACGCAGGGATCCAACTCGAGAACTTAACTTCCCTGTGGGAAGCTGTCACTTGCAGCGCCTGGAGAGCACTAGCAAGGGCACCGTGGTGCTCCTTTGCAACGCCACCATGCGACGTTGCGGCATATTTCCAGTGATATTTCGGAATACGTAACAATGAGACATAGTCGGCCGGTGTTGGCTCAGAGATTTGCCACAGCGGGGCGTGCATAATGGATTGGAGCCCGTGGACCCGGTGCTGGTGCACTTGTGCCATGCTCGAATCGATGAAAGAGGCCCCCCTCATCTCGCCAAGAGCTGGACCAGACGTAATGATGTGGCTGTTTCCGCCCTTGACGCTGCACCAAGCCGTGATAGTTCTGCCGGGGCACGTTGGACTTGTTTTGCCAAGGAGCTTGACAGAAGCAAGACCTCGGCACACGTGGGAAGCGGAGGATGTTGCGTGATACATCTGCAGCTGATACGAAACATCCAACAAGCGCACCTCCTTCGTGCCCTTTGCCGTCTTTGCCAAGAATGGAGGAGCGATGACCTTGTGTAAGCTCCTGTGCAGCCTGGGCATTGCACAACGGCCCGCTCTGTCATGGGCTTCCGGGAGCTCGTTGCGACTGCCCGCACAAGTTAGAGCCTGGCCACTGAGTGCCATCGCGTTATCGTCGCGAACACGAACGATTCCACTTCTAAGCTGGACAGTCACTCGAAGAATGGGTCCCGGACCTTGCTCATGTACCACCACATGCCCAAGCCTCGCTGCCTCTGACTGGCGGGCATCTGCTGCTGAGGAGGCTGCAAGTGCAGCAACCATCATAACGCCCGAGCGCTCACCAGTGAAATCACCAGTAACAGAAAGCAAGATCTCCCCGTTGGCTGTGGTGGCCATCATCCCCGTGCTAAGCATCGGATGATACCAGCAATAGACCCTTCTCCACTCGCCTTGGTGAGTTGACGCATCGAACTTACGCCACGAGTCACTGCTCCCCAGAATTGCATGGGCATTTGTCCCCTGAAACGCGAAGGAGCTGACGCCTGCACACCTGTCGTATTCCTCGGGGGCCGGGGCTGCCTGCCGGGGGACTGACACGAGCCTCCCCCCAGATCGGACTGACCTCGAGAAGATGTTCGCTGCGATCTCGTTCATGTTGCGAAGGTGCGGGTTCTGCACATGACCATCACGGTTGAGACGACGGAGCACCTGAGCAATTCCAATGGCACCGGCAGCTGTCTCTGTGTGGCCCACGCGCGACTTGGACGCACCGATGGCGAGGGAACCAGGTTTCGCAGCAGAGGTCAAGAACACGGCTGTGAAAGCTCCCAGCTCGATCGGATCCCCCAGTGCTGTCCCCGTGCCGTGGATCTCGACATATTCTATCTCGTCTCGCGCGAGCTCAGCCGCGATGAGTGTCTCTTGCAGGAGCGCCTGCTGTGATGGCCCGTTTGGAGCCGTCAGCGAGCTGGAGCGGCCGTCTTGGTTGATGCGAACAGCCATGATCAAAGCAACGGGCTTGTCTTCCACATCTCCACGAATTCCCTCAAGTAGGTGAACAGCACATGCCTCACCACGTCCATAGCCGTCAGCAGATGCGTCGAGAGTCTTGGACCGGCCATCCGAGGCCAACATATTCGCAACTGCGATTTCGGGATTGGGATCGGGTGTCGCTCAGGATAGTGACGTGCACGTCGTTGGCCATGTGGCTGCTGTCTGGGGCCACGCGATCGAGATATTCCGCCGTTTCCAGGGTTTTACTCACCAGTACACGCAAGATGCATCACAGGCATGACAAAGTTAACGGATGCGCTGATGCCAGCAGAGATGTTGTTGCACTGAATCGCATTGTACGTGGAACTTGCAGCGACCAGAGCCGAGCTGCAGGCCGTATCGACGACAAGGCACATGCCTTTCATCCCGAAGACGTAGCTAATACGACCGGCCTGAGGGCAAGTAACCATGTTTGTCACAGTGTAGGCATTGACAGCCGCCATCATCGTTGAGGGTCCGTACTCGACCTGGTACGTGCCCACAACAACACCAAGCTCCCTTGTCTCCCCGCGGAAGCCGACAAGTGCTGCAAAGGTTGTCTGAAGCAAAAGCCTGGACTGCGGGTCCATGAAAGAGGCTTCTTGGGGAGATATGGAAAACAGGCTGTTGTCGAAAAACTCAGCATCTGGCATACAGGATGCGAAGCGCACGGGCTTTTGGCCGGCGAACTCGAACCTGTCAACGTCCCACCGATTGGCGGGTACAGCGGAAACATGGTCACCGACCCAGACTTCTGCAGGCTCGATGTGTGCCACCGATCTGAGGGCGACCCCTGTGACTGAGGAATCAGTGTAGAAGGGGTATTCGATGGCGTCGTGGGACACATCGTCGTCCTCCCATGCCACATCCTCCGAGTCAGATATGTAGTCCCCATAGGGGTTACAAGCGACATCCATGCCCTCCATTCGGAGTACGAGCCCCGATTGAACCTGCGCACACGGTTTGGACATGCGATGACCGTACACCTGCGGGTCCCTGGTGCGCCTGCCGTGCGCACCCCCACCACGAGTCGGCGCACAATGTGCACATGCCGGCACAGTTCGACCCCACGTCACTGGTTGGAAAGGGCTACACTGAATTTAACATGCGCATGGCTCGCAACTTGGCGACCAGCGCCAAGTTGCGTAGATAAGCGCAAGGTCCCTTGATTGCCATGAGAGGGAGGGAAAGCGAGAATAGCGCCTCTGAGTCCATCAAACCCTGATTTTCTCCCACAAAACGCGAAATATCGCTACACAGCGCATTACATCCCGTTATCACGGGGGCAGGAATGACGGGACGGGACCCGGGGAGCGGGTCGTTGGCCGCATAGGAAGAGGGGAATGAACGTCGCACGGGAGGTCTTGGCATGGTCATTTTTCATCAAGAAGACTTCCAAGTCGGTGAATCAAAGTAAATGATGCAATGTAAACGCTACTCACCAAAGAAAACAATCACTTTAATCACAAAACGATCCCAGAGTTCCCAGCGGTTCCGGAACTCGCCGAATATATCGGTCTGAAGCAACAAGAAGAGCAACAATCACAAGGTCACACAGCTGAGAGCTTGACGAGTTATGCATGCATGGCGAAAGCCTTGCGTGGATTCATCGCAGTGCCCCCAACAATCCCCGCTCTCGGCGGGGGAAGACAAAAGGGTGTTCGGGGTATTACCCTCGTCGTTGTCGGAATGTTTTCGCCGGGCCTGCAGGCCATTTCTTCTCTTTTTAAGCCTTACCTTCATTTCTATGGTGTAGAGAACCATATAGTAGAGCCACGCAATACCTGCACGTTACAAATTGGTGGCGCTGTCCCTCACCTGTGGTACCCCGCGATGGCGATGGATGGCAGGAAGTCTGTCGTGGTAGACAGCGCAGTGCACGTGTGGGCGCCTACTGACGGAAGCAGCGACTTTGCTTTCGATGCCAAGCACGGGGCTCCGCCAATCGAGGGCCACGGGTGAGGATCGGTGCCCACTTGGTGGGCCGGCCCCGGCTGCCAAACATCCATGATTTTCTCACACTATATGCGATATGGGGAGAAACTGGCCCGAAATCGAAGTGGCTATCCGTGTAAAAGCGAGACGATGCCCATGGTTGCGGAAAATGCGAGATGCGAAAGGCATATGCTGACGAAAGCTCTCTCCAGGCATCCCTTCATGCCACCCCGCACTCGTGGCTTGGTTATTCATAGTGTCGTTGAGGGACTGAAATCGGCCACCACTTGATGGTGGATACCTCAGAGCGACCCTGTGCGAGGTTTCACGCGGGAGGGGGGCGCGGTGACCATCCCCCCCGCCCCCCACCAAGTCCTGGCGCCCAACGAGGGCCCCCGGCGCTTCGGCCCTGCTGTCTCTTGTGTCGCTATGGGGCGCGTCGTTCGAGAAAAGGCGCGTGCACTGATGTTGAATGCGTCACCGTGCCCCGGGAAGAGCGGGTCCGCTTCCGCAGGGATCTCCTCGTGCAGGAGATGGACAGGGCTGGTGTTGACGTGTCCCTCATCGTGCAGGCCAAGTACCACGGCTTCGACCACTCGTATATGACGCACGTCATTCGCAAGTACCCCACCCGTTTCCGCGGGATGCTGCTTGCCGATCCCAGGTGAGCTACACGGCGGGGCCTGGGTCATGGCAGTGCCCCTCCCGAGATGCCCCCCCGTGTTTCCTGGTGTGACCTGATCCGTCACCCTCGAGCGATGCGTGTGTGTGCCGTGCAGCTCGGACGGGAGGGGTGTGGCACAGCTAGAGGAGCTGGTGACGAAGGACGGGTACCTCGGGGTGCGCTTCCACCCCTACATCTGGCCGAACGGGGAGAAGATGACGAACGCCGTCGGCAAGGCTCTCTACGCGAAGGCCGGGGAGCTGGGTGTCCCAGGTAGTTCGTCCTGCTGATTTCCGGCCACTCGAGGCGATGACTCGCCCAGCGTAGACCGCCCATGGAGACGGGGAGGCGGAGCATGGGCCGTTTGGAGGGCGACGTGGACCCGCACTGTTCTGTGCCCGCAGTGGGGTTCATGGTGATGAAGGGCCTCCTCTTGCACAAGCCCGAGATCGAGGAGTTGATGGCCGAGTTCCCCAAGACGACGGTCATCCTTGACCACCTAGCGTTCTGTCCTGGCGGAGACTTGGAGGACCCGTCGTGGGACTACCTCATGTCCCTGGCCAAGCACGACAACGTGTATGTGAAGATCTCGGCCTTCTTCCGCGTCACCAAGGAGCCGTGGCCCTACCAGGGTCTGAGGGGGAAGATCCGCTCCCTCGTGGATGCCTTCGGGGCTGACCGCCTCATGTGGGGCAGTGACTGGCCGTGGCTGACGGAGGTGAGACCGGCCAGAGGGCTGCACGGCACTCCGCTCTAGCTGGGGTCCCGTGCGGCTGCCTCCCCGGGCGTTGCGTCTCGGCGCAAACCGACTTGCGCGTATCCGTGCAGACGCCCCGCAAAACCCTCGACGCCATCGTTCCGCAGTCGTGTGATTACGCAAAGAACTGGACCGTTGTCGACGCGATGGACGAGGCTGCTGGTGAGCCCCTCTTCACTGGTGAAGAGCGTGCATGGGTCATGGGGAGGACTGCGGCCAGTGTCTTCAAGATCCCCGAGAAGAAGCTTTGACAAGACCAGTGACCTTGAACGGCGGGCCCAGTCACTTTTTTCGCTTCATGGGGGTCCACCTTGAGCGCTGGCCAGGCTTGGCAGCCGCGGCCGGTACCCGCACCAAGACATCACCGCAGCAATCCTTGCTAAGCCGTCCAGCCCGTCCCCCGCGGCCTCCTGCGCAGCCTTCTGCACTCCCTGCACAAAAAAGCCAGGAAGGGGGATGGTCAGCCCCCGTCGCACCTCGCGCGCCGCACCGCCCGCTTCACTAGGCCACTGCGGCCGAGGGACTCGGGTATGATCCCCGCCGAAGCTCACCTTGGGAACACGGCGCCGCAGCATGCCCGACAGCACTGCTTCCAACGCTTCGAGGTGCTCCTCACAGCCCCCTCCAGCGGCACCACAGCCCTTCCGGAGGGCCCCACAGGCAAGGAAACCCTCCAGGGCGGCCGCGTAGTCCTCCACATTCGCCCCCCGTTGCGCTGAAAGGAGGGACGACCACAGCGCTGCCACAACGTCGGCTGGCAGCTTCAGCCTCGACCCCGGATCCGACCCGCGGTCGATCGGTCCAGCACTCCAATTTTCGCTCGTCGAATCGCGTGCCTCAGAGGCCCTAGGGTGAGCGGGTGCACACCGGTATCCGACCACGGTGAGGAGGTTGGCAAGCCATGTTGGGTCCATCAAGGGAGGCGAGGTCGAGGCCGGGTTGCTGCTCTTCTTCGGGTCCTGCGGCGGTTTGGATGCATCCTCGAGGTAGGGATCGCGCATTGTCTGGCCGCCAAGCCCACCGTGCGGCCGCCTTCGCTCTCCCCTGTTCGGAGCCACCTTCCGCACGCTTGGTCTGGATATCGGCCCCAGGCCTCCCATCGCCCGCGCCGGGGCACCATAGGCAATGAGCCTCCTCACGGACAGGACCAGCCCATCCACCAGTGTCGACCCCATGCCGGCCATCGTGTACATGCCCAGGCTGTCCAGCCCACATATTGCCCGTGCAATGACAGCAGGCCGAACGGATGGGAGTGCGGAGGAAGCACTCCCCAGCAGGAGGCTGAGGGCACGAACGGTCGACTCATTCGGGCTGTGTCCCACGGCCGCCCAAGCCGACAGGAGCTCAAGAGCTTCCTCGAGGACTTCTTCACTGCCATCGGTCGCCCAGGACCGATCGGCGAGGCGGTGCACGTGCTGCGGCCACAAGAGGAACTTCCGCTTCGGTGAAGATCTCGCCCCCGACAACATCTTCGGGAGGACGTGCTATGGCGACTTCCCGTTGCGAGACCTCGACTGCGATCTGGCAAGTGTCCCCCGAACCGTTCTCACCTCCTCAGTAGACTGGAGTCCCATCGTACCGACTGCCCATCCGCACCGATCCGCCGCAAGAACGGCCCTCGCAGCTTGTCCCGGCGTCCCCTTGCCACCCGCACGCCTGATCACCTCGCTGATTCCATCCCATACCCAGTCGGGCACCTCCTTGCCCACCTTCATCCGCGCCAGGCAGTCGAGCACCATGCAGACGTTTCCCATCACGACGGTCGCCTCGGCACTTTTCTCGGGCAGGGCACCGCTCCACCCAGCACCCCCCCCACCACCGCCACGTGCCTGCTGCTCCACGTTGCTCTTCGCTACGCCCACTTCCGGGGTTCCCGCGCCATAGTCGGAAGGCGGTGAGGCGTCCTCTTGCGCACGCCTCCGCAGCCCGACCTGAAGCCGCGAATGCGCCAAGAACGCCACTTCTGCTGCGAACCGCAGGACGTCCTCCTGGGCGCGCATTCCCAGAAGGTCGAGGTGCTGTGCAACGCGCCTCCTCGCCTCCGTTTCCGTCAGCTTGCCGTTGCCCAGCACCTCTAGCAGGCTCCCGAACAGCAAGGTCGGGGGCTGCTCCGTCCCCGGTACGCCAGCGACGCCCCCCTCGCTGGGAAAGCTCGCGCCCCATTGCACGCCCTCGCCAGCTCCAGTCATCGGTAGTGACTGGGTCTCACCGGTCCACCCCAGCCTCAGCCTGAGCACTCCGAGTAGCGACTGCCACTGCTGAGGGTCCTCGTTTCCCGTCGCAGACGTGCCTCGGTGGCCCGCCCCGCCCCTCGAGGCTCGCTTGATATCCATCCCCAGACACCGCGCAGTGAGGGCAGCAATGACCTTGGTGTCCCTCAAGCTCGGGATCTGAGAGATGGCCTCGAGGTAGCCGAGGGAACGGGGGATGCTCAGCGCACCCACGGACGCTGACTGGAGGGCGAGATGCTCCCGAAGGAGAGAGACCTGAGGCAGCGCAGGCGGCATAAGGAGAAAGCGTGAGTCTCGCCATCAAAGGGCGGCAGTGGGGCTATGGGGTAAGACGTCACTCGTGAGGGGGGGGGGCGTCTCACCTGCTTCTCCGTGAGGGGGGTTCCCAGAGCCGCCAGAAACGGTAAGACGTCAAACACGGCTGCGCCCTTGAACGATAAATTCTGCATGTGCTGCAGCGCCTCGCTCAGCAGGGCCCCACTCGTCTGGAGCAAAGCTGCGCGCTGGCGGCTCCCCAACACGGTACCCCCGTCCTTCTCCCAGGCGCGGACAATGGAAGTCAGCGACTTCACGATCGAGTGCATTGTCCCTGGCGACGTTGACAGCGACACGTCTGGAGGCAGTGTTGGCGATCGCTCCGCAGCGGCAAGTAGCCGAAGGACGGTGCCTGGGTCAGCAGCGAAGTGCTCGAGGTGACCGGCGCCCCCTGAGGGCGAGGCTGGTGCGGAGGACGCGACCGCCGTCAGCACGATGCCCAGCTCATCCGTGTGGAAGCCCCCCCCGTGACTGGCTCGCTCGGCTACGGCTTCGACTGCGGCAGTCTTTCCGCTCCCAGACAGCTCCGGCCACACGGCCCGCACGTCTGCCACAACTGCCGAAAACTCGCGCGACGTGTCCCGGATCTGCTCGAGGAGGGAGGGGAGCTTGAGACCTGAGCGCTGCGGCCCCTGCTCACTTTGACTGTTCTGGCCGGGAGTACCAGGCGTCATCGCCACCGTCCGAAGGGACGCGAGCGGTCCCGCGGGCAGATGGGCCGGAACTCCTCGCGCAATTGACCCTGGTGCCGCCGCAGCTCGTGTGCCGAGGCCGAACCGCTGCGGCAGGCGCTTCGGTTGCGCCATCGACGCTTGACTGGGTCGCGCCCCATGGCCGCATGGTAGGAGTGACGGGGGCGTTTGGTGCGCCTCGACAGACCGGCGGCCCGGTCCCCCGAGAGTCCCTCCTGCGGGGTCGCTGAAGGTGCTGGGGGGTCGTTGGCAGGGAAGGGGGGAGAGCGCCGGCCTGTCTCGCTGCGCACGCATCGCAATGCCCCGTCTCCCAAGACCCGTGTACCACGGCGTGTTTAAAGAGGGCGTTCGAGCGCTGGACAGCCTTTCATCCAGCAAGTCCGCGGCAGGGCCCCCCGGAAGCTCGCCTGAGGGGGCAGACGATGAGCAGCTCGCTTCCCCCGCCGTGGGCCGCAAGTCAAACAGGAGCGCGCGGCAGCGCCGGCCGAGGGCGGAGCTCATATCTTCATGGAGAAGGCGGAACAGTGGACGGCGGGAGGCGCACCGGCCCAAGGGAGGAGGACAGCGCCCGCAGATGCCTCTTTCCCAAACCCCTCTCTGACACGGCAAGGCGCCACATGATGGGAGCGGGGCCGGGAGGGAAAGCGAACCCCAGCGGCTCGCCGCATGAAGATCTCTTTCGACACTTGGGGGAGAATGCCGGTCCCTGTATCAGTCACGAACCCCGCGGGGGTTGGGGTCGCGGGGCACCAGTCCGCGACGGTGGAATCGGAGGGCCCCTTCGCGCGAATGGTGAGGACGTGTCACGATAAGCGATCCGCGTCAGGACTCGAAGCACGAATTTCATCCCGCGACCCCCCGAATATTGTGGCGGCGTCATGGGGGCGCTGCGGAAGCCGCGCTAGGCCCTCGCCTCTGATGCGTGGCCAGTGGCCACCCAACACTCCCGAGGGCCGCACACCGGCGTCCCTACGCGTTGGCTTGGATTTAGGGGAGCTGGGGCCGCATACTACCTGAGGTCGGATCCCAACGCGCCTGTCAGGCTTTATGGACCAGCCGGTGCCTCGCTGC
>Ga0255780_10004728_pt1 | contig 11649 bp, 5 predicted proteins | sample 071ome_32_FD_179978 | JGI IMG/M metagenome (GOLD analysis project Ga0255780, IMG submission 179978) | Coastal salt marsh microbial communities from the Groves Creek Marsh, Skidaway Island, Georgia - 071405AT metaG (version 2) | ecosystem: Environmental > Aquatic > Marine > Intertidal zone > Salt...
CACGATTTTCGCGGTGATGTGGGGCACTCGTCCCTAAAATACCTACACGCTGCGGCGCACGGGACGTGGTCCTGGCCAGGCATTTGGCTTCCCGTGGCACGCGTACAGGCTTTCGGGTGCCAAGTTTCTTCTTCGTCCCCCGCCGTCTTTAGTTTTTTTAGTCCTCTAAGCAACGAATCGCTCGCGGTGGGGGCTCTGCACGGGGTTCGCGGACGTGCAGCTCCGTGGGAGGAGCTGCACGCCCTCCCCGTTTCGACAGCGCAATTCCGCGCTCAAAACGTCGTGATGGGGCCTTATATTTGCTGAAATCGCTGATTACCCGTCCATATCTCCGCGTCGCCCACCTTCGAGCCGCCTCCGACCCATGTGAACGGCACGTGTGTGGGGGGCCCCCACGCCATAGCAGCTGCTACCCCCCCCGCGCCGCTGTGGGGATGTCTGGGGACCCATTTCCCCACTGAGGACGTGTTTTCACATTCATGGTTCCTGTTTACTCGTCGTTTTGCGTGGAGCACGGCCTGAGCGCGCGGCTGGCGGGCCTCCTCCCTCGCAGAAGAAACAGGACGAGCTCAGGAAGGAGCTCGAGTATGACCAGCACTACATGACCATCGAGGAGCTCGAGGAGCGCTACAACACGGACAGGTGATTATATGCCCCTTCGACTGTCTGAAGTGCGCCCTGCGCGGCCCTCCCGCCCGCATCGGCCGACGGCAGCGCCCCTCCCTGATCCCAACGACTACCTCGATCCCGCTGTTCTGGGGCGTTATGAGCCCCTTACCCCGGTAGAGTAGAACAAAATGGCCACCCAAACCTATGCCGGCGGATATTCAGGCGTCGTTTAGGCTTCGTCGTGCAGAGGGGCTCCCGCCTCCAGCCAACCCCTCCCCTCGGACCCACCTGTTGACCCACCCGTTGCCCCCCCACCCCGCGCGCGCAGGAACCGCGGCCTGACCGATGAGCAGGCCAAGGCCAACCGGGAGAAGTATGGCGCCAACGCGCTGACGCCTCCCCAGCGGCTCCACCCCTTTCTCAAGTTCCTGCTCCAGTTCGCCAACTTCTTCGCGGCGCTCCTGATCGCTGGTGGTGTCCTCTGCTTCGTCGCCTACTCGATTGACCAGTCCGACGACACCAACCTGTACCTCGGGATCGTGCTGCTGTCCGTCGTGCTCATCACGGCCATCTTCTCCTACTACCAGGAGGCCAAGTCCGAGGCCATTATGGAGGGCTTCAAGAACATGGTGCCCAAGGAGACGACCGTCATCCGGAACGGCAAGCCCGTCCGCCTCGACGACCCCTCCGAGATCACCATTGGCGACCTCGTTGACATCGGCTCCGGTGACCAGATGCCCGCGGACGTGCGCATCATCGAGTCCTTCGACCTCAAGGTGGACAACGCCTCCCTCACGGGCGAGTCCGAGCCCCAGAGCCGAGTCACCGACCCCCATCCCCACCCTGCGAAGGGGGGGAAGGTCGTTGCTGCCCTCGAGGCCAAGAACCTCGGCTTCTACACGACCGCTGTGTCCTCTGGCAAGGGGAAAGGTTTTGTCATCGGCATCGGTGACGACACGGCCATGGGCAAGATTGCCGGACTCGTGACGGGCACGGACGCCGAGGAGACCCCCATCGCTAAGGAGATCAAGAAGTTCATCTTCCTCATCTCCGGTATCGCGATCACGCTCGGCGTTGTCTTCCTCGCTGTCTCCATCGCCATCGGCACGGAGCCCGTGACCTCGGTGGTGTTCGCCATCGGTATCATCGTCGCCAACGTGCCCGAGGGCCTCCTCGCCACGGTGACTGTGGCCCTGGCCCTCACGGCCAAGCGCATGTTCGCCAAGCAGGTGCTCGTGAAGAACCTCCAGGCCGTCGAGACCCTCGGGTCCACCTCGGTGATCGCCTCGGACAAGACGGGCACTCTCACGCAGAACCGGATGACGGTGCAGCACTGCTGGGTCTCTGGCCAGGTGCTCCGCGTGCCTACCGCCCGCAACGTGTCCCAGCTCAAGGACCTCTGCAAGAAGGGCGAGCAGAACCACGAGAAGCTCGTCGACATCGAGTCCCCCTCCTTCAAGGCTCTGCGCCGCGTGGCCGTGCTATGCAACAACGCGAAGTTCCTTATCGACAAGGGCCCTGGCGGCGAGTCCCTCTCAGCCGGCGACCTGATGTACACCCCTGACTTCAACGTCCTCACTGCCGAGGCCACTTCGGACGCGTCTGAGCAGGGCCTCCTCAAGGCCGTGCAGCTCATGCGCGACGCGGAGGAGGAGCGCGCCGCCAACCCCAAGTCGTTCGAGATCCCGTTCAACTCGACCAACAAGTACCAGCTCTCCATCCACGACCCCGAGGAGGGCGGGTCCCCCCTCATGGTGTTCAAGGGCGCCCCCGAGCGCGTCATCAACTTCTGCTCCTACATCAACATCGACGGCAAGGAAGTGCCTCTTACCGAGCAGTGGAAGAAGGAATTCAACACCGCTTACGAGACCCTTGGCGGCTACGGCGAGCGCGTGCTCGGGTTTGCCTACAAGTCCCTGTCCGGCAAGGGCAAGGGCTTCAACCCGGGCAAGGACTTCAAGCCCTCCACCGACCTCGTCTTCGCCGGCCTCTTCTCCCTCATCGACCCGCCTAAGGAGGGTGTGCCCGAGGCCGTGGAGAAGTGCAAGACTGCCCGCATCCGCGTCTTCATGGTGACAGGCGACCACCCCATCACCGCTGTTGCCATTGCCAAGCAGGTGGGCATCATCGACCAGGACAAGTGGGACTCCGGCAACGCCGCCGTCGTCAAGGGCGACGACATCCGCGACTGGATGCAGGCCCTCGACAAGGCCCAGGAGGAGGAGGAGAAGCTCCTCGCTGAGCTCAAGTTCGACTCGCTCGAGGCCTACATTGCCTCCGGCAAGAAGGACAGCCGCATGGACGCCGTGCAGAAGAAGAAGATTGATGGCCGTCAGTACGCCGCCCAGAAGTTCGACGAGGCCCTCGACCACGAGCAGCTCGTGTTCGCCCGCGTGTCCCCCGCCCACAAGCTCATCATCGTCGAGAACGCCCAGCGCAACGGTGAGATCGTCGCTGTGACGGGTGACGGTGTCAACGACGCCCCTGCCCTCAAGAAGGGTGACATTGGTGTGGCAATGGGTATCGCCGGCAAGGACGTGTCCAAGGACGCCGCCGATATGATCCTCATGGACGACAACTTCGCCTCCATCGTGAACGGCGTCGAGGAGGGGCGCCTCATCTTCGACAACCTCAAGAAGTCCATCTCGTACACCCTCACCTCGAACATCCCAGAGATCGGCCCCTTCCTCTCCTTCATCACCATCAACCTGCCCCTGCCCCTGTCTACTGTGCTCATCCTGTGCGTGGACCTCGGCACGGACATGGTGCCCGCCATCTCCCTCGCCTACGAGACCAAGGAGTCCGACATCATGGCCAGGCCCCCCCGTAACGCCGCCACTGAGCGCCTCGTGAACCGCCGCCTCATGACCTTCGCTTACCTCCAGATCGGTGTCATCCAGGCCCTTGCCGGCTTCTTCTCCTACATGGCCGTCCTCAACGACTTCGGCTACATGCCCCGCACCCTCTTCGGCAACGGTGTTGGGTGGGACGAGTTCCAGCTGCTCTGCGAGCTGGACGACCAGGGCCTCCCCAAGAACTGTGGGTACGCGTGCGGCTCCCCCGGCATGTACTCAAAGGCCGGCGAGGAATACGTCAGCTACGACGAGGACATGGGCTGGTGCAAGAACGGCTGCGCCATCCCCACCGCTGGCACTGCCGACCCCTTCATCGAGCACACTTCGACTGGGTTCCGCGGTTTCATCCCCGAGGCCGACATCACGCTCAGCAGCGACTCCCTCCCACCGGTCGACGGCATCTCCTACGACGACAAGATCGGCACCTGCGGCCGTACGTGCGACCGTCTCGCCGCCTGGGGTACCCAGCCTGGTGCCAAGGCGTCCGGCTTCTTCACCGACTCCGACTGGAAGGGCTTCACCACCTACTGCGGTGACGCTGAGAAGGCCGATGGCACTCCCGCCGCCTCCCTCGACGAGACCGAAAAGCTCGTGGTGACGAACAACCGCGGCAAGCGCGGTATCCTTGACCGCGCCGAGGGCGGCTCCGATGTCGCTCGTGGCCGGAAGTCCGCTGTGAAGGGCGCCCACTACTGGTGGAACGGCCTCAACCAGAAGTTCCCCAACCCCGACTACCAGAAGAACGCCCTCATCTACGCCCAGACCGCCTACTTCATCTGCATCATTGTCGTCCAGTGGGCCGACCTCATGATCTCCAAGACGCGGAAGCTCTCCATCTTCGAGCAGGGGATGCGCAACGGCTTCATGAACTTCGGTCTCGTGTTCGAGACGGTGCTCGGCATCCTTCTGGTTTACGTCCCTCCCTTCTGGAACCTCGGCACCAGGCCCATCCTCTTCCTCCACTGGTTCCTGGGCATCCCCTGGTCGATGCTCATCTTCGTCTACGACGAGACGCGCAAGTACCTCATGCGGCGCGGTGCCTTCAAGGGCTGGGTGGAGCTTACCTACTGGTGATCGCAGGGCGCGGTCACCCCTCTCCCGCATTGCATGTTTGAGCGCGAAAGTGTATTCTCGGTACCCCGGTCCGTTGAATTGGCTCACACACGCATCACGTCCACCTCTACGAAGCACCCCTTGCACGCGACCGCGACATTGTTCTCCATCACAGACAGGACAGAGACGCTCGCGTCGCTCTCGGACCGGGGCCCGAGAGCGGAGGCGATGTCGATCATGTGGGTAGGGGCGAGCTCCCTCGGGTCGATGCGGACGAGATGCCCCGATTGTGTGCCGACCAGCACGTGATGACCCCCGACACGCACGGAGCAGGGGCCGCAGATCCCCGTCCCGACAAGCTGCGAGTCCTTCCCGGACAGAAGGTGCAGGTCCTCAGCCAGCACCAGGACCCAAGACTCTCCCAGGACGACGACCTTGTCCACCCCGTCGAGGTCCACATGGCTCCCCCGCTTCAGCTTGGGGACGTCCACCCCGGGGCCCTCCTCCCAGACAACACGGGACGTTTCCACGAACCCATCGCCGGCGGCGGCGATCAGCTTGTCCGTGGCGTGGATGGACGTGGCGGGCCCAGGGAGCCGCAGGCTGAACTTGGCGACCTGCTCCCCGTCAATTGTCCGGAAGGCCACAGCATGCCCCCGCGCGTCGATGGCGACTACCACGGACTGGTCCTCGCTGAAGAAGGCCGCGATCACCGGTGCCTTGTGGACGTCGGATAGCTTGGTCCACAGCGCCTTTCCGCTGACGCTCCCGCGGATGCACACCTCTCCCGACATGCGGCAGAGGCACATGACGTCCCCCGTCCGTGACACCACCACCACCGTCACCTCGTCACCTTCGGGCATGGCGTCCCCGATCACCTCGTCCTGCGCACGGGAAGATAAATCGCTGAGAGGTCGGCACGAAGCAGCGCGCACGGGCTCGGTGCGCGAGGTGCCCCCCGTGGCTGCGCCTTACCTGGCAGTTGAAGCGCATCAGGGGCACGACACTCCCGTTGGAGCGCATAGACCACACCGACCCCAGCATGTCGTCATCGACCATCCACATGAACGGGCCGAGCGATGCAAACGCGTTCCTCGTCAGAGCGGGCGAGATCTGACCAAAGTTCGGCGACGACGACAGCCAGTTAAGCTGCCAGTCGAAGCCCCCAGCAAAGGCGCCCGCGGCAACGACCCCGCTGTCCGTGAACCCAATGATCCTGTTGTACGGCCCCCTTGCTCGCAGACCCCGCAGGCTCTCCTGCGGGGGGTTGTCGACACTCCCCGTCGACACGGCCGCCGTGTCCAGCTCGAGGCGCTGCCGAAGCTCCATGCCGCCCGAGGAGCGCTCAGCATAGCGCAAGAGCACCCCGTCTGCCGTCCCGACCACCACGGTGCGGTCCACCAGGCACGCACACGACGGTCCTGGGATCGCCGTCTCGATGTCCCTCACGGACACGGCCATCCCCGCCTTGACGTGCGACGTGATCGTCAGCCCCCGCTTCTCCAGCTGCGACAGTGCCCGCTCCTCCCGTGCCCCCTCGTCTTCCGCCTCGTCCCCACTGTCCACCCAAACGCCCAGGGCCTGCAAGCGCTCGGCCCGCTGCCGCTCGCGCTCTTCCACCTGCTTGCTCACGTCCGCACCGCCGGCGCCGACGTCTATGAGGGTGACCCCTGCGGCCGTCACCATCACCGCCCTCGAACCCCGCACCGAAGACACCAGCGCCTCGCACTCGTGCAAGGCAGTGATGGTCAGGGCTGGGGGCGACAAGTCGAGGAGGTGTACCCCCTGGGCGGAGGACAGCAGCATCGTCAGCCTGCCCTGCGGCTCCCGCGTCTCCGCCCCGGCGCCAACCTCCTCTTCGCCGCCAGCTGCGGCTTCCTCAGGGAGGAAGGGCTGGGCGTCGTGGAGGACGAGGGGCGAGGCGACCGCTGCGACGCACGTGCACCGGTGCACGTCGAAGAGGCAGATGGTGCCCGACTCGTCCTGCGTGAGCAGCATGCTCGCCGCGGGGTGTCCGGCCATGAAGCGGATGGGCTCCCGGTGGTGCAGGAGCACCGAGACCGCCCGGCACGTCCGCCTGTCGAAAGTGAGGATAGGGTAGAACCCGGCCGAGTTGGGCCGGTCGAGGGCCAGGAGCAGCAGGGCGCTGTCCCGCCCCTCGTCCAGGGCCACCAGGTGCGACACCTCGGCGTCACGGACGCGGAGAATGGACCGCGTGGCGTCCCGGATAGACTCGATGGCAAGCACGTGCCCGTAAGAAACGGCCAGCTCCTCGCCCCGGATGTCGGCAACAGCGCGAATCCTGCCGGACAGGGAGAGGATGCACGAGTCGGCGACGGAGACGGCCTCGGCGTCCTCGAGACACATGCGTGATGCCTGCGCCTCGGGGGCCAGACCCGCCTCGACCATCGCTGGCCTGCTCACACGGAGGCTGTGGCGGAGGGGGTCAGGGTCGGGCATGTCGATCACCAGGCTCATGAGCGATCGCCCCTGCGCCACCAGGGCGGATGACTCCTGGCCCTGCACCATGACGAGGCCACCCAGGGGAGCGGCGTTGTCCGTCAGGAAAGGTACCTCCTGGACAGGGGTGCCGAGGACCTTGCTCAGCGGGTGCGACAGGACGTGGATGCGGGAGTCGTCGGTAGCGGCCAGGATCATGGAGGCCGTGTTGTCGAAGTGGACGTCAACAACGGGGTTTTGCAGGGCCTTAGGGCGGCGGTACTCGAGGGCGCCGTCCGGCATGCTCGTCATGACGATGTCCCCATCGCCGGTGACGCCGACGAGGGACGACGAGTCCCCGCAGAAGCGAAGGAACGGGAGGTAGGGCTCCTCGAGGGGGACCCGGACGAAGGGCTCGAGCGTCTCGTCCCGGAAGACGAGGATCTGAGCCTTGCCCGTCACAGCCTCGACGGAGACAGTGGCGATCAGGCCCGTCGGGGCATCCGCGCACAACGGCATCTGGCACCCTTCGGGTGGGGGCGACAGCTGCAGATACTTGACCGGCAGGTAGCTCTGCTGCACGTCGTGGACGACAAGGTGGCCATCCAGCCCGCCTGTTACCAGGAGTGCACCCGAGGCGCTGAACACGGCCCCGCACACAGCCTCCCTGTGCTGGTGGTACTGGCCCAGGATCGCGGCGCGGGCGACATCGACGATGCGGGTCATCCCTGACTCGAACCCGACGACGAGCTCGTTGCTGTCGCGGGAGTTGAACAGCAGGCACGACGCCGTCTCCCCAGGGAAGGCGAGCTCGCACTTGTGCTGGAGGGACTTGGTGTCCCACACCCTCACCGTCAGGTCCCTCGACCTCGTCGCGACGAGCTTCCCGTCCGCCGATGCAGCCACTCCCGTGATGTCGTCTGTGTGAGACCGCGCAAGGACCACGTACTCGTGCGTGTGCGTGTCCAGGACGCCAACCGTCCCGTCAAGGGTGGCGGCAGCCACGAGCCGGCCGCCGTCGGCAGCCGTGACGCACGTGAGGGGGCCGTCGTGCTCCGCCTCCAAGAGGTAGTCAGCGAAGTCCATCTGCCAGGCGCGGAGGAGGTGGTCCGCCGACCCTGTCACGCAGACCCCGTCCGTCACTGTGAGCGACGTGATGGGCCCCCCGTGAAGGAGGAGGATGCGTTCCACCCTCATCCTGCCCAGGTCGACCTGGATCACGTGTCCCGAGGCAGCAGCCACGTACACGTACTTGGACTCGGTCTTGAGCGACGACAGGTCAACGTCGAAGTCGAGGTCGATGAAGCGGTTGCTCTCGAGCACAGCCAGCGCGGCGGGGTCGTCCAGGCCCTCCGACAGCTTGATCCCGCAGCTACGAATGCGGCCGTGGCGCACGCGGTGGACACGCACAGAGTCGGGCCCACACGATACGAGGGTGAGCCGCTCAAAGGGGCTGAATTTGAGGCCTGCGACGGGGTGGTCGAGGACCACCTTGGCCTCCAGCTCTGCCGCCGTGGCTGCGTCGGGGGTGAAGGCACCCTGGATGTCCCAGACCGCCAAGAGGTTGCGGGCCTGAGGATTTAGCCCCACAGCCGCCACGGAGCGGGCGTCGGGGCTCACGTGAAGGGCGCAGATGCCTGAGTGGTGCTCCTTGAGCACGGCGAGGCACTGCCCGCTGCGGAAGTCCCACACCCGGACCTGGGCACTGGTCCCCTCCTCAGCCGTCGCCATCACTGCGGGGCGCGACGCGGTGGGCTTTGGTCAGGCGCCGAGAGGGTAGGGTAAGATCGGAAGGCGGGACCGTGGAACTCCCTCGCTAGCCACGAGGGGGAAGGGGCGCACCTCGGCCACAGGCGCTGAAGGCGATGGCGCAGACCGAGGCCGTGTGACCGCGGAAGATGCGCTGCTTGGCGCCGACGAAGGACGCGGCGTCGCCAGTGAGATCCCAGGCGACCACGATCGACTGGCAAGCCATGGCGAGCTCGCTGCCCCCCGGGGCGAACGCTAGGGTGCGAGGGTGGTCCCCAGAGTACCCTCCCACCCTCGTGATCCCGATCAGGCCGGTCGGAGCTGGCGGGGTGGCAGAGGAGGCGCCGAGCATGGCTTCGGCGGCCGTCTTCGAGGCCTTGACGTTCTTGATCGGCCTGGTCGTCCTCAACTGGGAGCGGGCGGCCGCAGTGACCTTGACGCGGCCCATCATGTCGTTCTGGGCCACCTCCCCCAGGGGGGCACGGAGGGGGCTCTGCATGAGTTTCTTGCGGGCGCTGGGGCCGCCGCGGCCGGCGGGGGTGCCCGCCTGCTCCTCCACGGAGACAGGCTCGCGGGGCAGCCAGACGCATCGCATATCAGCGGCGACCTCGGGGCGGTGCGAGAGGACCATCTCCTGGGGCAGGGCCAGCAGGGAGTAGCGGTGGGGCGACGTGAAGACGTTCCGGACGACGCACGAGGCGCACACCTGGAGGCAACGGAGGGACTTGAAGGCCACGCCCGCGTACTCCTCCATGGCCGCCTGCATGTCAATGCACATCACGTGCCACCCGGGGGCGTCGGGGTGGAGGGGGATGCGCACGGACAGGTCGCCCGAGGCAGCCCCCTTGGTGTCGGGGTGCGCCGCAACCTTGATTAGGGATCCCAGGGACAGGCGCACGGGGCGGCCAGCCGGCGAGTCCGTGTCGACCTCGAGGTTGATGAGGAAGGGCTTGTTCATCTCGATCCGGGCCTGGATGTACACGAAGCGCCCTGTGAGCCCCGCGTTGCCCCCACGTCCCTTCGGGATCATGACGTACCCCGACGTTGGCACGGCCCCCTCGATCTTGAGGCAGCGTTTATGGATGACGTCGTCCACCACGCCCCTCACGTCGCCCCTGAGCGCCGCCCCGGTACCGGACTCAACCTTGAAGGCGCGAAACACGTTCACGTAAGGCACCTGGTTCTCCAGCTGCGCAGGGGCAGGGGAGGACGCCGCATTGAGGGGGTGTAGGGCGGGGGGAGGGAGCGGCCTCGTTCGGGCACCCAACATCCCGCCCACGCGCGCTCCTGATTCCTATGCCCCCATAGCACAAGGGTCAGCAGCAGCAGAATCACGTCCGGCCATGGGCCAGCGTTCCCGTACTCGGGGTCTTTTGAAAACGCCTCGCCCCTGTCCCGCGCTCCCCTGGGACGCGATACGGCCTAAATTGGCTCACCTTGGCCTTGAACGGGGTCATTGCGGCAGTTGCGGACGCCCTTCCTTCGCCCTTACCGGGAGACTCCCCCCCCCGGGGGCCCGGGGTGGCGGAGGACTCCCCCGTCTCCTTGGACGTCCTCGTCATGCGATTCGCCTCTCTCGGCCAATCAGAGTGCTATGCCGGGACACACAAGTGCCGGGCAGAGTATCGCAAACCGACTGGGCACGCAAAGCGGAGCAGGTGTCGAGGAACGATTGCGCTCAGAGGGCAAAACAGTCCCGTTGGGGAAGGGGAGTGGGGATGGCGCCAAGCTACCGTCCCGGGCCGTACGGAGAGTTGGAGCCCCGAGAAGTGCTCGGTGTATGAGTTGTATCGAGGGGGACCTCTCCGGACCGCATTTGGGGATCGGGACGGGTTGCATCGCGAGGGATTTGTGGGGAAAGTGTGGTCAGGGTCAGGGGAAGACGGCATTTTTTGTGCATTTTGTTACGGCGTGACGCGCGAACGGCACTATAATATGCCGGCGAGTCATTTCAATTAAATAGAAACTCCAAGCGCCGGCTTGAGTCACGCCCCCGACCCCCTTGCGCCGTGTCTCCTCTCGCGGGTCTTAGGACTTCTCCCCCGCCCGCCACGACACCAGCAGCGATGGGGGACGGAGCAGGGCCTAGCGGCTCGATGGCCGATCAGGTGGACGTCCACGCGATGACGGACGATGAAGTGAGCGCCCCCGGCACGTGTCTCCACTCCTCCCTCCCCGGTTTAAACTTTAAGCCCGAGACCCTTCCCGCCGTTTCCTTGGGGCGTGCGCTGGCCTTGCGAAGTCATATACTGTTCCAATGCGGCAGTTCGCCTCCAATACGTCGACGTACTGGGGGAAAGACGCGAACCATTCATTTGGTGGACAGCGGACGAGCATTGAGTGGTTGCTTCCCCGCAGCTCGAGAAGTACTTCCAGACGGGCATCGAGTGCATCAAGACGAGCGAGATCGAGCACGCGATCCGTATCTTTGGAGAAGTTCTGGAGGCGAAGATCCAGGTGGGTCCCCGCGTGCCGCCTCGCGCTGGAGGGCACCTCGTCGGATGCCCAGCATGCCCAGCATGCTAAGCATGCCCCCCCGCCACTCTGCCTATGGTCGCAGAAGCATGGCGAGACAGACCCCAAGGCGGCGTCCGCGTACGTGTGGTACGGGAAGGCGCTCCTCTTCCAGGCACAGGACCAGGACGACATGTTCGGGGGCATGGTGCGCCAGGCCGTGCAGAACAAGGCCGAGGCCATGGCCGCCGGAGAGGAGGACGCGCTGGACGGCGCCCCTGGGTCCTCTGGAGAGGGCGCGGGCCCTTCCGGGGAGGGCGCGGGACCCTCGGTGTTCGTAGATGTCGGTGCCTCTGGCAGCGGTGCCGAAAAAGAGGGCGCGGAGGAGGGCGAGGACGGTGAGGAGGGCGAGGACGGTGAGGAGGGCGAGGAGGGCGAGGAGGGTGAGGAGGGCGAGGAGGGCGAGAGCGAGGGCGAGGGCCAGGCCGAA
>Ga0255780_10004737_pt1 | contig 11635 bp, 10 predicted proteins | sample 071ome_32_FD_179978 | JGI IMG/M metagenome (GOLD analysis project Ga0255780, IMG submission 179978) | Coastal salt marsh microbial communities from the Groves Creek Marsh, Skidaway Island, Georgia - 071405AT metaG (version 2) | ecosystem: Environmental > Aquatic > Marine > Intertidal zone >...
CCTACATACACAAATGCAGCTTTGTAATCATCTACGGATGTGGCTCCACCACATGCCATAGTAAGAATACTGATAATAATTAGGCCTACCGCCCAACTTCTTCGCATCCTTACCTCCTTTTCATAAATTTAATTATAGAACAGAGTCTAAATACCTAAGTATTTCAAAGCATAAATTAATAATTTTTTCAAAGAGAATAAGTACTAAAAAAGTTAGAATTTAACAAATGGAAAAGTTAATTTACACATGGAAAGAGCAAGTTGAAGATACTCTAGAAATTTGCAATAAAATTGAAAAAGATAATTTTACTCCAGATGTTATTGTGGGTGTAAGCCGAGGAGGTTTAATACCTGGGGTAATGATGTCTCATAAATTAGGTATTCCATTTAAACCAGTTCATGCTTCAACAAGAGACTTTCCTCACTGGGAAAATTACTTACCTAAAGCTCAGGATTCAAAAGTTTTAATAGTTGATGATATTTGTGATAGTGGAGAGACTTTCGTGAGATTATCTTCTTATATAAAAGATAATATCAATCATGAATGTGATGTTAGATTCTCAGCACTATGGTGGAATAATGAAAGTGAGTTTAAGCCACACTATTTTGCCAAAGATATGGCAAAAGATTCAAATAATGTTTGGATTTTTTTTCCACATGAAAATTGGTGGGAAGATGGTTCAGTTTCTTAACTTTTCAGCGTAATTCTTTATGCTTTTTAACATGCTGAATGCACCATTTCTTCTGGCAGGACTTAAAATCGCTCCAAGCTCAAATTCTTGCATTAAGTCAATTTTTGAATTATAAATTTCCTCAGCTGATTCATCTGAATAAATACTTGAGATTAGTGTTACAAGACCCTTTGCAATTAGAGCATCAGAGTCACTTATAAAATATAATTTTTCATTTTTCTCTTCTGGTACCAACCAAACTTGACTTTGACAACCATTAACTTTAAATTCATCAATTCTTAATTCTTTAGGAAAATTTGTATTTTCTTTAGCCTGCTCAATTAAATATTGATACTTTTCCTGTGTATTTGGAAATAAAGAGAGTATTTTTTTATAATTTAAGACTTTTTCTTCAATACTCATATTATTTTAATATTTTTAAACTTGCTTCAATTGCATTGACTAAAACGTCAAAATCATCATTTGTATTATATATGTATCCAGTTGCTCTAAAAGTTGCGTCAATACCAAGCTTTTTATGGAAAGGCTGAACACAATGATGACCTGATCTAACAGCAACACCATAAGTATCAAGCATCAACGAAATATCTGAAGCGTGGACACCATCAACATACATTGAGAATGTACAACCTGATTTTTCTGCTTTGGAATGTATTATGTTTAGTTCATTAATTGAATTTAATTTTTCTAGAGCATATCCTCTAAGCTCATCAGAATGTTTTTGAACATTTTCCATTCCTAGATTAGTCAAATAATCTACTGCTTCACCTAAACCAATAGCTTCAACATATGGAGGAGTTCCTGGTTCAAATTTGTGTGGAACAGGTGCCCAAGTTGCACTATCAAAGTTAACCTCTTCTATCATGTCGCCTCCACCAAAAACAGGTTCCATTTCTTCAAGAAGTTCCTTTTTACCCCAAACAATTCCTATACCAGTCGGTCCAAGCATTTTATGACCAGAAACACATAAAAAATCAATTCCAAGCTTCTGCACATCTACTGATCTGTGAGGAACTAATTGAGCACCATCTAAAATAATATACGCGTTTGTTTTCTCTCTCACCATGTTTGTTAGTGAAAGAATATCAGTTAACATCCCAGAGATATTTGACTCACCAACAATAGAAACTATTTTTGTTTTTTCTGATAATAGTGATTCAAAATGCTCTAAGTCTAAATTAAAATTTTTATCGATATTTGCAAATTTTAATTTTAAGCCTTTTTCTTGAGCAGCCATTTGCCATGGGATTATATTTGCGTGGTGTTCGATTTCAGTTAGCAGAATTTCGTCACCTTGATTAAATTGTTTAGTTAAACTTTGTGCCAATAAGTTAAAACCTTCAGTACAACCTTTTGTAAAAATAATTTCCTCTGATGAATATGCATTTAAAAAATTTTTAAATTTAGTTCTAACATTCTCATACAAAGTAGTTGTTTCTGAAGATAATTGATAAGTACCTCTATGAACATTTGCGTTAAATTGTTCATATATTTCGTTCATTTTAGATAATACTTGAATTGGTTTTTGTGAAGTTGCTCCAGAATCTAGATATGTAAGTGATTTACCATTTATAACTCTTTTAAAAATAGGAAAATCGTTTTTTAACTCAACAGAATTAATCATAAATATGATTCATAACCTTGTTCTTCAAGTTTTTTTGATAGTTCTAATCCACCAGAATCAACAATTTTTCCATCAACAAAAACATGAACAAAGTCAGGAGTTATATAGTCTAGTAACCTTTGGTAATGGGTTACTACTAAATATCCTTTATCTTTACTTTTGAGCTTACTCACACCTTCGCCAACCACCCTTAATCCATCAACGTCTAAACCAGAATCTGTTTCATCCAACACAGCAAGTTTAGGGTTTAAGACAGCTAATTGAAGTATTTCGTTTCTTTTACGTTCACCACCAGAAAAGCCTTCGTTTAAATATCTGTCAGCAAAGTCTGGAGAGAGACCAAGCTGTTCCATAGCATCGGCTACTTTTAATCTAAGCTCAAGTGTTGTAAATTCAGTATTTTCAATATTAGTTAATGCTGTTTTAAGCATATTCACAATTGTTACACCAGGGATAGATTCAGGATATTGGAATGCTAAGAATAATCCTTTTTTTGCTCTATTATCAACAGGTTCATCAGTTATATCTTCACCTTGGAAAAGAATATTTCCATTAGTAACCTCATAAACTGGGTTTCCCATAATTACATTTGCTAAAGTTGATTTACCTGATCCATTAGGACCCATAATTGCATGCACTTCTCCAGCATTAATTTTTAAAGACACACCTTTTAAGATTTCAACGTTATCAACAGAAACATGTAAATTTTTAATTTCTAACATATTATGTATGATAATTATTTTTTAAAACAACTTGAATATCATTAGCGAAATAAAAAATTAAAATTAAAATTAAATAATGCAGTTTACTCTCACAGATACTCAAATAGAAATTAAAGAAAATGCAACTAAATTATTAAAAGAAAATATTGAACTTTTAAATACAATCAAAAAAGTTGATGAAAATTGTAGATTAGATAAAAAAATTTGGAAACTTATTTCTGAACAAGGTTGGTTAGCTCTAGATGTCTCAGAAGAAGATGGCGGTTTAGGTTTTTCTAGAACTGATACAGCAATCCTATCTGAGGTTGTTGGATATTATATGCCGATAGTTCCAATATTTTCTTCTGGTGTAGTTTTTAAAAACTTAATTCTAAATTCTCGTAATGAAATTAAAGATAAATTTTTACAAAGCATAATTACAGGAGAAAAAATAGGAACTTTTGCAGTTTACGAAAATAACAACTACGAAGTAAACACTGAAAATTTAAAAACTAAAGCTGAAGCTAAAGATAATAGTTTTGTTTTGAATGGTTCAAAAAAATACGCAATGTTTGCAGACACAAGTGATTATTTGATTGTACTAGCTGAGTTCAATGGAAGTTTTAAATTTATTGTCATAGAGTCTAAAGTTCAAGGTATCTCAATTGATATAACCCCATCTTTAGATCAAACTAGACCAATGTGTGATGTCAATTTTTCAGATGTTGTTTTTTCAGAAGAAAATTTTCTTACAAATTCTGAAGATGATTTAGAACTTTGGAAAACGGTCATAAATACTTCAATAGGCTATTTAGCAATGGAACAGGTTGGAGCTTCTCAAGCTTGTTTAGACATGGCTACAAATTATGCAAAAGAAAGATTACAATTTGGGAGGCCAATTGGTTCATTTCAAGCAGTTCAGCACATATGTGCAAATATGTTAGTTCAATTAGAAAGTGCTAAATCCGTCGCATATAGTGCAATAAGAGCTGACGATACTGATAAAGTTGAAGTAGAAATGAGTGCCATGCTGGCTAAATCGTACTGTTCAGAAGTATTTAATAAAATTGCAGGTGACAATATACAGGTTCATGGAGGAATTGGTTTTACCTGGGAGCATCCTGCTCATCTGTATTTTAAGAAAGCTAAGTCTGATTCACTATTATTTGGTACTCCTAAAACAGCTAGAGACAGCATTGCAAAATTATTAAGTTTATAAGTTGAATAGATTAAAACGTTTTGAAAAAAATAGATTTGTTGGCCTTAGGTCAAATATGAAAGTTTACGACTGTGATGACAACGATCAATTTGCAGGACTCCAAAAAAAATTAGATAATGTAGATTATATTTCTAAAAATTTGATTCAAGCATTTGGACCTGATACTTTAGAAGAAGCTTTAAACAGAGGTTATTCTTTAACTTAGTTTTTCCCAAATTTGCACTGAATTTACTAGATCAAAATTAATTTTATTATTTTTTTTAAGATACAAAATATGTGCCATAGTTTCTTGAAAAGCCAATCTTAAATTTAATGGATCAAGATTTCTTGGAAAAAGTTCTTCGAGTATCTCCCAGCCACTTTTTTTTGAGGCTTTTAATATTTCTAATATTTTTTCAGTCCTTCTCTGATGATGGAGTTTCATTTGTTCAATTCTTTCATATGGACTAGTTATTAAACCTCCATGTCCAGGTGCAATGATAGAATGATTGATATTAAATACTTTATCAAGTGATTCTCCGTACTTTCCAAGCATGTCATCATCTTCATTTGTTGTTGGAATGAAAGGTGTTATTTTAGGCAAAATGTGATCTCCTGAAAAAATTACTTTAGAGCTTGAGTCATGAATTGATATTTCAGTGATGTCATGTCCGGGAGTAAATAATGTATAAAGTTTTCTATCTACTTCAGGAACTGTACCTTCTTCTAATAGAAGATCAGGCTCAGTTATTTTTCCTGCATAAATTGGGGTATCTATCTCATTTAAATCTTTTATGAAACTCTTTGGAGCTCCTTGTTTTTCAGCTAGAACAATTAGTTCTCTAAATCTTATTTTCCAATCGTTGTAATGATTTATAAAGTCTTTTGAGTTTTTATAGAGAGCAAATTTAACTCCTTGCTCTCTAATACGAGTTGATAAACCAATATGATCAGAATGCATGTGAGTTCCAATTAATAAACTTATATCTTGTATATTTATTTTCAAATTAGATAATTGCTCGATAAGCAGTTGATAATACTCTTTACCCTCAACCCCACAATCAATCATCACATAACCATTTTTGTCTTCGATTAAATAAATATTTACAAATCCAGGTGAAGACCAAGGTAAGCTCATAGGAATATGATGAATTCCATTACCAAGATTGAAACTATTCATATTATGAAGTAGCTAACCAAACACCAAAAGAAACTAATATTAGTAATCCTGTAATAAGTGATGCCATTATGAGATGTCTAGTTTGCATAGTTACATTGTAATTTAAATAGGAATAAACTTGATTTTGAACTTTTGCTAAAGTTTAGTAAATTAGTAGTTGAAAATAACGATAATCTTTTTGGATGGATACCCCAAAAAAAAAGTAGTTGTTATCTCGCTTAGGTAGAGATCCTATCTGGAAAGAGGTAATTTGAAGAAATTAACCATTATTGGTGGAGGTCCTGCGGGTTATGCTGCAGCTCTTTACTCAAGCAACTTTGATTTAGATGTAACTTTAGTTGAGTCTGACACATTAGGTGGAACTTGTCTTAATCGAGGTTGTATACCCGCAAAGTATTGGCTACATGTTGCTGAATTGAATCACGAAATTGACACATCAAATGAATATGGAATTGAAATAAAAGATAAAAAAATAAATTGGGCTGAAACTGCTAAGAAGCGTTTTGATACTGTTAATAAATTAGTTGGAGGTATTGGAATGCTTCTTAAATCTAAAAAGATAGAAGTTGTTGAAGGTTGGGGTACTCTAAGAGATTCTAATACTGTATTAGTAAAAAAAACTGATGGTTCCGAAGTTGAGTTGAATTCAGATTTCATACTTATTGCAACAGGTTCAAAGCCAAGGAGTGTTCCAAATATTGAAGTCGACGAAAAATTTATTATCACTTCTGACACAGCTTTAAACTGGGAAGAACCTCCAAAAAAAGTATGTGTTGTTGGTGCTGGAGCAATTGGTTGTGAGTTTGCAAGTCTGTTGAATGATCTTGGTTCTGAAGTTATTGTTGTTGAACTAGATAGTGAAATTCTTCCAGGCTTAGATAAAAGAACATCTGGTGAATTAAGAAAACAACTATCAAAACGGGGGATACAGTTTAAGCTTGGAACTTCGATTAATTCAATTAATGGTAAAACAGTAGAATTTTCAGATAAAGAAAAACAAGATTTTGAAACTGTTTTAATTGCAGTAGGAAGATCTCCATTAACTGAAAATATTGGGCTTGAAGAATTAGGTATTTCTGTAAACAAAGGTTATGTTGAAGTTAATTTAGAAACATATCAAACTACTAAAGACAATATTTTTGCAATTGGTGACATAGTAGCAGGAACTCCTCAATTAGCTCATGTGGCATTTGCTGAGGCTATAAGTGCAATTACGTTTATTGCAACTGGAGAAAAAAAACCAATTAATTATTCTGCTATTCCTTTTGTTGTTTATACAAGACCTGAGTTAGCAGAAGTTGGAATCAATGCTGAAAAAGCAAAAGAACAGAATATTGCAATTACACAATCACAACACAGTTTTGCTGGTGTCGGAAGAGCATTGATTCAAAATCAAAATCAAGGAGTTGTTAGAGTTTACGCAGAAGAAGCAGGTTCAATTATCGGTGCTAGTGTCTGTGGACCAGCAGCAGGTGAAATGATTCATGAGTTAATGTATATGGTTGGTTGGGAAGCATTGCCAAGTGAAGCAAGTGAGTTTATTCATGCACACCCAACACTTAGTGAATCTATTGGAGAGTCACTGTTAAGTTTAAGTGGAAAGGGATTGCATTAATTATGGAAATTGAAAAAATTACTAGAAGTGGATATTCTTCCAAACTAACTAGAGAACAACTTTGGGATATTTATAAGTCTATGAAAACTCAAAGGCAGCTAGAGGAAAGATTATTAAAGCTTTATAAAGGCGGACAACTAAGTGGAGCTGTGTATCCAGGAATTGGGCAAGAAGCATCTATGGCAGGTATTGCTGCAGGAATGGACGAGAAAGACATTTTTGGTGGAACACATAGAGATTTAGGTGTTCAAATTAAGAAAGGTGTAACTTTAAAAGAAATTGCACTTAATTTCTTTGGTAAACACGATGGGCCGTCTAAGGGAAGAGATGGTAATAGCCATTTTGGTGTTGTTGATAAAGGAACTTTAATGGTTGTATCACCATTGCCAGACTCTGCTCCAGTTGCAGTTGGTTGGGCACTCGCATCAAAGTTAGATAACTCAGGTATAGTTGCTGTAGCTAATTGCGGTGAAGGAGCAACTGCTACAGGAACTTGGCATGAAAGTATAAATATGGCAGGTGTTTCGAATCTTCCAATAGTTTTCACTGTCCAAAATAATCAATTTGCTTATTCATCTCCAAACGAAACTGAATTTGGAACGCCTAATGTAGCTGATAGAGCTTCAGGGTATGGCATTCCTTCAAAAATAATTGATGGAAATGATATTTATGAAGTAATTAATACTATTCATGATGCCTGTGAGCATGCCAGAAATGGCAATGGCCCAACACTTGTTGAATTAGTTACATTTAGACATTATGGACATGCTGGACATGACCCAGCCGAATATGTAACAGAAGAAGTCAGAGACTTTTGGATGAAACGCGACCCTATTAGTAGATTTGAGACCGCATTAATCGAAGAAGGTTTGTTTTCTGAAGATGACTTTGCAAAACTCACTGAAGAATTAGAAATTGAAATAAGAGAAACTCTTGAATGGGCTAAAGCTCAAGATGATCCAAAACCCGAGAATGAAATTTTAGATATATTTGCTACTAGAAATTCAGAGGTAAAGAATTCAAAAAGCAGTGAATCGAAAACCATGAATCTTATTGAAGCAATTACTAATGGATTAGATGAGTTGCTTGAAAATGATAAAGATGTATTCATGATGGGAGAAGATATTGGTGAATTTGAAGGTGCATTTAAAGCAACAAAAGGTTTACATACAAAATATGGATCAGATAGGATTTTAGATACAGCAATTTCCGAAGGTGCCTTTACAGGTGCTGCAGTCGGAGCAGCTTTGGCTGGAAAGAAGCCAATAGTTGAATTACAATTTTATGATTTTGTTTACCCAGCTTTAGATCAAATTACAACTGAAGCAGCAAAATATTATTGGAAAGCAGGAAAATCAGTTTCAATGGTTGTTAGAGGACCAACGGGTGCTGGTACTAGGTCTGGTCCGTTTCATTCGATAAGCCCCGAATCACTGCTAGCACACCATCCTGGAATAAAAATAGTTGCACCATCAAACCCATACGATGCTAAAGGATTACTTGTTGCAGCCACATATGATCCAAATCCAGTTATGTATTTAGAACACAAAAAACTTTATCGAAAACCAGATCTAAAAATGGAAGTTCCGCTTGGTTTGTATGAAGTTGAGATTGGTAAAGGTGCTGTTGTCAAGGAAGGTTCAGATTTCACAATTGTAACTTGGTCAGGCATGGTTTCAGTTGCTCAGGAAGCCGCACTTGCTTTAGAAGCAGATAATATTTCTGTGGAAATAATTGACTTAAGAACAATTGTTCCTTTAGATGAGGAAATTATTTTAAAGTCAGTTGAAAAGACTTCTAATTTATGCATTCTCCAAGAAGATGTTCCATTTTCTTCAGTAGCTTCTGAAATTTCATCTTTAGTTGCTGAGAAAGGTTTTTGGAATCTAGATAATCCAATACTCAAGATAACCCCACCTAATACGCATATTCCTTTTGCTCCAGTATTGGAAGATGCATTTATTCCAAATGCAGCCAGAGTAGTAACTGCAATAAAAGGATTACAATAAAACAATGAGTCAGATTGTTACAATGCCTCAATTAGGTGAAACTGTTACTGAAGGAACGGTTTTGAGGTGGTTAGTTAAAGTTGGGGATCAAGTAAGAGAAGATGATCCAATATTAGAAATATCTACCGACAAAGTTGATACAGAAGTTCCATCCCCATTTGCAGGTAAAGTTACTAATTTATTAGTTGAAGAAGGCGAGACAGTTGAGGTTGGAGCTGGCCTTCTAGAGTTAAATGGTGATTCCGAGATAGAAGAAAATAAAAATGACCAATCTAATATTGAAGATTCGGTTCAAATTGAAATGAATTCTTTTGCAAAAGAGGAACTTCAAAAAAAAGATTTAGATGTTATTAAAAATAATCAAAATAAAAACCTTTCACCTATAGTTAGAAGACTTGCAAGTGAAAATAATTTAGATCTAGCGTTAGTTACTGGTACCGGTAAAGATGGCAGAATAACTAGAAAAGATCTTGAATCTTACATCAGTCAAAATAAAAATATTGTTGAAAAAAATGATAAAAAAGATACAAAAATTGAAGAAAAAGAAGTAGTACAGAAATCTGAATCTAACGTTTCAAAAATTGATTCTGGTGAAATATCTAGATTGAGAAAACGAATAGCGCAAAACATGGTGCTCTCAAAACAAATATCAGCGCATGTAATGACATCAGTAGAAGTAGATTATGAAAGTTTAGAAATATCTCGAAGTAAATTTAAGTCAAAATTTAAGGAAGACAATGGATTTTCTTTAACTTACTTACCTTTTATTTCACTTGCAACTATTTCTGCATTGAAAGAATTTCCAACTGTAAATAGTTCTTTCGACTTAGATGCTGGAACTCATACTTTACACAAACATATTAATTTAGGTATTGCAGTCGATTTAAATCAAGAAGGTTTGTTAGTTGGAACTATAAAAGATGCAGATTCTTATAACTTAAAAGGAGTTGCAAAGAAAATATCTGAAACTTCTACATTGTTAAGAAGTGGAAAATTTGGGTTAGAAGATGTTTCTGGAAGCACATTCACTATATCAAATAATGGTTCTTTTAATTCTTTTATAACTTCACCTATTATTAACCAACCTAATGTCGCAATTCTTTCTACTGAATCAGTCAAAAAAAGAGCTGTTGTAATTACAAATAGTGATGGCTCTGATTCTATTGCAATTAGACATACTGGAGTTTTGAGCTTAACTTGGGACCATAGAGTATTTGATGGTTCTATTGCCTTGCTATTTCTTAATTTTATAAAAGATAAATTAGAGTTAACTGATTGGACTCAGGAATTATCTTGAGGAAGTTAAACGTAAGATGGTTAGGTAAACTACCTTATTCTGAAGCTTACGATTTACAAAAAGGATTCCATCAATCGGTAGCTATTGAATCATCCAATGATGATTATTTATTATTGTTAGAACATGAAAAAGTCATAACTATCGGAAGATCAGGAGATTTAAACAATCTACTAGTTTCATCAGATAAATTAAAAGAACTTGGTATTGAGTATTTTGAAACAGATAGAGGTGGGGATATCACTTTTCATGGTGAAGGTCAATTAATAGGGTACCCAATTATAAGACTTTCAGACCCTAAAAAAATTCTTCCTTACGTTAGATCTCTAGAGAATGTCATAATAAAAACTCTAAAAGATTATGAGATTGAAGCTTTTACTAAAGAGGACGACACAGGAGTGTGGACTGAAAAAGGTAAAATAGCATCGATTGGAATTAAGGTGAGTAAATGGACTACCTACCATGGTTTCTCATTAAATATTTTTGATAATTTAGATGGTTATTCTTTAATTAATCCATGTGGTTCAGATACAGAAAAAATGACTTCAATTTATCAATTTAATGAAAATATAACTTTTAAGAATGTTACAGAGACATTGGTAAGTAAGTTCAAAGATGAATTTAAATATCTAAATATAAGTGAGCAATTTTCACAATTTACTCCTAAACAATTAAATGCCTCAAAAACATTTGATATTGATTCAATGTTAGAACAAGGTGTTTTCAGCCCAAGTAGAAAATCTATACCTATAGCTATTAAAGGCGTACTTCCTAACGAACCTTCTCGACCTGAATGGATGAAAGTAAAAGCTAATTTAGGTCAAGATTACATTTCTTTAAAAAACTTAATTAAAGAAAAAAGACTCAATACAGTATGTGAAGAAGCTTCTTGTCCAAACATTTATGAGTGTTGGTCAAGTGGTACTGCAACGTTCATGATTATGGGTGAAGTATGTACTAGGGCTTGTGGGTTTTGTGATGTTAAAACTGGTAAACCTGGAGAACTAGATTGGGACGAACCAACAAGAGTTGCAGAAAGTGTAAACATAATGAAACTTTCACATGCGGTAATAACGTCAGTTAACAGAGATGATTTAAAAGATGGGGGTTCAGAGTTTTTTGCTGAAACAATTAGAAAAACAAAAGTAATCAATAATCAATGTAGTGTAGAAGTTCTAGTTCCTGATTTTAAAGGTGATAGGGAAGCAATTGACAACATCCTAAATGCTAATCCAGATGTATTTAATCACAATCTTGAAACAGTACCAAGACTTCAGCGAGAGATTAGAACAGCAGCATCCTATGGTAGATCTCTTTCAATTT
>Ga0255780_10004747_pt1 | contig 11622 bp, 8 predicted proteins | sample 071ome_32_FD_179978 | JGI IMG/M metagenome (GOLD analysis project Ga0255780, IMG submission 179978) | Coastal salt marsh microbial communities from the Groves Creek Marsh, Skidaway Island, Georgia - 071405AT metaG (version 2) | ecosystem: Environmental > Aquatic > Marine > Intertidal zone > Salt...
GCGAATGTGCGGTCGTCGCGCGCGTCGTCGTCGCGCGCGTCGTCGTCGGGACGCGCGTCGTCGTCGTTTCGTGAGTGTGCGCGGATGACGACCGGTGAAGTCGACGACGACGGGCGCTCTGGATCGTCGGTGGTGGTGACCGCGCGTGCGTCTCGACGACGCGCGGTGTCGTCGTCGTCGTCTCGGTGTCGTCGTCGTCGTCGTCGGGACGCGCGGTGTGCGTTTATGGGTTCGGGGACGTACGATTCGTTGGACGACGACGGGGGCGACGGCGGCGGCGAGACGACGCTCGACGACGACGATCCGGAGCGCGCGGCGTTTGAACTCGCCGAGTGGACGTCGCAGACGCTGGCGAAGAGAACGAAGGATTGTTTAAAGGTGGCGGATTCGAGCGGGATATGGACGGTGGGGACGACGGCGTTGGTGTTCGTCGTCGCCGGGTTGGAGTCGTTGCAAGCCGAGGCGACGACGGAAGGGGTGCGGTTGGCGGCGGTGATGCCGAGTTTCGTGCCGAAAGCGTTCGTGCCGGCGTTGGATGACGGTGGGATCGCGCTCGCGGAGTCGTGTTTGCAGGCGATATTTTTGTTCGAGTACGTCGTGCGCGCGTGGAGCGAAGAGTTTCAATTGAGGTATCTTCGATCGCCCGCGGCGTTGATCGACTTTTTATCCCTCTTGCCGACGTTTGGGTTCATCCTGAGTCTGATTGGGATCGGAGGCGCGGGACAGGACACGTTACAACAGTTTAGACCTCTGCGTTTGTTTCGGGCGTTGCGTTTGCTTCGCGTGTTGGATCTCGAGGGATTGTCGGGAGACGACGACGCGTCGTCGTCGGCGAGCGCCAAAAAGAAGAGAGAAAAGTCTCAAAACGAAAAAGTCGTCGCCGTCGCCGTGGAGTTTTTGTGCGTCTTCTTGATCAGCGGAGAATTATTTTACGATTTAGAGGTGGACACCAATCCGAACATCTCGGACGTCGGCGACGCCATTTACTGGAGTTTTCTCACCCTCACGGGCATCGGGCAACCGTTCGAGGCGACGACGGCGCAGGGACGCGTCGCCACCGTGGTGTCCATTCTCACCGCGCTCGTCGTCGTCCCGCTTCAGCTCGCGGTGTTGGTGTCCGCGCAGACGGAGGCGCAGTCGCAGATGGGCGCGGGGGGCGCCATCTCCAAGGTGCCGCCGGCGTCCATGGCGAAAATCGGACTCGGACCGCCCATGTCCGTGCCGGATTCGCCGCCCGCCGACGACTCGCAGGTTCAAAAGATGATGGCGAGCGGTGGGAACGATTTTTGGCTCGGCACCATGGACGAAGATTCCCAATGGCTTCGCCTGCGCGAACGCGATGAACTGCGAGACGCGAGGAAAAAAATCAAGGCGCAGGAGTTAGCCATCGCCGCGTTGCGGTCGGAGAACGCAAAGTTGCGCCGCGCGTTGGACGAAGCCGATCTCCTCGTCGACGTCGCGGGGCTCGAGCTCGAGTTAGAGGAGGACGTCGCGTTTTAGAAGAGGAACGATTGCGCGCGCGTCCCATCATTCCATCATTCCATTTGCTTTGTAGTATTCGCATTCTTTCAAATTTCAAGGTGCGCATCCGTCCTGTACCGACGCGCAGCTACGGGTCTCTTTATTCGCTATCCGATTCAAATTTAATAGAGTTGACGGCGTTACCGTCGATGGCGCCGCCAAAGTAACTTCGCTTGCGCTTATTTTTCTCGTGTTGGAAGCGCGCGCCTCGCACTTGACCGAGCACAGCCTGTGCCTTGGCGCCGTATCCAGACTCGCCGAACGTGCCCTCGTAGGACATGTCCCACGAACCCTTCTTTCCGAGCCACTCGGAGCTATTAACTCTGCGACGACGACGAAAAGAAACGAGACACGCGCGCGTCAGTCGAGACGTTCGTTCGAGGAGTCACTCGGGTCGGGTCGCGAGACGCGTCGATCGATGCTTTGGTCGTGACCGCCGAAGGCTCTCACCTCTGGAAGGGCACGCCCGCCGGTTTTTCGGCGGACGGCGCCGCGTCGCCGCCCTTGTTCGCGCTACTCGTGCGTACCTTGTCGCTCGAGCTCGATGAGCTGCTGGAAGAAGAGGAAGAGGAAGAGGAAGAACTCGACGACGAACTCGACGAAGACGAGGCATCATCCTTAGTTTCCTCCTTCTTCTCTTCAGAGGAGGAGCTGGAGGAGGAGCTCGACGACGACGCGTCGTCCTTGGTTTCCTCGTTCTTCTCTTCAGAGGAACTGCTGCTGGAAGACGAGGAAGAGCTGGAAGACGAGGAAGAGGCGTCATCCTTCTTTTCCTCTTCCTTCTTCTCCTCGGAGGCAGAGCTGCTGCTGCTGCTGCTGCTCGAAGAAGAAGAACTGGACGAGGAGGACGCCGCCGCCGCGGCGTCCTCCTTCTTTTCCTCGGAGGCAGAGCTGCTGCTGCTGCTCGAGGACGAAGAGCTCGAGGACGACGATGACGAGGCCTCGTCCTTCTTTTCTTCTTCCTTCTTCTCCTCGGAGGCAGAGCTGCTGGAGGAAGAGGAAGAGCTAGAAGAGGAGGACGAGGACGACGCCTCGTCCTTCTTCGTTTCCTCCTTTTCGGAGGAAGAGGAGCTCGAGCTCGAGGACGAGGACGAGGACGAGGACGAAGCCTCCTCCTTCTTCGTTTCCTCCTTCTTCTCGGAAGAAGAGCTCGAGGACGAGGACGAAGAGCTCGAGGACGAAGAGGAATCAGCCTTCTTTGCCTCCTCCTTCTTTTCGGAGGACGAGCTGCTGCTGCTGCTCGAAGAACTCGAAGAGCTCGAGGACGAGGAATCCGCCTTTTTCTCGGCGCTCTTATCCGATTCGCTGTCGCTGGACGACGCGCTCTTCGCCGGCTCCGCCTTCTTTTCTGAAGAAGACGAGCTCGAGCTCGAGCTCGAGGACGAAGAGCTCGACGACGAATCTGCCGGTTTCGCCTCCTCCTTCTCGGACGAACCGCTCGACGAAGACGAGCTACTGCTCGACGAAGACGAGCTACTGCTCGACGCATCCTTCATCGGCGCATCCTTCTTCTCGGACGAACTACTCGACGACGAGCTACTGCTCGAAGACGACGAGCTACTGCTCGAAGACGCCGCCTTGGTCGCCTCCTCGCTCTTCTTCTTCGCCTCCTTCGAGTCGCTATCGCTCGAAGAAGACCCTCCGCTCTTCGACCCGGATTTCGATTTCGACGAACTCGACGACGACGAACTCGACGACGACGACGATGAATCGCTCTCCGCCGGTTTCGCCCGTTTCTTCGCCTTTCCATCCTCGTCCGCGCCGTCGCGTTTCCTCTTATTCTCCCACGCCTCGACGAGCGCCGCCGCCGTCGACGCGTCGTCGTCGTCGCCCTCCGTCGCGCCGTTCCCGCACGCCTCGCTCGCCGCCACCAAATCTCGGTGCGCGCGCAGTTTACGCTCCGCGCGCAACGCCGTCGCCGTCTTGGCGAGTCCACACGCTCGGAGGTACCGCTCGACGGGCGTCAAGAGCGCGCCCAAACGCGCATCGTCGAGCGCCGACGAGCGCGATGGCGGCGGCGGCGCCCCCATGAATGAATGAATGAATCGATGAACGACTGAACGCACGCGCGCGAGTGAAGACACGCGAACGAGTGAAGACACGCGCACGAACGCGTCGCGTCGAGTATCAACGGTCCGTCGACGCGACGCGACGCGGAATGACGACTCCCCGACGGACGACGCGCTCGACCACCACACACATCGTTTCGCGCGAACGACCGGCCGCCGCCGGGGTCGTTCCCGCGATGCTATGTAATGATACATACACAGACGTTTTCGTACCTTGACTACGACCTTTCGAACCACATAAAAAAATAAAAGTCGCGATAAAGGAGTGTCGGAAAGTCCCCCGAACGTCCGAAAAGGTCGAAAAGGCGTGCGTACATAAATACACTAAAACACACGCACGAACACGCACACGGGGTATAAAGTGTCTACACTACGATGCGTGATGCTCATAAAAAGTACTTTACAAACCCCGCGCCCCCGCGTTGACGTCGACCGCGAGGTCGAAAAGGACGACCGCGCGGTGACGGCGACCGGGAGGACCGTGCGTGGCGGCACACGCGCGACGGCGGGCGAACGACGCACGCGATGGCGGCGGCGGGATACGAATTGCGAGGGATTTATGGCACCGAGCCGTACTGGCCGGAGAAGAAATTGACCATCTGCGTCACCGGTGCGGGTGGTTTCATCGGCAGTCATCTGGCGAAGCGATTGAAAGAGGAGGGGCATCGCGTGGTGGCGTGCGATTGGAAACGGAACGAACACATGGAGGTGCGAACGCGCGATCGCGTGTGGGTGACCGCGTGCGCGTGAAGTGAAAACGTCGTCATCGTGTGGTGCGACGAGTGGATGTCGAGCGGGACGAGGGCGACGCGTGAGGGCGATGGGCACGACGTGTGCGACGGTGCCGGCGTGTGTGCGGAACCCGGAAAAATGACGTTCGGGCGCGCGTGGTGAGACGCGCGAGACGCGTGCGCGGGTGTGGGTGGTGAACACGTGCGCGCTGAAAGACTGACGAATCGTGTGTCGCGTCTCGTGCGATTACATTCGCGCACGCGCAGGAGGAGATGTTCTGCGACGAATTCATCCTGGCGGATTTGCGCTTGTTCGAAAACTGCAAAAAAGTGCTGCAAGGGTGCGACCATTGCTTTAACCTCGCGGCGGACATGGGCGGGATGGGTTTCATTCAGTCCAACCACTCGGTCATCTTTTATAACAACGTCATGATCTCCTTTAACATGATGGAGGCGATGCGCGTGTGCGGCGTGACTCGATGCTTTTACGCGTCGAGCGCGTGCATCTACCCGGAGGGGACGCAGTTGAGCACGGAGATGCAAGACGGTTTGAAGGAGGCGAGCGCGTGGCCGGCGCAGCCGCAGGATGCGTACGGTTTGGAAAAGTTGGCGTCCGAGGAAGTGTACAAGCACTACCAATCCGATTTCGGCATTCAAACGCGCATCGGTCGATTCCACAACATTTACGGACCGTACGGAACGTGGAAGGGCGGTCGCGAAAAGGCGCCGGCGGCGTTTTGCCGCAAAGCGGCCACCGCGGTCGGCGAGGTCGAGATGTGGGGCGACGGTAAGCAAACGCGCTCGTTCACCTACATCGATGACTGCGTCGAGGGCATCTTGCGTCTCACCAAGAGCGATTTCTCCGAACCGGTCAACATCGGTTCCGACGAGATGGTGTCCATGAACGAGATGCAAGCCATGGCGTTGAAGTTCGCGGGCAAGGATATCCCGATCAAGCACATTCCGGGTCCGGAGGGCGTGCGCGGTCGCAACTCGAACAACGAGCTCATCAAGGAAAAGCTCGGCTGGGCGCCGTCCGTCAAGCTCGCCGACGGCTTGAAGGTGACCTTCGAGTGGATCTCGTCCAAAATCGCCGAAGAGGCGAGCAAGGGTGTCGACACCGCCGCCGCGTTCGGTAAGTCGACCATTTGCGGCACGCAAGCGCCGACCGAACTCGGTGCGCTTCGCGCGGCGGACGGCGAAGAAAAGCTTTAAGTATTGTTTGTCAAGTTGTGTGAATTCTAACGCATTTCAAATGTTTTTCATTTACATCGCGATCCGCTCGACTCGTTTCGTTTAGTCTCGAAATCAAAACACCATCGGCATCATCGCCGTCTCTCCGTTTCCGTACGATTTTTGTACGCCGCTCTGTACCACTGCTCGACACACCGGACACGTTTTCGTCCCCACGCGCGCCGTCCCTCGCGCCGGCTGCCTGTCGAACCACTCGCCGATGCAATCCTCGCAAAAAATGTGCGAACACCGAAGCTTGGTCGCGTCGACGCACTCCTCTTGACAAATCGCGCACACGTCGCCGGATTCCATGAGGTCCTCGCGCGTGGCGGCCTCGCCGTGCGCGGGAGCGTGCTTTTGCCATCCCATCCACGCGGCCGATGCCTTGAAAAAGTCCGTGCCGCGATGGGCGAGGCCCTTGAGCTTGAAGACGATGTACAGACCCGTGACGAAGGAGGCGAGGAAACTCGGCAATTCGCGCTTAAAGTACGCCAACCAAATCGGCACGGGGACGCAGCTTCGAAAGATGAGATTAGCGTACTCGACCGCGCTCAAAAAAGACGCGCGACGTCGGTAGACGCGCGTCAGGGAGAGTTTCGTCGGCGATGAGTGGCTCTTTTTCAACGCGCGTTGTAAAAACGTAAACGGCAGAGCCACTACGGCGAGCTTGAGCAACACGAACGCGTACCGCATCCACAGATCCAATATGATGACGTCCCACAGACTCTCTAAAAAGCCACCGCCCCCACCCGTCGCCGGCGGTTGAAACAAACGTCTCGCGTGTCGACCCGTCGGCGAAAACAACCAAATCGCCGCCGCGTGCGTCCCCGCCGCCCCCGCCATCACCGCCACGTCGTACATCTTCCTCTCCTCTCGCTCGCTCACGCACCTCACCAATTTGGCGTTCACCCGCATCAACACGTACACCAACCACCCCGCGAACGCCAACGCGGCGAAATTCTTATACACAAAAATCATTAAAAACAACGCCACCATCGGCGTCCCGCGCTCCGCCGCGCTCAATAAACTCGCCAACCGACTCTGTTCCAACACCGTTCTCGCCTCCGAATCCGCGTCGATCTCCTCCAACACCGTCGTCGGCGTCGGCGTCGCCGCATTCGTCGCACCGATACCGTCGCTCGCCGTCGTCGTCGCGCCGCCCCTCGCGTCGTCTCCGTCGCTCGCCGCGCCCTCGCCGCGCCCGCCCCTCGCCATCGCGCTCGCCGCGTCTCGAAGCGCCGCCTCCAGCGTCCCCTCGTCCGCGAGATTACCCATCACGCGTCGCAACGCAGATTCGTACGTCCCATCGTCCGCGCGCGGCGTCTCCGTCGACGCGTCCGCCGTCGTCGTCGACGCCCCGAGGTCGTTCGACATGTCGATGAATTCGCGCGCGCCTCGCCCCGCGTTTACGCGCGATGACGATCTCGCCGCGCGCGAGACGCGCGACGTCGACCGGTCGTTCGACCGCGCGCGTACACGCGACCGATCGAGTCGCGCGCGCGCGTCGCGCGCGAGGATTTCGCGATCGGGCCGTCGTGGGCGCCGAGTCAACGAGCGCGATGATGAGTCGCCCGCGTGGCCCAGAAACCGTCGCGTGACGACGCGAGCGACGCGCGATCGCGCGCGCCGAGACGGTGAACGCGTCGAACGAAAATTCACGCGTCGATCGCTCTCTCTCTCGCGCGCGGATCGCGACGCGCGAGCGCGCGAGCGCGGATCGCGACCGAACGAATTTCGTTCGATGACGACGACGAGGACGCGCGCGACGACGCGCGACGCGCGATGGTGCGATGACGACGACGCGGAACGGAGGCGAGACATATATTCGCGCGCGACGCGAGGTCGATTCGGCGGGACGTCGCGCGAGACGCGGGGAGGGAACCGAGACGCGACGATTCGGTCAGTCGTCGATACGAAGAGACAAAAACCAGAGAGACTAAACGGACGCCGAGCGACGACGCGCGCAGGTACGTTCGCGCGCACGGATTGGCCAAGTACAGGGATAATCTGCGACATTTAGACGTGGAGACGATGCGCGCGCTTCGAGCGGAGGATCTGAGCGCGCTCGGGATCAGGGACGTCGCGGATAGGGCCAAGGCGATGCGCATGGTGCGCGAGGCGTGTCGAGACGCGAGGGATTCGAACGAGGCGAGATCGGAGAGCGATCGCGAGATGGACGAGGAGGAGGAGGGTGACGAGACGCGGGGTGCACGGTGTGAGACGGTCGTGGACGCGGAGGCGGGGAGAGAGGATGATGATGAGGGAGAGGATGTCGCCGTCTCGTCGAGCGTCGGAAAGTCAACGCCGAGAGCGTCGACGTCGACGACGCAATCGAAAATTCGCGTGTCCGTACGTAAACGACCTTTAAACGCCAAGGAAACGTCGAGGAAAGAGAGGGATATATGCACGACGGACGGCGAGGCGCGCGAGCTCACGGTGTGGGAACCAAAGGTGAAGGTGGATTTGACGCGATTCGTGGAGAAGCACGCGTTCGCGTTCGACGCCGTCTTCGACGAATCATCCACGAATGACGAGGTGTACGCGAGCGAGGTGGCGCCTTTGGTGGAATTCCTTTTACATCGCGCGAATGCGACGTGTTTTGCGTACGGTCAGACGGGGAGCGGGAAGACGTACACGATGCAGCCTCTGCCGGGTCGCGCGGCGAGGGATGTGCTCGACGCGCTCAAACGTCCATCCACCGCTGGTCACGACGATCGCTCGCGGTTACAACTCTGGGTGAGCGCGTTTGAAATCTACGGTGGTCGCGTGTTCGATCTTCTCAACGGTCGCCGCAAACTGCGCGTGCTCGAGGATTCAAAGTCGCAAATTTGCATCGTGGGATTGAAAGAGTTTTGCGTCTCCGACGGCGACTCGTTCGATCGACTTGTCGAGCACAGCGCCAAGGCGCGGTGCGTCGGGAGCACGGGTGCAAACTCTGAGTCTTCTCGTTCGCACGCGATACTTCAGCTCGTGTTGAAGAAACCCGCGGAGACGGCGAACGCGCAGCTCTCTGCGCTCGAGGCACACGGCGAACCGAGCGCCGAGATTTACGGCAAACTCTCCTTCATCGATTTAGCCGGAAGCGAACGCGGAGCGGACACGACGGATAACGATCGGCAGACCCGCATCGAGGGCGCCGAGATCAACAAGTCGCTCTTGGCGCTCAAAGAGTGTATACGAGCGCTCGATTCCGGCGCGTCGCACGTCCCGTTTCGCGGATCCAAATTAACCGAGGTGCTCAGGGACTCTTTCCTTGGCAACTCACGAACGGTGATGATTGCGAACATCTCCCCGGCGGAGCGCTCATGCGAACACACGCTCAATACTCTTCGATATGCCGATCGCGTGAAAGAGATATCGAAATCTGGGAACGGTCAGGTGGAGTTATCGTCGGCGGCGAGCGCGCACAGGGAGTCCCGTTTGACGGCGTCGCGCCGCGCGTCAACACCTAGGGCGCCGACGACGCAACCGTCTCAAGACGACACGACGATGGCAAAATCACGATCGACGAGCGCACCCGGGACGACGGCGCGACGCACGAGCGTGGCGTCTCCGCCGACGCGAAGAGCCGCCGACGCCGTGGCGTCCATGTCGCGAGACGAAGCTGAGCGCGCGCACGACGCCCTCATAGACGTCATCCTGAGCGAAGAAGACGCCATCATCGCCGCCCATCGCGGACACATAGAGCGTTCGATGGAGACGGTCAAACACGAGATGGATTTTCTCGCCAATGTCGATAAACCGGGATCCGCGGTCGATGTCTATGTGGACGAATTGGACGCTGTCCTCGCGGAACGCGCCGAGGACGTCGCGCGTCTTCGCGCGCGCGTCGACAGGTTTCGCTCGCTTCTCGTGCAAGAGGAGTCGTTATCCGCGCGCGTGCTAGCGACGGAGACGACGTAACGATTTAATGATACGCTACGCATACGCGATGTAAACTGCACTTTCTCTACGCGACGGCGCTTCGGGATATGGCGACGTATTGCGCGCGCGCACGCGGGCTCAGGGGAAGCTGAAACTCGCTCGCCGCCCACACGGAATCGTCCGGTATCCACCCCTTGAGCATGTCGCCCTCGTCCTTCCCGAGCACCGGACGGGACACCATCGGGTACCTCGCGAATCCGCTCTGCACGCCGCCGCCGTCAAACATGAGTGGCGACACACCCCCTTTCAATCCGACGCGCATGTTGATTCGTCCCGGCGATAGCGTATAATCAATCCATTGCTCCACGAGCGGCGACGGCACGCCTCCTTTATTTCTCGACGCCGCCGTGGGGACGACCCAACAATCGCTCCACAGCGTCGTCCCGGAGCGCGGCACCGCCAATCCAATCAACGTCGATCGTCGCGCGACGGAAAAGATGTCCTCCGACGGTCCGACGACCACGGCACAATCTCCACACGCGATGGCTTGTGAATACTGCAAATCGTCGAACACCTTGACGTTTTCACGAAGCGTGCGCACGCGAGCGCTCACCCGTCCGTCGACGCCGCCGACGTCCGCCGCGTTCGCCGATAATCCCTCCGCCTTGAGCGCCGCGCTCAACACTAATCTCGGCGCGTTCGGCATTCCGATCAATCCTTTCAGACGAGGATCGAACAAATCCTCCCAATCTCTCGGCGGCGGCACCCCTTTCGGGAGTTTATCTTTTCTGTACGCCAACATCGCGCATCCAAATCTATACGGTGCGCCGTAAATCAACCCACTCGAACTCACCTCCCCGGTCCTTGGATCTCTCCGCACGAGCGCGCGCCACACCGGCGGTAAACTCCTGTACCACATCGACGATTCCGCGTTCGGTACGGGTTGTATCAACCCGTTCGCGATCGCCGGAGCCAACCACTCGTCGCCGAGCGTCGCGCAATCCGCGCCTCGCGTCTTCTTCCCGTCGTTCGCTAAATTAGAGTACACCTCCGCCACGCTCGCGCACGTCGTCATTTTAAATTTCACTCGCTTCGTCTGCGTCTTCATGAACTCGGCGCTCGCGCTCTGCGTGACGCTCTGTCGAAGCGCCGTCACCCGCAACGGCGCGTCGAACGCGTACGCGTCCCGACGCGTTCCCTCGTACATCACCTCCGTCGTCGCGCGCGCGTCCCCGTCGCGCCCGAGGGCAACACACGCGGTCGTCACCGCCGTCGTCAGCGCGACGCGTCGCGAGCGTCGAGGCGCGCGCGCGTCGTCGTCGTCATCGTCTTTGCCGTCGGCGTGAAATTCATCATCACCGCGATTACGATTCGTCGCTCTCGTCGCCCTCGTCGCCCTCGACGCGCGTCCAGCGCGCGAGGACGACGTCGACACGTGCGTCGTCGTTCGCGCGGGCGACAGCATGTTGTCGTCGTCGGCCTCGACGGCGCCACGCGCGGTGATGTCGCGAGGTGTGACTTGACAAAAATCAGGGTCGACCTCTGTCGTCACTCCGCGACGTCTCATCGCGCGACCGTCGCGCGCGCGCACACACACTCACGCGCGCACGCTCGCGTACGTATTTACACACCCACTCGCGTCATGCCGGGCGCCCTCGCGTCGTCCTCGCGCGCGCTCGTCGTCGATCGATGCGCGGGACGTCGACAGCAGACCCAACATCGTCGCGTCGTCGCGACGCCTCGCGCGGCGCGTCTGCAGGTGCGCGCGCTCGAGGGACACTTCGAGACGCTTCGTTTCTTGACTCCCGAGGACGTCAAGCGCGTGGCGGAGACGCACGGAACGCCGACGTACGTGTACGACGCGGCGACGCTCGAGGCGCAGGCGGCGACGGCCAAGGCGTTTCCGAACGCGTACGGTCTCACGGTTCGATACGCGATGAAGGCGAGCCCGAACGCGGCGATTTTGAAGACTTTTAAAAAGGCTGGATTGAACATCGACGCGTCGAGCGGGTACGAGTGCGAGCGCGCGATGAAGGCGGGTTTCGCCGGGGAGGAGATTTCCCTGTCCACGCAAGAGCTTCCGACGTTTTTCCCGGAATTGGTCAAACGCGGGGTCAAGGTGAACGCGTGTTCGTTGGATCAGTTGGAGCGATTTGGGGCGGCGTTTCCGGGCGGAGAGGTGGGCGTGAGATTTAACCCGGGTT
>Ga0255780_10004753_pt1 | contig 11614 bp, 5 predicted proteins | sample 071ome_32_FD_179978 | JGI IMG/M metagenome (GOLD analysis project Ga0255780, IMG submission 179978) | Coastal salt marsh microbial communities from the Groves Creek Marsh, Skidaway Island, Georgia - 071405AT metaG (version 2) | ecosystem: Environmental > Aquatic > Marine > Intertidal zone > Salt...
GACTGCCGGCGCAGAGACAAGCGGGACAGGCGGGACAAGAAGCGGAGCCGCCGGAGCCGGAGCCGGAGCCGGAGCCGGAGCCGGAGCCCGAAGCGCAGCCGGAAGGGCGCGGAGAGGGCCTTCCTGACGCGGGACGACAGGGAGTCGCGGCGGCCCGAGTTCACCCTGTGGGCGCGGGACGAGCGGGGCACCAACGTGGACAACCTCCCGCGGCGGGAGGAGGACAAGGTGTGGGCCGAGTTCGTGGACCGGTACAACACGGGCGCCCTGGAGCACCGCAAGTACTACGACCTCGCCCGGTACGAGAGGAAGAAGGCGGAGAAGTGGGCCAGGCTGCGGGGGATCCGGGTCGTGACGGAGGAGGAGCGGGCGGCGGAGCGGGGGGCCGAGCGGGAGCGGCGCGGGGCGAGGGAGCGGGAGGTCGAGGAGGAGCGGCGCCGCGAGCGGGAGGAGGGGGTCCGTCGGGCGTACGACGACCTCAAGCGGAGTGGGCGGGCGGACCGGGAGCTGGAGGAGGCGCGCGCCCGGGCGGCGGCGCGCGGGGAGGCCCAGGCAGCGTTCAAGCTCGGGGACTCGGGCCGCATGGAGCGCGCCATGCGGAAGCTCCAGCCGGGGCGGGGCCGGGACGGCCAGTGAGGGCGACCGGGAGGGCCGCCGCGCCTCCTGCTTTGGTTGGTTCAAACGAGGAGCGGCCGCCGAGCCCCGCCGCCGACTCCCGCCCCCGGCGCACGTCCCCGGCACCCCCCCTCCCCTCAGGCCCCCAGCGAGCGCTTGACGAACTCCATGGCCTGGGCTTTGACGGCGGCGACGCGCTCAGGGTCCCCGCGGGCGCGCTCGAAGTCGAGGTACTTCTTGAAGAGGAACTTCATCTTCTTGGCGGGCAGGTCCAAGGCGGTGCAGCGGTCGAAGAGCGCCCGGGTCCTCGCCGTGTCCCCCTGCTTGGCCTCCTGGTCGAGGTACACGGACCACACGTCGGTGCGCTTGGGGAAGGACTTGAGGATGCCCTCCATGACGCCGCGGCCGCGCTCGGCCGAGCCCTCGCGGAACTCGAGGAGGGCGCTCTGTACCGCCATCTCGACGTGGCGGGCCTTGGGGAGGACCTGCATGGCGCGCTCGAGGGCCTTGCGCGCGGCGTCCTTGTCCCCCGCGCGGATGTGCATCCGCAGCTTGCGGAGCCACGCCTGCGGGTCGTCGTGGAACTTCTTGAGGAGCCGCTTCACGAGCTCCTCAGCCAAGGCGTCCTCCCCGCGGCCCTCGACGATGTCGAGCATGGCGAAGTGCAGCTTGCGGGGCTCGCAGTAGGGCAGCGCCCGGTGGAAGAGCGCCATGGCGGCCTCCGCTCCCTGGTACTGCAGCTCCAGGTTGAGGAAGGCGACCCAGACGTTGAACTTCTCGGCCTCCTGGCCGGGGTTGATGGTGGCCAGCGCGCGCTCGAGTACCTCGCGGGCCCGGCCGACCTCGTCCTTGGACAGGAGCCACGCCACGTAGCGCACCCAGACGTAGCTCGCGTTCGGGGACGCCATGCACAGCGCCTCGAACTCCTGCTCGCTCGCGGGGGCGTCCCCCTCCACCTTGCGCCGCTCGGCCTCGAGGACAGCCCGCTCCCGCTCCTCCCGCTCCCTCCGGCGCTGCGCCTTCGAGGCCTTCCTCCCTGCCCCGGCGCCCTCCTCGTCGCTGTCTCCGGAGGTGTCCCCCTCCCCGGCGCCGTCCACCTCCATCCCCACGTCGTCGAAGTCCACATCGCTCACGTCCTCCGACATCTCGGCGTCCCCCGACGCCCCCTCGCCCTCGCCCTCGTCCTCGTCCTCGTCCTCGTCCTCGTCCTCGTCCTCGTCCTCCTCGTCGCCGTCCGACTCAACGTCCATGGCCTCGTCGATGGCCCCCTCGCTCAGGTCGTCGTCTTCCTCGCCCTCCTCTTCTTCACTCCCCTCCTCCCCGTCATCGGAGTCCGAGCCCTCACCGGCGCCCTCGCCCTCGGCGGCGGCCACGAGCGCGTCCTCGAAGTCTTCGGGGTCGGCGTCGCCCTCCCCCTCGGCCCCGCCGTCGCCTACGACGCTGGGCTTGACCGAGAGGGCCAGGCGCTTGGTCTCGGCATCGACGCGGAGGATCTTGCAGCGGACGCGCTTGCCCGCCTCGAACATCTGGGCCAGGTCCTCGATGTAGGCATCGGCGCACTCGCTGATGTGGGCGAGGCCCGTGCACGTCGTCCCGTCCAGTAGCAGGAAGACGCCGAACTTCTCCACCCGCTTCACCTGCCCCCATAGCACCTCGCCCACCTCGAGCTCCTCCATGGCCCGCATCCCAGGCACGCGGGGCTTGCCGCGGCGCAGGTCGAGGCTCACACGCCCCTCGGCGTCGATCGACTCGACCTTGCCCGCAACCAGGCGCCCCACCGGGAACTCGACCGCGGGATCCTGCACGAAGTCGTCCGCGAGGCACGCGAGGCGGATCCTCGCCGCCTTGCCCCCCGGCAGGGTCACGAAGGCGCCCTTGCGGGAGACGTGGGCGATCCACCCCCTGACCTCGTCGCCCGCGGCCAGGGCCCCGAGGTCCGTGTCGAGCGGGACGGTGTCCTTCTTCCGGGGGGCCTTGCCGCGTCGGGCGCCGGCCCACGTGCCTCCGTGCCGCTGGCGGAGGGAGAGGTCGACGTGGCGCCCGCCCTCGGCGACACGCAGGACGTGGGCGGCGACGGGGGTGCCGACGGCGAGGCGGGACAGGGGTCGGTCCACGAAGGCGTCGTCGACGTCGCACACGGCGACCCGCCCGATGTGCCGAGGGCCCAGGGAGACGCGGGCGAACTGCCCGTCCACCCGGGTGACCGTCCCGAGCCGGAGCGTGCCCTCGGCGGGCGCGTCCACCGTGGTCGGGGCGGCGCGGAGCGACAGGTCCACAGAGCGGGACTCCTTCGAGAGTCCCGTGACGCGGCACCGCACGGGCGTCCCGGGCCCGAACCGGTCCCGGTAGGCGGCCAGCTCGTCCGGCGTGGCGCCCGAGTCGAGCAGGTGGACGCGCCCCCGCAGGATGGGGGACAGCGCCACCCACAGGAAGGAGTCGCGGACCTCCTGCACGACACCCTCCACGACCTGCCCCTCGGAGAGAGCGCCGATCGAGTACCGGAACGTCACGCTGCCCCCCTCCCGCGCCGCCCGGACCATGCTCGGCCGGGCCGTGAGCTCCAGGGCGTGCACCCGCTTGCCGGTGGACCCGCGGACCTCGGCCACCACCGCGCACTCGAGCCGGGTGCCCTCCGCCATGGCGTCGAGCGGGGCCTGCCCGTCCTTGATGGCGTCCCTGACCTCGGTCGAGTGCACCCGCCCGACCTGCCCGGACGGCAGCTTCACCTCCACCTGGCACGCGTGCACCTTCATCACGGTGGCCGAGACGACCTCCCCCTCCGCGACGTCCCCGGCGCGGTCCCCGCCCTCCGACTTGCCCCGCCGCTCCCTCCGCGCGCCCCGCACGGCCAGCACGTACCGCCCCGCCGTGGCCTCCTCTGGCAGTGCCAGCACCTCGGCCGGGCACACGTCCCCGACCGCGAGCTGCACCTGCCGGTCCGACCGCGCCGTGTTGAGGTTGCACGTCGCCCCCACGGCCACCAACCGCCCGCCGGCCCCGGCGTCCACGGACACGACCGCGTACCCCTTCTTCACCAGCTCGACGCGGCACTCGACCTCGTCCCCGACGGCCAGCGCGGGCGCCACGTCCCCCTTCTTCCCCCGCTTCCCCCGCTTCCCGGCACCCCCCCTGCTCCTGGCCCCGGCCAGGAGGTCGGGCAGGCAGCTGACCTCGACGAGGCCCTGGCTCCGGGTCACCTCGAGGACCACCCCTGTCAAGGCGGCGCCCTCCTCCGGGGGCGCGCCGGCCGCGTGCCCGGGGGGCACCAGCCCGATGGCGGCCTCGTGGAGCTCGCTGGTCAGCACGGTCCCATAGTCGCGCTCCTCCTCCACGGTCCACTCGGCCACGCTGCCGGGAGCGAAGGCCCCCCGCACGAGCTCCTCGGGCAGCTCGGCGTCCTCCTCGTCCTCGCCCCCGCCGCTGCCACTGCCGTCGCCGTCGCCGTCGCCCCCCGCGGCGGCCCCGGCGGCGCGCAGGCGGGCGGCGAGGTCCAGGTCCCGGTACATGGACGTGACGAGGGCGGCGGCGGACGAGGCGGCCCCGGTGGCGCCGACCTTGAGGCTGAGGGGGAGGCGCCCGGTGGCCTCGTCGGGCGCGCCGGCCCTGGCGAGGACCGTCTGCCCCAGCTGCACCACGTCCGACACGGTGCGGGACTTCCTCCCCGGCTCGCTGACGCGCGCCCCGCCCGCGCCCTCGCGGTCCCGCGACGTCCCCGACACGCCCGTGAGCCCAGCCCGGCCCGTGAGACTGCCGAGGAAGCGGACGAAAACCGAGTCTCCCGTGATGCTGGCGACGTACCCGGGGACCACCGATCCCTCCACCACGTCCGCAAGGGCCGACGGGATGGTCGCCCGGGCGGCCACGAGGGCGGGTTTGCGCGTCACGAGCACGTCGCCGCTGCTCCCGAGGACCCGGAGGACCAGCAGGCCGTCAAGGGCCGCGCCCTCGGTGGCGGCGTCACAGAGCGCCTCGACGGCGAGGGGGTGGTCCGACAGGTGCTCGGCGGGGAGGCGGAGGACGGCGCCGTCCGACTTGCCCCCCGTGCCGCGCAGCACGAGCTCCGTCACGGCGCCCGCGTCCGAGCGCTCCACGGACGTCACAGTGCCCGAGACGAGGTCCCCGGGCTGGAGGGAGGCAGCTGCGCGGGCGCTGCCCTCCCGGGCGCCCTTGGCGGTCAGGGACAGCGTCAGGCGGCCGCGCTGGCGGTCGACGCCGGCCACGCGCGCCTTGACGACCGCCCCCGGCTCGAAGGCGTCCTCCGCCGACTGCCCGGCGGGGAGGCCGAGTTGGGCGGTGGGCACGAGGCCAGACACGGAGCCGAAGAACTCGACAAAGACGCCAAACGGCTTGACCCCCGTCACAACGCCGTGGCTCTTGTCCTCCTCCTCGACGGCGTCGATGCTCGTGATACGCGGCAGGCGCGAGTCCAACAGGGACTTCTTGAGCGTGACGGTGGCCACCCCGCCGGCCTCCCGGGGCATGCGGAGGACGAGCCCCGAGACCTTCTGCCCGACGGCGAACTTCCTGTGGATGCGGTCGTAGCGCCCCGGGGCGTCGCCCATGTGCAGGTCGGGCACCTTGGCACGGACCCCGGGGGCGAGCTCCAGGAACAGTACCGTCTGCCGGACCTCCTTCACCACCCCCGACACAGGCTGCCCGACTGCCAGCTCTCGCGACGACAGGATCGACTGCTTGAGCACCGAGTCCTTCAGCGACACCTGGCACAGGCTGTCCATCGCCCGGTACCCCACCACCCGGCACCGCACCGCCTGCCCTACCTTGAACGCCTTCTCCACCTTGTCCACCCGTTTGTCAGACAGCGCCGACACGTGCGCGTACCCCGTGCCTGCCAGCGCCCCGTCCTCCCCGATCAGGTCCAGCAGCAGGCCCAGGTTACGGTCCACGCGCCGGATCACGGCCCGCTCGAACGTCGTGCTCAGCGCCGGGAGCCCCCCCGGCGGCCGGAACTCGAGCAGCGACGGCTGCAGCGTCAGGCCCACCCGCTTCCCCTGCGGGTCCACGAAGAGGATCCGGGCCTGCAGGCGCTGCTTCTCCTCGAAGCCCTCCTGCCACTTGAGGGGGTTGGCGAGGGGCCCCAGGTGGAAGATGTCCACCGTGCCCTGGAAGAAGTCGAGGAAAGAGACCTGCGGGGGCGTGGGGGTGGTCCTGTGAGCCGGGGGCCCGGGGTTTGGTGGGGGGCACGCCGGAGGGGGGGGGCGGGGGCGGGGGCCGCACCTGAAGGCCGTCGTCGAGGAGCTTCTCCACGCGGCAATGGACGAGCGACCCGGGGATGAGGGACTCGAGGGTGAGCCCGCCCCAGTCGCGCACGGCGGTTTCGGCCACGCGGACGGGCGCGCAGACCACCCGGGCAGCGCGGCCTTTGCGGCGCCCGGGGGCCTCCTCCACGAGGACGTCCAGGAGCTGCCCGGGCACGAGCTCGTCGTCCCCGAACGCCTCGCGGGCGTCGGCGAGCGGCAGGAAGGCCGGGCACCCGCGGATCCCCGTCTCGAGAACGTACCCGTGGTCCTCCTGGGAGGAGACGGAGGCCGGGAGTACGGTGCCGGCCTTGAGGGCGTCGGCGGTGAGGCCGCGGTTCTGGAGGGACGGGCGGAGGGACCCGAGGACCTTGGTGCGGTCCCCGACGAGGACGTCCAGGACGCACACGCGCACAAGCTGGCCGACGGCGAAGAGAGCCCCCAGCCGCCCTGCGCCGCCGCCCGGGAGGCAGTCCGACACCTCGTCGGCGTCGACGTGGACGCGCAGCCCGTGGGGCACCGACACGGTGACCGCGTCCCTGGTGATCTCCGACACGCACCCCCACAGCTTGGTCCCCTTGTGCAGCGACTTCGGCTTCAGGAGCTGGACAAAGGTCGCGTCCTTCCCCTGCAGGGCCCCCTCCCCGAGAATGTCGTCCTGCGGGCGGGGGTGCGCCGGGGGGGGCGGGCGTCGGGAGGGCAACGGGTGCACTGGCATTTCCTGGGGGGATGCGGCGGAGGGCCGGCGCCACGTCTCCGCGGCGGAGCGAGGCGCGCGTCCCGTTGGGGCCCTCGGGGTGGAGCAGGGGGGCGGGTGAGGGAGGGGGGCCGCCTCGGCACCGCGTCGCGACCCGTAGGACTTATTCCCGCGCAGTGGCAGGATAGCGTGCACTAGAAACGGGATGGACCGGTTTGTGCTGCTTTATATGCAGAGAGTCGCCCGGGGAGCGCCTCCGAGCCGAGCAGGAGGCTGGTGGCTGCCCTAAGGGAAAGGAGCGCAGGGTTTCCCGCGACCCGTGGGAAACGGGGCGCCTACCTCATCCTCGAAGACGCTCCGCTTCGTCTTCTTCGCCTTCTTCCCCTGGCGCTGCCCGAACACGTCCGGAATGTCCCTCTCCTCGGCAGCCGTCGCGGCTGGGCGAGCCGCACCTCCCCCTCGGGGGAAGGCCTCCGTGCCCTCCTGTCTAGCCCTCTTCGACATGTCGCGGCCCCGCAATACCCACAGGAGTGCCGTGATGGGGCTTACTGGGCCAGGAAGTCGCGCGGGAGCCGGGAACAATACGGTTTTAGGTCGCCTCCCCTAGTCCGCGATTCGCCTCCGCGCTGTACGGTGGAAGGGCGATGGGGGCTGGGAGACGAGAGATGTGAGGGGGAAGGGCGCGCTTGCCTCGCATATGACAGTCGTCGGTTCAAGGGAGGCGCGCCGCCCGCGGGGGGTGGCGCGCCCGGCGGTCAGCCTGGGCAGCCGCCGGCCCGGCCCGGGCCATGCCGGGTCAGCCCCAGGTCATCCGCTTGACGAACGCGCGGTCCACGCTCGTGACGTCGTCGTTCCCATCGTCCCCGTCGTCCCCGTCGTCCCCGTCGCCCCCCTCGCCGGCCGCCGCCCGGGCCCGCGGAGGCTTCGCCCCCTCCTCCCCCGTCCCCCCCTGGAAGTCGCGGGCGACGAACTCCTGCAGGAGGCTTGTGAAGTTCAGCCCCACCACGGCAGCCTTGTACGTGAAAAACCCTAGCAGCTCGGGCAGGATTTCCAGGTACACCCCGACCTCCGGCGCCTTGATCTCGTTCCAGCGGTTTGCCGACAGCACAAGAATGAGGGGGATGAGGAGGCGGGGGCTGGCGGCACCGGCCTGGCCGCCCTCCGCGCCGACGGCGTCGACGCTGCGGGAGAGGGAGCGCAGGTAGAAGAACCCGCCGATGGCCCCGACCAGGTATGACGTGGAGACGTCCGGGGCGTAGAAGGCACGGGTGCTAGCAAAGCACACGGCTGCAATGCCGACCGTCCACAGCTCCATCTGTTTCTTGAGCTCCTCGTAGCGCACGCGCCCGCGCTCGAGTTTCTCCTTGGCGTCCTCCGTCAGTTCCTCCTCGGTCACCACGGCGCTCACCTGCGCCCGCCCCGACGCCGCCCGCGACCGGTCCCACCGTCGTGCCTCGCCCTTCGTGGGGGGCAGGCGGGCGTACGTCCCGGGGCCGCGCTGGTCCCGGGGCCTCGGGGGGGGCTTGCTCCGTGCGGGGGTCTCCGGCTTGGGCCGCGGCTTGAGCTGATCCGACAGGTCCAGGCTCATATCGTCGAGTGACGACAGCGACCCCAGCGCAATGAAGCCCTTGCCCGTGTTGGCCTTCGCCCCGCCCCCCTCCTGCGCCACACGGACCCCGCGGCCCCTACATCAGTCCCCGCGCCCCCGACCTGCCGCGCGCTGCGTCGCGCGCTGCGTCGCGCCCCGCGTCACGCCTCGCCCCCAGCACGCCCGCTTACCTTGGCCTCCTGGATCTGACGCTTGACGTCCTCCTCATACTTCATGGCGTCTTGCCACTTGGTGTTCCAGATGAACTCCTCGTCGTACCGCCCCCCCTTCTTCAGCGGGTCCCCGGAGCCCCGCGGGCGGAACGGGATAACCGCGGCGTTCGGGTCCGCGGGCGCAAAGTAGCCGCTCTGCGGGAGGGGGCTGGGAGCGGGGCCGCTCGGGCCCAGGGCAGGGGCCCCCTCGTCCCGCGGGCACACGGGGGGTCCTCCGTCCGCGTGACTGGCAGTACATACAAACAGTTGCTCCGAAGAGACACGACGCGGCGCGGTGCGGGGGAGAAGCACGGCCCAGTGCGCCCGACGAGGCGGATTGCGAGGCTCGCCTTCGGCAAGTTGCTACTGCCGGCTTCCTTCGCCTCCCTGGGGGGGGACCGGCGCTTGTTGCCCCCCTCGTACTTGGCATACACCACCAGCCCCTGCGATAGCGAGGCATTGCGCGGCTCAGAAACGGTGGCTCGAGCGCGGAGCCCGGGAAGTTCCCGCTCGTGGAGAGAGGGTCCCCGCGGCACTCGGGCGGTTGGGGGGGGGGGGGGAGTGCCCTGTTTCAGGAATGCACAGACAGCGCCCGGCCTGGCGTGGAGCAGGGGAGCTACCGGGGCAGCCCTCACCTGCCGGGCCCTGCCCGGGGTGTGGGTGGTGCCCGCCACCCTAGGGAGAGGTGTGCCTTGGAGGGACGACATCGCCCGCATGGTTGGCAGCTTCACGCGCGCGTAACGGACGGGACAGCCCCCGTGTCTAGACTGTGTGAGCAGGGGCGTGTGCCACGGCATGTGTGCGCGGGGGGGGGTAGGGTGGAGGGAGGCATATGATGAGCCCGGCGCGCCTGAGGCGGTTCTTGACCGTCGGTCCTGTTGACACGGCGCCCTCATGCCGCGGCGGCCTCGGTCCCAGGGCCCTCTTGAAATCCGGGCGGAGACCCCGCACCCCATCCATGAGAATCGTGGGGGACTCCGCGGACGCTCCTTCGTCGGCACAGGGGAGACCAGAACGTCCTCCGAGAGTCCCGGGTTTTGTCCTTTTCGCCCCACCGGGTTCCGGAAGTGGGATCTACGTACACAATTCCTAATATAAATCCAAGAGATCAGTCGCAAAAGCAAGCATGGGGGGCACGGGCCTCTCGCGAGCGCTCCTCGCGCTCGCGACTGGCCTTTCCCTTGCCCTTGCCGTGGGGGCCGCCGAGGAGGCGGAGGTGGAGCGCACCGCCTCCGAGAGTGTGGGGCTGATAGATGTCGTCGCGGCATTCGGTGAGTGGATGGCCTCGACATGGCCCAAGGAGGCCGCGGAGAGGCACAAGGCTTCGATACCCCTCCTTGGGGGGACAACTGAACCGCTCCCAGGGTGAAGGACAGCGACCGCGCCCGCAACGTTCTCGCAGACAATGCTGCACTCTGGACTGACGGGGATATCGTCCCCCTGACGAACCCAGCGGCTCCGGAGGACGCTTCGACGGTTCCGTTCGAGCAGGCCTTCTCAAGCCAAGCTCCCGACTTCCTTAAGGTGAGAGTCCGCCCGGACTCCGTGGGGCACATGGGAGAGATGTCGCCAGGTCGCACCGGGATACGTTGGCGGCGGTTCGTATCGAGTCCCGCCGGCGCCCTCGTGGGACCCCGCCCCTACCCCCTCCCCCTGATCGGACCAAGCCGACTCCCTCCCGCAGTTTAAGCTGTTCGTGACCATGACGGGCGTCGACGAGTCCCGGATATGGGATTCCATTTGGTGGACTGACCACATGCGCGCGAGCTGGGGGGTGGAGAGCTCGACCGGCGTCGGGGAGGCCGCCGGGGAGGTTTCCCAGGGGACGCCTGCCCCGGCCGAGGACGCGGCGGAGGCGGGCAGCACGGCCCCAGCGGAGGGCACCCCTGGCGCTGCTGAGGCGGGGCGGAGGAGACTGAAGCGGTTCCTCATGGACGAGGCGGCCGGCGCGCCGGGCGAGGCGGCCCCACAGGCTGAGGGGGGGGCAGAGGAGGGAGGTGGCAGCCCCGCGGGGGCCGCCGAGGGCGCGCCCGAGGGGCCGCCGGGGGACTGCGCGGCCGCGTGGGAGGCCTACGACTGGGCCCCGCCCCCGGCCTCCGGGATCGAGTGCGCCGCGGCGGACGCCTTCACGCGCGACCTCTTCGGCGCCGCCGGCCTGCCCCCACTGTCCCTCTCCCCCGCCAATGTCGCACCGGAGGTGGTCGCGACGCCGGAAGCCGACCCGCTGGGGGAGCTGGCGCACTGTACGACCACATACGACGCGTGCGGGGTCCCCGAGCCGGCATCGGCCGGCAGGGGATGCGCCGTGACGGCCGTCTTCGCTGCCCCCGCCTGGGTGGAGGCGGCCGTCAGCCGCTGGGCCTCCGCGGGGCCTTGGTGGGCGCGGGACCCGACCACGGACGACCGCGTGCTTTTCTCGTGCCGCGGGACGGGAATCTTCGACGGCGTCCGGTTCGCCGCGGGGTGGCGGCTCCGCGACCCGGTCGGGATCGAGGGGGTGACGGCGACGGTGGCGCCGGCCGGGGGCGGGGCGACCCCGGGCGCGGACCCCGCCGCCGCCTCGGGCGCCGCCACCGCGGCCCCCGGAGCGGAGCCCGCCGGCCTGACCGACCCCGCCGCGCCCACGAGCACCCCCGCGGAGCCCGCGCCCGGCGCCCTGTCGCCGGTGCCCGGGGCCGAGGGGGCGGACGTGTCCCTCGAGGTGACCCTCACGGACGCCGTGGGCCCCGGGCAGCAGGTGTGGTGCGTGGCGGAGGAGGAGCTCGGGCCGATCGCAGCCGGGTTCTGGGCCTACGACGGCTGCGCCCTGCGCTGGGCCCTGTCTGAGATGCCTGCGCCCTTCGCCGCCCGCCTGGCCCAACAGGACGCGCTCCTCGAGGCGTGCTACGCGGCGGTCGACGTGGACGCGTGGGAGCCGCTGCCGGGGCCGCGCGAGGGGGAGGGCGCCGAGGACCCGTGGGGGGCGTGCTGGGAGGCCCACGGGTGCCACCGCGTGCACTTCCAAGTGGCTAAGGGGACCGCCCGCCACGCTGCCGCTGACGCGGACGTGGTCAGCATCGTCGAGGGCGCCGAGGCCGCCGGGGACGGCGGCGAGGAGGGGGGCGAGGAGGGAGGCGAGGAGGGCGGGGAGGAGGGAGGCGAGGAGGGCGGCGAGGGGGGAGGCGAGGAGGGCGGGGAGGTGGGAGGCGAGGGGGGCGGGGGGGGGGGCGGCGAGGTGGGGGGCGAGGTCAGCAGGCGGCAGGGCGGG
>Ga0255780_10004759_pt1 | contig 11604 bp, 18 predicted proteins | sample 071ome_32_FD_179978 | JGI IMG/M metagenome (GOLD analysis project Ga0255780, IMG submission 179978) | Coastal salt marsh microbial communities from the Groves Creek Marsh, Skidaway Island, Georgia - 071405AT metaG (version 2) | ecosystem: Environmental > Aquatic > Marine > Intertidal zone >...
ATGAGCTGGGTTCAGAACGTCGTGAGACAGTTTGGTCCATATCCCGTGTAGGCGTTTAGAACATTGAAAGGATCTCCCCTTTGTACGAGAGGACCAGGTGGGGACAATCCGCTAGTGTACCAGTTATCCCGCCAGGGGTAAACGCTGGGTAGCTATGATTGGAGTAAATAACTGCTGAAAGCATATAAGTAGGAAGTTCACCTTAAGATGAGTGTTCTTTGTCTATGAAACAACACGTTTCAACAATGACATTAAGACCCGGGAAAGACTATCCCGTTGATAGGCATAATGTAGACGCACAGTAATGTGTTTTGAAGCTGATATGTACTAATAGGTCGAAGGATTTGATTTTATTTACCATTTATTTTCTTGGTGTCTTCGTCACAATCGAAACACAGCATCCCATTCCGAACTGCGTTGGTGAAAGGTTTCTGAGATAACGATAGCTATCGGGGCGCTGATAGTGAAAACATATCGATGCCAAGACTTATTCAATTAATTAAACTGAAAAGGGAGAAGAGTGTACAAAGCACTCTTCTCCCTTTTTTAGTTTCTACACTTTTCATATAAACAAAATAACTTTCTCATTATTATTAGTATTCAATTGTCTGACTCGTATGGCTTATTTTTGCTAAAGAAATATCCAAAATTACTAAATAGGGTTCTATAAGGGTTTATATTGATATTTTATGACCAACGTACAGTAAAGTATGTACAGTGCCAGAATAAGTAATATACTCAACGTCTAATGGGCATACTCTTGAATAAAAAGAATACCAAAGTGAATATTTTTTTATGATTAAGGGTATCCCCGAAGGGATACCCAAGATTTATACTACATAAGTAGTACAAAAATTCGACTATGCGTTGATAGAAGGAGCTTCTACAGAAGCTAAGTCGAGAGGGAAGTTGTGAGCGTTACGCTCGTGCATTACTTCCATACCGAGGTTAGCACGGTTTACGATATCAGCCCATGTGTTAATTACACGTCCGTTAGAATCTACTACAGACTGGTTGAAGTTGAATCCGTTGAGGTTGAAAGCCATAGTAGAAATACCAAGAGCTGTGAACCAGATTCCCATTACTGGCCAGATTGCAAGGAAGAAGTGGAGTGAACGTGAGTTGTTGAATGAAGCGTATTGGAAGATAAGACGTCCGAAGTAACCGTGAGCAGCTACGATGTTGTAAGTCTCTTCTTCTTGTCCGAACTTGTATCCTGCGTTTGCAGACTCGTTTTCAGTTGTCTCACGGATGAGAGATGAAGTTACGAGTGATCCGTGCATTGCAGAGAAAAGTGAACCACCGAATACACCAGCAACACCAAGCATGTGGAATGGGTGCATAAGAATGTTGTGCTCAGCCTGGAATACGATCATGAAGTTGAAAGTTCCAGAAATACCAAGAGGCATTCCGTCAGAGAAAGAACCCTGTCCGATTGGGTAGATAAGGAATACAGCAGTTGCTGCAGCTACAGGAGCTGAGTAAGCTACTGCGATCCAAGGACGCATTCCTAAACGGAATGAAAGTTCCCACTCACGACCCATGTATGAACAAATTCCGATGAAGAAGTGACATACGATAAGCTGGTAAGGTCCACCGTTGTAAAGCCACTCATCAAGAGAAGCTGCTTCCCAAATTGGGTAGAAGTGAAGTCCGATAGCGTTAGATGTAGGGATTACAGCACCAGAGATGATGTTGTTTCCGTACATAAGTGATCCAGATACTGGCTCACGAATACCATCGATATCCACTGGAGGTGCAGCGATGAAAGCTACGATGAATACAGATGTTGCTGTTAAAAGAGTAGGGATCATTAATACTCCGAACCAACCGATGTATAAACGGTTCTCAGTTGAAGTAATCCATGAACAAAAACGTCCCCATACTGTCGCGTTTGCGCGGCGCTCTAAAGTTGCAGTCATAATAAAGAAGAAATAAAAATTTAAAGAGTTACAAAATCATATAAAAAAGATCTGTTAACAAGTAGTATAACACAACATTCACACGTTCACATAAAAAAAATAATAAAGCTTTTATAAATTAAAATTTGTTTCGGTATTTATATTTATTCTCTACGAGGTTCAAAGCTAATGTTCAAACCTCAGTAGAGGAATCACAGAAAAACACAAAATTTTCCTGTTTGAATTTTAATTTTACGATACGAATGAATTTAATGCACCTACTACAAACACTAAAAGCATCCAAAGAGCAGATCCAGAAAATACAAGTCCTTTACTCTGAGCCCATCCTTCAGGAGAAGCAAGAAGTACTGGTACACCAATTACAAGAGCTAATGAAAGCCCAATAAAAGCAAGGAGCGTAAGTTGAAAGATAAAAAGCATAGGATTAAATTCCTTAAAAATCGATTTTCAGCCCAAAGTTCAAATTTTCAAAAACAAGTCTTCAAGCTACTTCTATAATATCATTTTAAGCCTAATCTGCCCATTAATTTAAGACATAAATAAAAAAAATTCTAAAATCAATTTTTACATTTGAAATTAATTTATATTAATATACAATACATGTATACAAGAAATGGCTCGGTAGCTCAGTGGTAGAGCGGAGGACTCATAATCCTTAGGTCACAGGTTCAATCCCCGTTCGAGCCAATAAAAGCGAAACTAAAGCGTCGAATAACAAGAAGTTTTTTCGTCCGCTATACAAAATAATTAACTTAATAAACTACAACAATATACTATATAGCTTATGATATATATACAAATTCTTTGGTTCAATTCTTTTAGAATACTCTAAAGTTTTTTAGTTATTTTTATATCCATTGAAATGGACCTTCAGTTTTTATGATTGACTTCATTCAACGCGTAGTTGTAACTCAAAAATCAACAATGCTTCTTGAGTCTGAGCGTTACACGTTCGATGTAGACGTAAACCTCAGCAAAACAGATATTAAGACGCTTATTCAGAACCTTTATGGGGTTCAAGTGGTTGCGGTAAACACGCACCGTCTCCCACGTCGTAAGACACGATTTGGTGGAGTGAAAACACGTACAAAGCGTGCTATTATTCGCTTAAAAAATGGCGATACTTTACCTATTTTTGACTAATATATGGCTCTTCGTTTTTATAAAGCATATACTCCGGGAACACGTAATCGTTCTGTAGCGGATTGTACTGGATTAACAAAGACTCGTCCAGAAAAGTCTTTAACACGTTCAATGCACCGTGCACAAGGTCGTAACAACCGTGGAGTAATCACTTGTCGTCACCGTGGAGGTGGACACAAACGTTTATACCGTCAAATTGATTTCCGTCGTAACAAATATGATATGTCGGCAACAGTGAAAACAATTGAATACGATCCAAACCGTAATGCACGTATTGCACTTGTAGAATATGAAGATGGTGAAAAACGCTACATTTTACATCCAAATGGATTAGAAATTGGAGATTCCATTATTGCAAGTGCAACTGCAGCAAACGCTGTAGGAAACTCATTACCATTAATGGCAATGCCATTAGGTGTGCAAGTTCACAATATTGAAATGCACCCGAAAAAAGGAGGTCAACTTGTTCGCTCTGCTGGTGCAGTCGCTCAACTTGTTGCAAAAGAAGGTCAGTACGTGACTCTTCGTCTCCCATCAGGAGAAGTTCGCCTTATTTCAAATCAATGTTGGGCTACTATTGGACAAGTAGGAAACATGGAGGCTATGAACCTTTCACTCGGAAAGGCTGGTCGTTCACGTTGGCTTGGTCGTCGTCCAACAGTTCGTGGTAGTGTAATGAACGCTGCAGATCACCCACATGGTGGAGGAGAAGGGCGCTGTCCAGTTGGTCAAGCTCAACCTCGTACTCCTTGGGGAAAACCTGCGCTTGGTGTTAAAACACGTACACGCAAAAAGTACAGTGATAACCTTATTCTTCGTCGAAGAAAAGTTTCATAAATTTTTATATCTCTTATGGCTCGTTCTCTTAAAAAAGGACCTTTTGTTGCAGATAAGCTTATGAAAAAAATTGAGCTTCTTCATTCAAAAGGTGAAAAAACTGTAATTCAAACTTGGTCACGTAGTTCTACAATCACACCAATTATGATCGGGCACACAATTGCCGTACATAACGGTCGTGAGCATATTCCAGTATTCGTAACTGACCAAATGGTTGGACATAAACTTGGTGAATTTAGTCCAACACGTACGTTCCGTGGACACGTAAAGTCCGATAAAAAATCGAAACGTTAATTTTATTTTTGAAATAAAGAATTAAAATTTCTTTATTTTTTACCACATCTCATTTCCTAAACAGAAAAATACTATGGGTCAAAAAGTTCATCCGATTGGATTCCGAATTGGTGTAACACAAACTCACCGTTCACAATGGTTTGCAAAACCAAAAGATTATGCAAAACTCGTGGAAGAAGATCTTGTAATCCGTGAATTTGTTGAGCGCCGTCTTCCTGATGCAGGAATTTCTCGCGTAAATATTTCACGTCAAGTAGATCGTATTGAAATTGAATTTTTCACTGCACGTCCACGTGCACTTGTAGGAGCAAAAGGAGAAACTTTAACTCAACTTCGTGATGAGATTAAAGCAAAACTCCCAGATACTCGTAACGTTGCATTATATGTAACAAAAACACAACAACCAGAGATGGAAGCAATTTGTATTGCTGAAAACATCGCTGAACAACTTGAAAAACGTACTCCATTCCGTCGTACAATGCGTCAAGCAATTATGCGTGCTCGTAAAGCTGGAGCAGAAGGAATTAAAGTTCAAATCTCCGGACGTTTAAATGGTGCTGAAATCGCTCGTCATGAGTGGGCACGTGAAGGTCGTGTACCTTTACACACTATTCGTGCTGATATTGATTATGCAACAGCTCGTGCACAAACAATTTACGGGATTTTAGGAATTAAAGTGTGGGTTTGTAAGGGGGAAAAATAATGTTAAGTCCAAAACGAACAAAATACCGTAAACCTCACCGTGGAAACCGTAAAGGACAAGCACTTCGTGGAAACAAAATTTCTTTTGGAGATTTTGCTCTTCAAGCACTTGAGCCGGGTTGGATCACTTCCCGTCAAATTGAAGCTGGGCGACGTGCCATGAGTCGTTACGCAAAGCGTGGTGGAAAATTATGGATTCGTATGTTCCCAGACCGTTCAATTACAGCTCGTGCGGCAGAAACACGTATGGGTGCAGGTAAAGGGGCACCGGATTACTGGGTATGTATTGTAAAACCGGGGAAAATTCTTTATGAACTCGCTGGAGTTCCTGAAACGATTGCTCGTTCATCAATGCGTATTGCGGCATACAAAATGCCGGTAAAAACTAAATTTATTATTCGCGAAAACTACGTTGCTGCAGAATAATTTATAGTTTTTTAAATTATATATTTGTTTAAATTTAATTTTTTATTAAATTTAATCTTATAATTTTTTATTTATATGATTCAACCACAGACATATCTTGAGGTTGCGGACAATAGTGGAGCACGTAAATTAATGTGTATCCGCGTATTGAACCGTAAAATTGGACATATTGGTGATGTAATTGTTGCTGTTGTAAAAGAAGCATTACCAAACATGCCAATTAAAAAGTCAGATGTTGTTCGTGCAGTGATTGTACGTACAGCACACACTATTCAACGTGACAACGGTATGTCAATTCGTTTTGACGATAATGCCGCAGTTATTATTAACAAAGAGGGAAACCCACGTGGTACACGTGTTTTCGGTCCAATCGCACGTGAATTACGTGAACGCGATTTTATGAAAATTGTTTCTCTCGCACCAGAAGTTCTTTAACTTTATTTGTATGATTCAACGACTTCAAAACTTGTACTTAACAAAAGTACAAAAAACTCTTACAGAAAAATTTCATTACAAAAATACTCACGAAATCCCACGTCTTGAGAAAATCGTGATCAACCGTGGAGTAGGAAGTGCATCTCAGAACACAAAGTTACTTGAAGCTTTAGCCGACGAATTAACTATTTTAGCAGGACAGCGTCCTGTTGTTAAACGTGCAAAGAAAGCAATTGCTGGCTTTGGAATTCGTGAAGAAATGCCAATTGGTTTAACAGTAACACTTCGTGGAGAGCGCATGTATGCTTTCTACGATCGTCTTGTAAACCTTGCACTCCCTCGTATTCGTGATTTCCAAGGTATTAACCCAAAAAACTTCGATGGACATGGGAATTATACACTTGGACTTACTGAACAGTTAATGTTCCCTGAGGTAAGCTATGAGAAAATTGATCAAGTTTGTGGTATGGACATTTCCATTGTAACAACAGCAAATACAGATCAAGAAGGTCATGGATTATTAAAAGAACTTGGTATGCCGTTTAAAGCCGGTTCAGTAAACTAATTTTTATTTTATTAAAAACATGGTAAACGACACAATTAGTGATATGCTTACACGATTACGCAATGCGTATCTCGCTGATAAAGATCAAACAACTTTAAAAGCAACTCGTGTAGTGAAAGATATTGCCCAAGTATTAGTGCAAGAAGGTTTTCTTGGTCAAATGGAACAAGAAGAAAATGGTTTTTTCACCGTTAAATTAAAACGTGGTGTAAAACAATTTGAACGCGTAAGTACTCCTGGAGTTCGTGTTTATTCAAACCACAAAGAACTTCAGCCAGTATTAAATGGAATGGGAGTTGCTGTCATTTCGACATCGCAAGGAATCATGGCTGATCGAAAAGCGCGTGCTTTAGGTATTGGTGGTGAAGTTCTTTGTAAAATTTGGTAAGTCATGACAACCAATCGCGAACTTATTGAAATGGAAGGTGTTGTTGTAGAATCACTTCCAAATGCTATGTTTCAAGTTGAACTAGAAAATGGTTTTCAAGTTCTTGCACACATTTCTGGTAAAATTCGACGAAATTCTATTAAAATCCTTCTTGGAGATCGAGTAACAGTTGAATTGACACCATATGATCTTACAAAAGGTCGCATTATTTATCGTTTACGAAAAGATCGAACACAATAAGTTTTGCATCTTGAGTTTGATTTGATAACTAGTTATTTAGCAATACTTTTATTATGGCAACAAAACAGCGTAAAGTTACGCAAAAGAAATCACGTCGCAAAGTTCAACGTGGAGTAGTCCACATTTTAGCGACATTTAACAATACATTAGTAACTATCAGCGATCGTTCTGGGCTTGTTATTGCATCATCATCGGCTGGAGCTTGTGGCTTCCGCGGCGCTCGTAAAGGAACACCTTTTGCGGCACAAACTGCGTCGGAAGAAGCGGTGCGTAAGGCTCTTGATTACGGATTAAAATATGTAGATGTAATGGTAAAAGGCCCTGGAGCTGGTCGTGAAATGGCAATTCGTGCTCTTCAACAGCTTGGGTTAGGCGTTACTTTAATTCGTGACGTTACTCCATTACCACATAATGGATGCCGCCCACCGAAGAAGCGTCGTGTATAATCGTTATACAAATTGCTTTATTAACGATCTCAGCCAAACGATTCGAACGCCAGTCTTTCTATTCTATTTATTTTATGATTAAAGCAGCGGCAACACTTAAATCATTACAATATCGTAAAACAAATTTAACGAATTGTTATGGTCGATTAAGTTTCGGTCCTGTAAACCCTGGACAAGGATTAACAATTGGAAATGCTCTTCGACGTATTTTATTAAACGATCTTGCTGGAATCGGGGTCATCGGGGCCGAAATTAACGGTGTTCAGAGTGAGTTTTCAACTCTCCCTGGAATCCGAGAATCTGTAATTGAGATTTTTTTAAATCTTCGAGAAATCATTTTTGCTCCAAAACCAACATCTGCAAAAACATTAAAGTCTACAAAGCCTTTTGTTTATGCAAAGTTAAAATCGGATTTAAAAATTGAAAGTTTCCCGTATTTAGTAACTGCAAAAGATTTAAATATTAGCGAATATGCACTAGTTGATCCAAATCAACCGATTGCAACAATTTTATCACAGACAGCGGCTGAAAACTTTAAATTAACCATTTTAATTGGTCAAGGCCGTGGGTATCAATCTTGGAAAAAATTACCGGGTATTCCCCAGCTTATGGATCAACGTTTTTTCGAACAATTTGAATCAACGCAAACCAATGCTAAATCTGTAACTTTTCCCATTGATGCAATTTTTATGCCAATCCGTCAAGTAAACTTTACTGTTCAAGAACATTCAATTGACGGTGAATATATTTATTTTGAAGTTTGGACAAATGGAAGCATTAATCCATTTGATGCAGTTAAATCTGCAGCAAAAGTTTGTATGAAATTAATGACATCTTGTTTAACAACTCAGGAAGACGAACAATCATTTATGGATTCTTCCAAAACTCCTGATACACAAGCTTATGTTCAAGTGAATTACAATAAAATGGAACCAGAGTCTAACTTTGAAGAAATTTTAATTGAGCAACTTGAACTGTCATTACGTGCGTATAATTGTTTAAAACGTGCAGAAGTTCGCACATTAGCTGATTTATCAAAAAAATCATTTCGTGATTTAATGAAACTCCGTAATTTTGGTCAAAAATCGGCCGATGAAGTACGTGCAGCATTAAGTACCTATGGGATTGAATTACAAGAAGATTAATTCATCTATCTATTTTAAACTCACTTATAAAAGGAGATTTTCTATGCAAGTTTGGTCCGCTACAGGGCGTCGAAAACGAGCAGTAGCTCAAGTTCGAATTTGCTCACCCGGAACAGGAACCATTAAAGTAAATCAAGTGGATGCAGAACAGTACTTACAAGGTGCTTATGCAAATATTTTAAAGCCATTTGAAAAACTTAAATTAGATGCGACTTATGATATTTTTATCCGTGCTGAGGGTGGGGGTTTAACAGGACAATCCGATGCGATTCGTCTTGGTTGTGCTCGTGCTCTTTGTATGATGAATCCTGAGTATCGCAGTTCACTTAAAAGTGCAGGTTACCTTACTCGTATTGCTCTTAAGAAAGAGCGTAAGAAGTATGGTTTAAAGAAAGCGCGTAAAGCACCACAATTCTCTAAGCGTTAATTTTTTTATTTTCTCTCACTTTTGAAAACGTTTTTCCTTAATTTAGGCTTCTACTTTTTTGTAAGCAGTCTAAATTAAGGAAAATCACTTGAAACCTCTATTGGTTTATTCTATACTCAAAACAAATGTCTTAGTGGTGGAATGGTAGACACGCAAGCTTGAGGGGTTTGTGCTTTACGGCGTGGAGGTTCGAGTCCTCTCTAAGACAATACCTATTTTTATAGGGACAAATGGGTCGATGCCCGAGTGGTTAATGGGGGCGGACTGTAAATCCGCTGGCTTGCCTACACTGGTTCAAATCCAGTTCGGCCCAATCGATAAACGTGGCTGTGGTGGAATGGTAGACACTGGAGACTTAAAATCTCCTGCCGGTGACGGCGTGAGGGTTCAATTCCCTCCAGCCACAATTACAAAAAACGAAATTATTATAAAAAACGGAAAAATAAAAAATGTTCGTTTATTATTTTCGAAAATAAGGTATCATGAGAGTGTGAAACATCAAAGCACGGAGACAGGTGATGAATTTCCTTTACGACATTTCCGCTGTAGAAATTGGTCAACATTTCTATTGGAGTCTTGGCGGATTCCAAATGCACGGACAAGTACTTATTAATTCATGGATTGTACTCGGAATTATTATTGCATTTGCAGTAACAACAACTCGTGATTTAAAACCAGTTCCAGAAGGTGGTCAAAACCTTGCTGAATTTGTTGTAGAGTACATTCGTGACATTGCAAAAACTCAAGTTGGACATGATTATTTAGAATGGACTCCATTTATTGGAACTTTATTCTTATTCATTTTCGTATCGAACTGGTCAGGGGCATTAATCCCATGGAAGCTTATTGAACTTCCACACGGTGAGCTTGGAGCTCCAACAAATGATATTAACACAACTGTAGCTCTTGCTCTTCTTACATCATTAACATATTTTTATGCAGGATTAAAGAAGAAAGGATTAGAGTATTTTGGAAAGTATGTTCAACCAACGCCAATTTTACTTCCAATTAACGTGTTAGAAGACTTTACTAAGCCATTATCATTAAGTTTCCGTCTTTTTGGAAACATTCTTGCTGATGAGCTCGTAGTAGCAGTACTTGTGTCATTAGTTCCTCTTGTGATTCCAATCCCACTTATTTTCCTCGGATTATTTACGAGTGGAATTCAGGCATTAATTTTTGCAACGCTTGCAGGAGCTTACATTGGGGAAGCACTTGAAGGACACTAAGCATCTAAAGAGGCTTTAAGTTCGCTTTATTGATAGAACTTTAACCTCAATGATTGCAATAAAATTCAAATGTAAAACCAATTCTTCCTTTCCATCTTTTCCCGGACTTTTTCCGGGGGAAAGGATCACTTTTAAAGAGCCAAATAGAACACCCCGGTTTGTAAAATATAAATAAAAAAATGAGTTTAAAAAAATAGCGAAAACTGCTAATCTCCAAGAGCATAAGCAACTTATAAAAAGGAAACATACAATGAACCCATTAATTTGTGCTGCATCTGTAGTTGGAGCTGGTTTAGCAATTGGACTTGGAGCTATTGGTCCTGGTATTGGTCAAGGTACTGCAGCTGGACAAGCTGTAGAAGGTATTGCTCGCCAACCTGAAGCTGAAGGAAAAATCCGTGGAACACTTCTTTTATCTTTAGCGTTCATGGAAGCATTAACAATTTACGGTCTTGTAGTTGCATTAGCATTAATGTTCGCAAACCCATTCGTTTCTTAATTACATTCATTTGTAGTTCTCATAGAAACAATGTTTCTTATGGCAGTTTTTAGTATTATGAGCTGCCAAGAAACAATTTTTTTTATTAATTTTTTTAATAAAAAAATTAATTTAATACAAATTCCAAATCATCTGGAGGTTTTGAATGGTATCACTTGCAGAAGGTTTCGGTTTCAATACTAATATTCTTGAAACGAACGTTCTTAACCTTGCCGTTGTTCTTCCAATTGTATTTACACTTGGGCGTGACACACTCACATCTATGTTAGATACACGTCGCGAGAAAATTCTTGGAAGTCTCCGTAGTGCTGATGATCGTTTTAAACAAGCTCAATTAGAGCTTGATACAGCGAAAGCAGAACTTGCGAATGCAAACGACAAAGTAAAAGAAATTAAAAGCGAAGGACGTAAAACTCTTGAAGCACTTACTGCTGAGCAAAGCTCACGTATGGCTGAAGTGGCAACTCGTTTTGCTGGACTTAAAGATGAAACAATTCGTCTTGAAGAAGAGAAAGCAATTGCAGCGTTCCGTAAACAACTCGTAAATGTTGCGTTTGAAAAAGCAATCGTTGGAATCCAATCTCAAATGAATGCTTCACTTCACCGTAAATACATTGATGCGAAGATTTCCCTTATGACATCTCGTCTTTAAGGCCAGCTTTTAATATCCATCTAAAAATGGAACTAAACGTTTTATACGTTTAATTATTTTCGAGCAACAATATAATCGTTTTGATTAATATGTCTAAGCTCTCCCAATATAAATGGGAAGGTGCGCTTTTAAGCCACCAATCCGTGAAAAGTTAATCCCTTAAGATTGAATCGAACCGAGGATAAAATGGTAAAAATTCGTCCTGATGAAATTAGTAGCGTAATTCGCCAACAAATCGAACAGTACACTCAAGA
>Ga0255780_10004779_pt1 | contig 11578 bp, 8 predicted proteins | sample 071ome_32_FD_179978 | JGI IMG/M metagenome (GOLD analysis project Ga0255780, IMG submission 179978) | Coastal salt marsh microbial communities from the Groves Creek Marsh, Skidaway Island, Georgia - 071405AT metaG (version 2) | ecosystem: Environmental > Aquatic > Marine > Intertidal zone > Salt...
GGGGTGTAGCAGGCAGATTTTAAGCACAGCCGCGTCAGGCTCCCCCCCGCCGCCGCAAGTCCGCGACGCTGGCACTGCCGGGCTGATGCTCGTCAGGCCGTTGCAGTGGCAGGTGGCATCCGATGCCACAGTCAGAGGGGATGGCGACGCCATCCCCTCTTCAACCGGTCGGCGCCGGACTGCGACGCGGCGGGGCGCTCCGACCCGCCGACCACCCTCACCCGTCCTCCGGGACCAGGTCGCGGTTCCGCTGGAGCCAGCCGCCCGAGACGAGCTTGCCCCTGGCGTCGGCCTCCGACTCGATCTCGTTGGCGAGGCGCGAGCTGTTGACGACGATCATGACCCACTGCCGGATCTCGGCCAGCGTGGCGCTCGTCTTGACGGCCTCCTCGTGGCTCACCGACTCGAGGAGGTCCATTGCCAGGCGGACCTGAACCTCCTTGAGGGCGTGGATGGCGCCGCCCATCTTGACTTCGCTCGACGCCTCGGCAATGAGCACCAGATAGTTCTTCGGGTCCGAGGCCTCAAACGATATCCGGGCCTTGATCGTGCTCCACACCTTGTCGCGCTGCGCCGAGTCGGCGACGTCGATCCCGTTGAGCAGCCGCGAGTCCCCCGGGTGCAGCAGCGCATGCATGGCCGCGACGATGCGGAACACCTTCTCCGTCGGCTCCCGGTACCCCTTGATCTCCTGGAGCTCCCGCTGCCTCTCCGTCAGCGACTTGATCTGCCAGGTCACCATCTTGGACAGCGTCCCGTAGGCCGCGCGGTTGGCCTGGTCGTCGTCCCGGAGCTCCACCAGCCCCCCCGGGTGACTTTGCATCTCCTCCTCCATTGCCACCATGTCGGGGGTACGCTTGCCCCGCCCCGCCAGCCAGATCGTGAGCTCCGCGCTCACCTGCTGCAGCAGGATCACCGCCTGCCAGTCCCGGTGGCGGTCCCCGGCTAGCTCGGCGTAGTATCCCCCGCCGTCCGGGCGCACGGAGCACATCTCGCACGCGCCGCCGTCCGTGCCCTCGGCCGCGTTGGCCGTGGCCACCACGCAGCCCAGGATCCCCGCGTCGAACCACCGCTTCTTGCCCATCGCGGGCGCGTCGCGCCAGACGGGCAGCGCCGCCACTGTCCCCTCGAAGACCCCCGCCGTGAAGCCCCCGCCCTTCACGGCCTCGGCGAGCTTGCGGTACGCGGGCGCCACGTCCCGCGTTCGCGCCAGTGCGCCGTAGAGGGTGGTTAGCTGGTGCAGGTGACCGACCGAGAGCGGTTTCTCCCTCGCGGCCCCCAGTCCCGGAGGGCTGGGCGGCGGGACGCCGGCGGGCGCCCCCTCGCGGCTGTCGAGCGTCCGACGCGAGCCCTCCCGCGCCTTCATCCGTGTCCGTGCTGCCCGGAGGCCGCTGCCGAGGTTGGCGGACGAGTCCCCCATCGGGTCGTCGCCCCCCGGGGTGTGTTTGGCGTGGAGCTGCTGGGCCCGCCGCGACGCCCCCGCCTCCAGCTCGCTCGTGAACAGGACGTCTACCTCGGGCGACAGCTGCATGAGGTCGTTGGCGGTCACGGACGGGAGGCCAAAGCGGCTCGCAAGGCGGATGACCTCCCAGACCGCCTTGGACTCGCGGATCTCCGTCCGGGCCTTGGTGGTGGACCCCTCCTCGTGGACGACCTCGAGGACCGATAGGCGGACGTGGTAGTGGGTCAGGAGGAGCTTGGCAATCCTCCCCAGGTGCTCGACGAGGAGCTGGGGGCTCGTAGCCTCCTGCAGGCGCCCGATGGCGTCCTCGACGCGGGCGAACCGCGAGTCGTCGTCCTGGTCGCGCATGTACTGGACGAGAACGGCCTGCCTCGCGCCCATGCACGCGTGCACCTCGGCCGCCCGCTCCCTGGGCAGCCGCGTCAGCAGGAGGGCCGCGAGGTCGGGCCGGGTCTTGATCAGCCCCAGCAGCAGCTCAGCGACGCACTGGCTGTCCATTGACAGGAGTACCTTGCCCAGCCGGGTGGCCAGGTCGCTCAGCTCTTTCTGAGGGTCGTCCTCCCGCTCCGCCTTCTCCCGCAGCTGCCGACGCTCCCCGCCCCTCTGGATGGGGACTGACAGCCGCTTCTCCCGCTTGGTGACCATGGGGGGGCCGCGGGACCCCTCCTCCTCGTCGATCACGTCGCGGATCCCCTTGACCACGCTCTCCTGCGCGTAGCTGTCCTCGACGAACTCTTTCTCGTTCCCGCTCACGAAGACGCTCTGTGTGCGCCGCTTGGTCTTGGTCATCATGCGTTCGATCGACCGGGGCACTGCGCTCGAGGCGCCTTTGATGCCCTTGTTCGGCTCGCCCGGCGAGCCGCCGCCTCCCCCGACGGCCGCCTCGAACTCGACGCCCCGATCCTTCGCCTCCATCTCGGACTTCATCTTCTCGCGGAGCACCAGCTCCTCGGACATCCGCACCGCGACGCCGATCCCCTTGGTGGTCACCAGCTCCCTGAGGGCGTTCTGGGTGGCCACCTCGGGGTCCACGTCTTCGTCTAGCGCGTCGAAGGCGTCGGGGCGGGACTTACGGCGCCTATCCTCCTTCTTCTTTTCATGGAGGAACTTCTGCACCACGTCCTTGGCGCTGACCCGCTTGTCGAAGACTTCGAGAGAAACCTTGAGGCGCAGCGCCGCTTCCGCCTGCGTGTCGCGGAGGGCCCGGCGGGCCTTCCCGCTGTCCTTGAGCAGCCCGATCTCGTCGATGAGCTCGTGAGCCTCGAGCCAGAGGCGCCGGTGGCTCTCCACCTCACGCTTGAAGGCCTTGGTGAGGTCAGCGTCGCGCTCCATGGCCGCGGCGATGCCCTCGGCCCACGTGGGGCCCATTTCGATGCTGGTGGACCCGAGCAGGGCCCCTAGCCGGCAGGCCCGCATCCCACGGAGGAACCCCAGCGCGGCGTCCGGCTGCCACTGAGTCACGAACCGGAGCGCGCCCACCAGCGCGAAGGACAAAAACTGCCCCACCGTGTTCCGTGGGAGCGACCCCATGGCGGCGGCCAGCATGTCGGCGGCCTTGAGCGATGGCGTCGCCAGCACTGCGGCGATCGGCCCATTCATCGCCACCCACAGCGCCACGTCGGTCGGGGTCTCCATCTCCTCCAGGGATCCGCGGAGCTGCCCCTCTAGCTGCTCCTCGAAGGCCACCACGGAGCGAAGGAGCTCGGTGAAGTCGACCGATGCCGTGACCGCCTCTGTTTTCTGCACCTCCTTGCTGTCGAACACCTTGGTCAGCTGGTCCAGCACCTTGAGCTGTGTCGCGCGGTACAAGCCCTTGCGAGCGTGCTGATACTCAGCGGTTGCGGCGAAGACCTTCTGGAGCTGGTGGTCGTCCCCGCGGGTGACGAGGGCGATCACGGCCGGCACGCGCGCCTCGGGCATCTCCACGAGCGTGTGCGCGACCATGACCTCGTCCATGAAGGCCAGCGCGGCGGCCACCCCTTCATCGTCCAGGCGACCGAGCAGGTTGGCGCGGATCGACGCCGGGAGCGGCGTCAGCATGTCGGCGACGAGCTCCGGGACGGCACCGTTGATGGCGCTGTGGATGGCGTGCGTGTGTCCGAGCTTCCAGGCCGCCAGGGCAAACATCGGGGCGTGCTTGACGTTGCCCGTCCGCTGCGCGAGCCACTTGCGCAGCTCTCGCATCCCCTGCCCCCGGATGGCCTTCTCCACGAACTCCTGCCCGGTCACGATAACTGCGACGGCCTGGGAAACGTTCTGGATCGTCGCCCGGCTCTGCGCCAGCCGGTGGTCGAGCAGGTTGAAGATGGCCTTATCCTTCACCAGGAAGAAGGATGCCAGGGCCTCGACGCTCAGCTCGGCGGCCATGACGTCGAAGGTAGCCTGGTCAGTCGACAGGAGGAGGCGGCACCCGTCGGTGAAGGGGCCCTGGGCGATGATGTGGCAGGCGGCTGCCGCCCCGAGCTCCCCGAGCAGCTCCTTCATCTGCTTGAGAGTCAGGTCCGAGAAGTCGAAGTCGAACGACGCCGGGTCGAACTCCTGGATCCACACGGCCAGCTCCTGCTCCGACAGCCGCTTGAGCGCATGCGACACAGACACGTCCGACTCCCCTGCCAGTTTGTTGAGGCGCTCGTTGATGTGCTCCAGGTCCTGCATGCGGCTCCGCATGGCCTTAATCTCCTTTTCATGCTCCGCTGTCTCCCGCTGCTTGATCTCCCGAAGCTTCTCGGCCGCCGCACGCTGCGCCTCGACCGTCGACTGCTTCCGCTGCAGGTCCTCCCGGAGGTTTCGCTCCTCTCTCAGCTGCCGGCCCAGCTCCTTCAGCCGCTTCAGGGCGTCCTGGAGCTCCTCGCTCTCGACCAGCCGGGAGATGTCGATCTTCTTGTGCGTCTTCTGACGGCGCACCGGGTCCCTCCCCGAGTCCATTCCCTGCACCGTCGCCAGGATGTCCTGCATGTTTGCGCGGAGGCCCACGAGGTCCTCGTGGGCCGGGTCAAACTCCGACCCACGCTCGCTGTCGCCCCCCGCGTCACCCGGGCCCACGGCGAACGCGACCCGCCCCCCCGGGCGCTCCGGCCCGGGCGTGCTCGCCCGCGTGTCCCCCCCGCCCCCGGCCTGGCTGTGCCCCCGCCGCCCCTCGCGGCTCGCGGGGCGCGATGGGCTGCCGACCCGTGGTGGCTGCCCGGCCGGGAGAGCCGCTTGAAGCTGCTCCGGGCCTCGGGGCGCCGCTGCAGGGCCTGAATGGCGTCCGAGGCCGACCGGAGCTTCTCCACCGTCTCGTGCAGCCGCGCCCGCATCGAGCTCAGCTCGTCCTCGAGGGCAACGTTGTCCCGCTTGAACATGACGAGCCGGTCCGAGACCAGGCGCCGCAGGAGTCCCTGGGCGAGGACGAGGAGGGGCTGCAGGTCCACCACGGTGCGGGGCCTGAGGTTGGCCACGAACTCGGCGAGCTGTTCGGCGGGAACGGCCTCCTCGGCCTCGACCTCCCGCAGTGTCACGGCCGTCGGGTGCTTGGCAGTGAAGGCCCCCGAGGCGGGCCCCGCCTGCACCACGTCCCCGCCCGGGGCCTCCCCCGCGGCCCCGGAGGGGCTCCCACGCGCGCGCCCGCCCCCCGCGGGCTCCTCGAGCCGCGTCATCTGGAGCCGCAGGAAGCGGAGGTTCGGGGACAGCGGGGACGTGTCGAGGGGCAAGGCGTCCCCGTCCCAGTCGGGAACCACGTCAAAGTAGCCAACGCGGGGGACGGGGGTGCGCTTGGTGGGGCCCGGGCGCGGGGCCCACTGGGGGTGGGGGGCCTGCGGCGGCGCGGGCCCGCTGCTGAGGCGGATCTTCGGGAGCTCCACGCGGCCGGGCTCGGCGGCGGAGGGGCGGTCGCCCGGGGCCCCGGCCGGGCTCGCCAGCGGGGGCAGGGCTGCGCCCGAGGCCTCCGCGAGGTCCGCGTGGGAGCGCACCGAGATCGCCGACGGCTCCGGCATGACGTATGGCGGCGCCACTACCGCCCTGCGACGCACAGCATGAGGAGGGGGTGGGCGGGTTCAGGAGGAGGCGTCGGCACCTGGGGGGCTCGTGGGGGAGGGGACCCCTGCAGGGTGGGGAGCCCGGCGATGCGCGTCACCTGGGGTTCGTGGCAGGCCCTGGACCCAGCCCGTGCGCCTTGGCCTCTTTCTTCGACGCGGGGGAGAAGAATCCCTTCCCTCCCTCGTCCCGCGTCGGGAAGTAGAATCGGCAAACCCTGCGATTTCCAGCCGGGGAGATGCGCCGCGTCACGCGCGGGTTTCCCCACCCCAGGCCACTTTCCCGAGACCATACGCACTCATCATATACATATCATCGCGGTGGCTGATAGAGGGGGTTCACAATACCACCACATCGGCCGAGGGGCGCCCCCACGAACGAACCATGCGTCCTCTACATGCCCCCGGCAAGGTCGCTGATCAAGCTGTCGGGATCCCGGGCGTGCTGGATCCGTCCGGGTCAGAATCACGTCTTGGAGCGGAAAATAACAAGAGATGATGGTCCGCCCGGCGAACCCTGGAATCGATCGCCGCTTGGGCGCTGGATTCGGCGGGAGAAGGCTGGGTGCACTCCCCCGCATTTCTGCCGGCACCCTGCATGTCCAGCGCGTGGATGGCGGCACCGGCGGCGCGGGCCAACTTAATAAAACGCTCCAACACCCGCTCGCGTGTCAATGCTCACCTCTCGGAAGGTCCGGGATCCTCCGGCTTGGGCTCGTCCCTCCTCGCCCACGCCTTGGCGGCCTCGTCCTTCAGGGTCTGGCTGTCCGCTTTAATGACAGCGCGCCGGTCCCACGACACGAGTTCAGCAGCGCGGTCCGTCATTGCGGGCGGGCTGTCTGCGGCCCTTACAAGGTGGGGGGACTCCCCAGGACCTCTCCCCGAGCGGATCGGGGCTCCACCTCCGGGCCGGGCGGGGTAGTTGGTGCTGGCTACGGATAGGGGGGGGGGCGCCTCCACGAGCAGCGCGAGCGCTCCACGTTGTTAACAGGAATGGGATGTGTCGCAGGGGTCGACGAGCGCTTGAGGGCCCGGGGTGGGGAGCACGGACGGTGCTGGCACCTCGGAGCTGGCACACCACTCGTGGCATGACACGCCGGGTGGACTGGGGGGGGGGCACCTGGCGCCCGGGAAGACGCAAGTGCCCTGGCAGCCGTCGTATCCCGTCATTTGTGCCGCTGTTGAGAGTGTAGCGTAGAACTCTGCCCTAGGTCGCTTGTCTGTCCGCACTGGGTGAAGGGAGAGCCGGACGTAATGGGCTGGTTTGGGTGGGGAGGGCACGGGCTGAGCCAGGAGGAGCTCGCGAAGCTGCGGCGAAAGTGCCAGGGGGTGAGCACCGAGAGAGGACGAAGCATGACGCGTTTCAAGAGCGCTTTCCGGGCCGAGGACCGGCGTTTCGACGCCGACGGGGAGCTTGGGGCCGCTTTCTCTCCACCGGCCACCGGGACTTCACCGCGTCCCTCCACGGATTCGCCGGCCGAATGGCGGATCTCACCCCTCTCGCTCGCAGAAGCAGAGCGCTCTCGACGTTTGCAAGGGAGCCCGGATCCCAAACGTGCCCACGAGCGACGAGGGGGTAACGGAGAGCAAGGCAGGGCAGAGCTGCCTCTTCGCCGAGAGGCAGGTGGTAAGCTGCATCGCCGAGGGCACGGCCAAGTGCGCAGTGGTGCAGGGGGAGTACAGCCGGTGCGGGAGAGCTATGGTCAGGGGGGTCCCGTTCGTGGACAGCAGGGACAGGGTGCACCACTCGTGCGACGCCCTCTACGCGGCAGTGGAGAAGTGCGTCCTCGGCCAGGGGCTCTTCCCGCTGCCCGCGCCGGACGCCAAGCAGCGCAGCTAGGGACTGGGGCCCTGTTCAAAAGTTCCGGCGGGGGGGCACCAGACGCGCCCCGTCCCGCCCCCCGATCCCAGGTCGCGGCCCCGCACCCCCCGGGGGGGCCCTCAGAGCTCCACCGCCCCCTCCTTCTCGAGCGTCCTCTGCAGTACCTCCTCCGGTGTCAGCTCCTCGGGGTCCTCCAGGGGCTCCTCCCGCTCAACCCCCAGCTTCTCGTACGTCTCCAGCAGCGACTTGTCGTACGGGTTCTTCTGCCCGGGGTTGTTCTTGGCGAAACTGGCACGGAACTGCTCGTCTGTACGGCGCTTGGCCTCGAGGTTGAAGAGGTCCACCTGCGCCTGGAAGTCGGCGTCCCGGGCGAGCTCGGCCGCGTCGCACACGCCCGCCACGTCCACACATACCACCTCCCGCACGTCATCGAGGGCGGCCGGGGCCGTGCCCTCCGGGGCCAGGCCTTTGCGGAGAGCCTCCTCAAGCCCGAACTCGTGCTCGTCGAGGAACTCGTAGCACCACTTCTGGAACCGCCTGAGCTGCTCCGCGTGGTCGTCCACGGACACGGCGCCCAGATCCAGCCAGTCGAAGGCGCTGATCCACTGCCGGTCCTCCCACTCCTTCCCGCCCCCCTTGCTGATGTTCCCGTACCGGGGCTGGCCAGACAGGTGGGCCCCGCGCCCGCCGAGGTGGCAGATGTGCGGGCTGAAGCTCGTCTGGTACTCCCGCTGCTTGACGCCCGTGCCCTCCACGAGCTCCTCGAAGCGGCCGCTCGAGGTGAAGTACTGCGGCGGGGTCGGGGGGGGACGGGGCCGTCGGTCCCTGACGGGTTCGTGGCACGCCCTGCTGAGGTTGCGCGCTGCGGCGACACCGGTCTCCGAGATCGGCAGACGGCTGGGAAGGGTGATTAACGCCTCGATCATGCCCCTCCGGAATGTACGACGGGGAGAGTCAGGGGAAAGCGGGACTCACCGCGGCTTTCCCCGGGTGACGCTCGACCTCAAGCTTCATGCGGCTGTGCAGCTCCTTCTGCGCGATTGGGGGGCGGAGGTGTTGGTGTTCATAGCGCAGTCAATCATATATCACACACCGGGAATTCGGTACCGGGAAGAGAATGGCGTTCGGGACGACTCACAGCCAGGCACTTGCAGGCAGAACATTCGCGATAGATGGCCAGCACGGGCGCGGCGAGCACCGCTGCCAGGGCTACCGTGGCCAGAAGGAAGGAGCGGGCCCCGATACACCCCATCACCGCCCCTGATCTCGGATCTGCGAGACTCCGCCGCGCGGACGGCCCTCTAGACCTTCCCCATGGGCATGCCAGACTGGGAGACTCTTCACGTGCAGGCCAGTGCTGCTGTCACGGCCCCGTGGCCAGGCCGAGGACGGCCGCCCCGACCTCCCCCTCCAGCTGCGCCACCTCCCTCCCCAGCCGCCTCAGATCCTCGTCGCTGGGCCCCCGGGCCGCCGCCAGCCCGCGCTCCCCCCCGCCCCCGAGCCCGAGGTCGAGCACTGACAGCGCCGCCCTCGCGCTCTCCCTCCTAGCGGCCCTCTCCGCCTCGAGCTCGGCCCGGGTGCGCTCCAGCTCGCGGTCGCGCTCGTTCCGCTCCGCGACCGCCACTTCCCGGGCCGTCCGCTCCCGGGCCGCCTCGCCCGCCGCCTGGGCAGCCGCTGCCTGGGACTGGGACAGGGCAGCGCGGGCGGCGGCCAGCTCCCTGGCCCCGTCGGCGTCCTCTCCCGCACTGGCGGCCTCCATCGCAACGGCCCCGCCCCTCGTGGCCTCGGCCAGGGTCAGTCGCGCCCTCAGGTCCCCCTCCCGCCCGGAGGCGGCGGCGAGCATCTGCCGGAGCCTCGCGCACTCGCTCGCGAGGCTAGCGGTGTCGTTCTGGGCCGTCGCCAGCTCCGCCTCTGCCGCCCTTCGCGCGCCCTCGGCCGAGGCCAGGGTCCGCTCCATGGCGTCGATCCGCGCCTGCGCTCCAGTCAAGAGGGGGCGGCGCAGTGAGCAGCGGGATTCCCGTCGCGTCGGGCGCCGTCGTGCCCTGGGACCCCCGCCGCGGCACCCTCACCTGCGCCCCACTGAGGCGGGCCGTCGAGTCTCGGACGACGCTGTCCACCTGCTCGGCGAGCCCGTGGGCCTGAATGGCGCCGACGTTCTCTCTCCGCAGCCTCGTCGCCTCCTCCCGCAGCCGCGCGTTCTCGTCCAGCGCCGCCCGGAGCTTCTCGCTGAGGACCGCCGCCCCGGACCCGACGACAGACGGGCCCCAGCTCTCATCCCAATCACCCCCGCCCCGCGGCGCCCGGCGCCCCCGGGGGGTGCCCTCCCCGTCGCTGTCGAATCTCCCCTCGTATCCCCGCGGCATGTCCCCCGAGCTCCCGGCCAGCAGCTCGGCCACCGCCCCCGTCGCAGTCCCGAGGTGCCGCTGGGCCTCGGCGTGCGCGCGCTGAAGGAGCGTGGCGGCCTCGGGGGTGACGGCGCCGGGGATCCTGCACACGGAGGGCACCTCGGAGAGAGCGGCGGCGACGGCATCCAGCCCCCGCTGCGCCCGCCGCCCCTCCCTCCCGGCCAGTGCCCGCATCGCGTTGACGTCGTCCCGGGCGCTCTGCGCTGCGCGGTCCGCCCTCCGCCGGTCCCGGCCCGACGCCTCCTCCAGCGCCGACACCCGCTGCGACATCTTCTTGTTCCCGTACTCGGCCGCCCGGCTCCGCGACTCCTCCTCCCCCAGCAGCCGCTCCAGCTCCTTCATCCGGTCCACTGCCCGAATCCTCCGCCGAATCTCCCGCTCCAGGGTGGACTGGAGCTCCCCGACGTCGCGGGCGAGGGTGCTGAGGACGCCCTGGCGGGCAGCATTGGCGGGGTCGAGCCTTCCCCCGCGCAAGAGCCCCGAGATTCGGCCCGCGAGTGCCTCGTGGCGGGCCCGGGCGGCGGGGGTGTCGCTGTCGTCCGACTCCCAGGCGGCGCGGCGGGGCGAGTGGCGAGCGCTACGGTACGCCCGTGCCTTGGGGCTGCGGTAGGGGGAGTTGGCCCGGGCCCCGGCACTCCCCGAACGCTCGCGCGGGGGGCTCGGGGACGGCGAGTAGATGTCGCGGTGCCCCTGGATAGTGAACTTGAGGTGCTGGGTGCGGCCGCGGGCGCCGCGCTCGGCCAGGCCGTCGCGGTGCTGGGCGTCCATGGGGACGGGCATCGTGTGGCGGGTCATCGGGGAACGCGGGCGATTGAGACCATTCCCGGGTAGGTCGCCGTCCGCGGTCCTCTTCTCGCCCCGGCTCGCCAGGTACACCTTGCGCGCGCGCTCTGCAGGAGGGTGGTGGGAGGGAGCCCCAGGTTTCATGTCTGTAGGGCCCACAGGAGCGCCGGATTCCCTAGGGTTGGGGAGGTCCCGCGAGCCAGTCGCCTCACCGAGCCCGGAACTCGACGCCAAGAGCTTCGACGCGAGGCCCATGCGCCCCTCGGCAACCTGGCGCGGCATCGAAACCTTCTCGTTGTTAGCCCGGCCCGGGGGAGCCCCTGCTTCGAAAGACCCTGCGCGGGCCTTGCGGGGGTCCAGACGCTGAAGTAGGCCAGCGTGACGCTTGTGCCGGCATCATACGTCACATTCACGCTGCGAAGCGGAATTCATGCCAGGCGAACGCCCAGTGGATGCAAGCCTCTGCCAGTGCCACGGCCTCGTAACGAGTCATTACGAGGCCAAGGGCCCTTGGAGGGACAAGTCGCGGGAAGGGTCGCCCTGGTCGCCAATAGGAACTTTATGTTGGGCCCGGTTTCACCGGAACCAAGTTCTCGGGAGGGGCTTTTTCGCCCACCAAGAGGGCGTGGAGAAAGGAGTCCGAGCAGGGCGGCGCCCAGGGGGCGGGACGCAATCTCGCCATGAGCGCGGCTGACCGGGTCGGAAACCCCTCGATTTATTCAAGGACATGGCGGGCGTACGTGGAAACCCTGCGCGACTTCCAGATATGGCTCGGGGAAGCACTGGTGAGATATCCCCCGCCCTGTGGCCACGCCCTCCCCCCCCTCGGGGCCTGGTCGCTCGATTCGGTCTGCTCGTCTCCCCCTCTCGAAGTCTTTCCGAACTCTCGAAGTGCGGGCGAGGGGCCATCCTTCTCGTCCGAGCCCAACCGCAGGGTCGGTGGGGCGTCTTCGTGTATGACCACCCTGCGAAAGTGGCCATTACCGTGCTTGTCGCCGCGCTAGCGATGGGCTCTGGCATTCTCCGCATAGGGAATGTGATCGAAACGAGGAGCGAGAAGCTCTTCACTCCCCAGGTGCCCCCCCTCCCCCTCGGA
>Ga0255780_10004789_pt1 | contig 11559 bp, 8 predicted proteins | sample 071ome_32_FD_179978 | JGI IMG/M metagenome (GOLD analysis project Ga0255780, IMG submission 179978) | Coastal salt marsh microbial communities from the Groves Creek Marsh, Skidaway Island, Georgia - 071405AT metaG (version 2) | ecosystem: Environmental > Aquatic > Marine > Intertidal zone > Salt...
AAGATCACGCCGGCCGGTGTGGTCACCACGCTGGCTGGCACCGCCGGATCGTATGGGTCCGCTGATGGGACCGGCGCCGACGCCCGCTTCTCGGGCCCGGTCGGGGTGGCGGTTGATGGGGACGGCAACCTCTACGTCACCGACACCGACAACCATACGATTCGTAAGATCACGCCGGCCGGTGTGGTCACCACGCTGGCGGGCACCGCCGGATCGTATGGGTCCGCTGATGGGAGGGGCCCTCTCGCCCGCTTCTCGGGCCCGGTCGGGGTGGCGGTTGATGGGGACGGCAACCTCTACGTCACCGACCGCCAAAACCATACGATTCGTAAGATCACGCCGGCCGACTGACTAAGGAAACCGCTCTATGCCAACCGGGCAGCGAAGTTACCCCTCGGCTGTCGCGGGCAAGATCTAAAGCACGTCCTGGGCCAGCGATGGGAGCACGGGCTCGATCTCAGCCGATGAGCCCCCGACCTTCTCAAGATGACCACTTAGGCGTGTGATCAGATCGCCAAACCAGTGTGATCACCGATCGGCCCACGCTCCCGACTTCCGCACCACGACTGGCGAAACAGATTTCTTCGAAACCCCCACTCAGGGGGATTAGTAGAATTCGGCGATTTCTCTCGTAGAAATCGACCGGGTTCTGCGGGTCTCCGTTGCTGTTTTGTGGCAGCGTTGTTTGAGCAGGCCGAGAGTAACGAGGGAAGAGGTTTGTTGTGAGGCGTCGTTTGAAGCTGGTCGTGGCCGTTGTTGGTTTGGTTGGTTTGGGTGCGACGGCTGGGTTTGCGTCGAGTTCGTTTACGGATGTGCCGGCTGGCCGGTATTACACCGATGCGGTTGAATGGGCCTTTGAAAACGGTGTGACGACGGGAACGTCGGCGACAACGTTTTCGCCGGAAGATCCCGTGACGCGTGGTCAGAACGTGACGTTTGCGTACCGGTATGACCAAAACGTGGTTCAGCCTGCACTTGATGCTTTGGACACGTTGGACGAGTTGTCGTGTACCGCAACGCAGGTGGTGATTAACGACAACGGATGGCGATGCGCAAACCCGGTTCTGAAGCCAAGCTTCCAAGCCGCCGGAGCTAACCGTGCACTCGTAACCGAGGGCAGGGTCGGTCAATTCACGTCGGTTGCGATCGGCGCAGACGGCAACCCGATCATCAGCCACTACGACAACACCAATGCGGATTTGGAGCTGTACGTGTGTGCAAACCCGACCTGCACGACCGGCACCAACCGGACACTCGAAACCACCGGCATCGTCGGCTACTACACGTCGATCGCGATCGGCGCAGACGGCAACCCGATCATCAGCCACCTCGACGACACCAACGAAGATTTAGAGCTGTACGTGTGTGCAAACCCGACCTGCACCACCGGCACCAACCGGACACTCGAAACCACCGGCTCCGTCGGCTGGTTCTCGTCGGTTGCGATCGGCGCAGACGGTAACCCGATCATCAGCCACCACGACTCCACCAACGACGATTTGGAGTTGTACGTCTGCGACAACCCAACCTGCACCACCGGCACCAACCAAACCCTCGAAACTGCTGGCTCCGTCGGCTACGACCCGTCAGTTGCGATCGGCGTTGACGGCGACCCAGTCATCGGCCACTACGACAACACCAATGCGGATTTGGAGTTGTACGTGTGTGACAACCCAACCTGCACCACCGGCACCAACCGGACACTCGAAACCGCAGGCTTCGTCGGCCGACGAACGTCACTTGCGATCGGGGCCGCCGGCAACCCGATCCTCAGCCACCAAGACGACACCGGCGACGACTTAGAGCTGTACGTGTGCGACAACCCAAGCTGCGGGACCGGCACCAACTTCACCCTTGCAACCACCGGCCGTTCTGGCTACGACACGTCGGTTGCGATCGGCGTTGACGGCATCCCGGTCATTAGCCACAACAACATCGACGAAGGCGATTTGGAGTTATCCTTCGGCCCGACAACGACCTACACCGTCACCTTCGAATAAGGGGCCACGTCACCGGCATGTGAACAAACCGGCAAAGCCGTGGGAACACACCCACGCCGCTGAGACGGACTTCCGCACTACGCCGGGCGAAACAGATTCCTACGAAACTTCAATCGCGGAGGATTCGTCGACGTCGGCCTGGTTTCGTCGAGAGCTCTGCCAACCCTGTGCTTCTACGTTGGTGGCTCGACCAAGATGGACGTTACAAAGAGGTCGATGACGCTGGCGAGTGTTTCGTCTCCCGAGGCCGGTTCGACCATGTCAGCGATCGCCATTCCCAGCGCATAGGCCTGCACGAACACGCTGATTGCCATGGGGTCGATGTCTTGGCGAACAAAGCCTTTCGTCTGCGAGCCCCTTATCGCGTCTGCGAACTCTTCGGTGAGTCTGGACAGCTCTGCTGTCATAACGGCTCGAGCATCAGGGCGTCCGTGCACAGCGGAAAGTGACGAGAGGCGAGCCATGCGTTGCTCGGAGCGGGTACGGTCAACGACTGAGCGAGTGACCGCCGCCAACACAACCCGCACTTCATCAGCTGTCTCCGCGCTCTCAAGCAGTTCTCTAATCGCTGTGATGTCACGGCGCGCCGGCTGGATGAACCGTTCCACTTGGGCCTGCGCCACCAAGCGTTCGCGGTTGCGGAAATGATGTTGGACTGCCCCGATTGACGTGCCAGCCCGCTCAGCGACATCAGCGAGACGGAGCTTTGCTTCGCCGCGTTCTGCGATCAACTCAATCGCTGCTGTTAACAATCGATCCTTCGACACGCCGAGACCGTACCGCGACGCGGGCCGGAGACCGAGACTTCAACTGCGAGTAGCCGCCTTGAAGCTCTACCTTGACCAAGTTCAGAGCATTATATATTATCGCCGAATGAAAAATGTCTTTACTCGTTTCTCTCTCGCTGTCGCGCTGGCGTCAGTCATCGCTGTCGCCTCAACAACGATCGGAGGCGCTGCCCCCGCATCGCCCACTGAGGTCTTCGTCCCCTTTATGCAAGGCATTTGCGGGGAATCCTCAGACCCAGGGAAATTTTGGACCGGCAGCGGAGCAACAGGCTCACCGGTCGACTTCATCACTGCCAGCGAAGGCGACACCATCGAGGTCGTTAACGAGTGCCCCTCCCCCATTTTCGTGTACGGAGGTGGAACGCCGGGAACCTCGGTGGAAATCGCCGCATTCGGTCAGCGCACGGTCACGCTGACCGAGATACAACTCGCTGCCTATGACGGACCGGCAGATGTGGGTGTGCCCTCGATGGTTGCCTCAGCGGAAGTGTCATTGCAAGCGCCAACGACCACGCAAGCGCCAACGACCACGCAAACGCCAACGACCACGGTTCCGCCGGTGGTGACACCCCCCACCGCTGAGCCGGCTGACGCGACGTCAGGAAACCCCGCCCTCACCGGGTGACCATGAAATTCTCAAGCCTGGCAAGGTGATGGTCTCGCCAGCTTGTCGTGCACTTGCGTAGCGGTGCGGTCACCGTCCTCATCAGACAATGCCGAACGGATTTCCGCGAGCCTCCGATCGCTGACCTCGACGATGGTTACCCGGTATCGGTAGGTGGGTGGGCCAACATCGGCGGAACCGTCGCCGTTGACAGCGTCGCAGAGGTTGAGCCCGTCTCTACTTGACCCCTTCCGAACTCGATCTCTACGGTTTCGCTGCGATAACTCGGTCAGTACGAGTTCGTTCCACGAGGACGAGGGGCCTCTCCACCGTGCCAACGACCAACAAACAGCATCGCGTTCGATTCTGGACACAAGGGCCCTGCTCCTCGGGTCACCATCACCGTCGAGCGACCCGTTTGGCGGGGTCGTTTGCGTGCTGGGCCTTGGCTGCCAGCAGCCTTGCGGTCCTCCACTCTGGATTCGCAAATGCCGACGCCAGGTTTGGATTTCCGACGGAGATCGACACTTCGGACGGCACCATACAGGAGGTGCAGTTTGCTGATATTGATGGCGACGGCGACCCCGATCTGATCTCGAATGCTTACCTCGACTCCACGATCTCTTGGTACGAAAACCGTGATGACGGGACGTTTTCGACTCGACAGGTAATCAATACGAACACTGCCCAGGCCGAAGAAGTGCATCCGGCGGACGTGGACGGCGACGGCGACCTTGACCTTGTCGTCTATAAAGCCGGTGAAGACCGAATCGTGTGGTACTCCAATACCGGGTCAGGCTTTCACGCAGACACCAACCAGCCAGGCATTTCGATCGCCACCACACCAAATGAGTCAATGAGTTTGGCCGTTGCGGACTTGGATGTTGACGGTGACGTTGACGTGATCATGGCGAGCATCGCTAACTCTGCGATCTCTTGGTTCGAGAATCCAGGTTCTGGGGGGGATTGGTCGCCCCATTCCATCGCTACTTCTTTTCCAGACTGGGGCTGGCGTCGGGTCACGGCGGCCGATGTTGATCGTGACGGCGACGACGACCTCGTGGCTGTGCATCGTGATGTCGAATCGAACGGGACGCTGGCATGGCATGAGAATGACGGAACTGGGCTGTTCGGGAACTCGCACATCATCGGCGAAGTCAATTACAACACGCCTCTTGTTGCCGCCGACCTTGACAGTGATGATGATCTCGACTTTGCGGCCCTCACAGGCAACAACAGTGCAGATCTCATCTGGTTCCGAAACGAGGGTGCCAGCGAAGCCTGGACAGAACACTACGTAGCGGACCTCGTGATTCCTCGTTCGCTTCAAGCTAGCGATTTGAATAACGACGGAGCGGTCGATCTTCTTGTCGGCGAGTCATCCAGCGTGCGGTGGTTTTCGAATCTAGGAAGTGGAAACTTTTCAGCTGGCCAAGAGATTGCCTCGACCGGATCACACGATCTCGCTACCGCGGATATCGATAGCGATGGCGACCTGGATGTTGCTTCCGCCGACTATCCGTCGGGATCAGTTTTGACCTACCTCAACTGGGGGATCTCTCCTGGCTACCGGACTGCGGTTGAGCCCTTTAGCTCAGATTTTGAATCAAAAGTCCCCAACGCTCACTCTTTCGCCATCGGGAAGGACGGCGACACAGTCATCGTCTTAACCTCGTTGCAGGCATCTGACGGCAGTTTCTCACGAGCGGATATCTGGGGTCTGTCAGAAGAAGCCCTTTGGCGTGCGGAACCCGGGTGCTTTCAAAGCTTTGTTCAAGATGACTACTTCGGGAGCGCCGTGGCCGTGCACCTCCCATCGGAACGCGTAGCCATTGGTGCACGTGACCGGGTAGAAGTGTTCGAGAGGATAGGAAGCAGTTGGACCGACGAAGGTTGCTGGGTGTCCGTTGCAGAGCCAATCCCTCTGGTCAGCAGGGAATCATCCGCGGTAGCACGGTCAATCGCCTTTTCGGAGGACGGCACTCGGATTGCGATCGGTCATGTTGGAGACTCCTCTGGGAACGATCTTGGAACGGTCGTCATCTTCGAATGGGACGCGTCAACCGCTGACTGGGTTCAGGTAGGCGATGGTATTCAGGGGAACCATCTGGAGAGCTTTGGTACATCGGTTGCGATCTCAGCCGACGGCAATCGAGTCCTGGCCGGTGGGGATTTCCTCGGTAACTTTGCTTTCAGCAAGGGTGTAGCCCGGGTTTATGAACTCAACCCTGCAACGTCTACCTGGGTCCAGGTCGGAGTCGACTTTGAGGGTCAGCGGGACGGAGATCAATTCGGGGCCGGTGTAGCCATGTCGGCCGACGGCAACCGGATCGCGATCGGCGCCCCCGGATACGACGGAGCGAACGCCAACGAGGGATTAGTGCAGGTCTATGACCTCGCTGACTCCCAATGGGACTTGGTCGGGCAGCTACCAGGCGGAGGGGGGTCCGTCGAATTGACCAGCGATGGCAACCGACTTGCCTCCAGCAGTTGGTATCGCAGACCAGTAATTTACGACTGGGATACGACCGCATCGACCTGGCGCCAACTCACCCTCGAAAGAAGCGACTCCTACATCCCCTTGTCTGGAAACGTGGCGCTCAGCCACGATGGCGACATTCTTGCAGTCGGCACTGGTTCGGGAGTCGGTCCCCCCGTTTACATAAATGCGGTCCAGGACTCGGTTTTCATCGATTTCTTCGACGCAAACGGAACGTTCATGGGCCGTCAATTTGGCGAAGGGCGAAGCGAAGTGACGGCTGCCGTCACCCCTCCTGTTCGCGAGGGCTACACGTTCGCCGGATGGGCGGCGCAACCAGATGGATCAGGATCGGCTTACTCTGCCGATGAAAATGTTCGCATGCCTCGGAGTGGCAAGCTTGATCTGTATGCCCAGTGGGACATCAACACCGTCTACCTGAGCTACAACCCCCAAGGCGGCACCGGTGAACCAGCCGACCAAACCGGTGACGCCGCAACAACCATCACGATCTCCACCACCCAACCAACCCGCACCGGCTACACCTTCACGGGTTGGAACACCCGAGCCGACGGCACCGGCACCAACTACAACGCCAACGACACCTACACGCTGCCCCAATCCGGCACCAACACCCTGTATGCCCAGTGGCGTCTTGCCGCACACGGATTTACCGACGTCCCCACCGCCGGCTGGCAGAACGACGCCGTGGTCTGGATGAAGACATCCGGAGTGACCACCGGATGCGGGACGGAAACGTTCTGCCCCGATGTCGCTATGACACGCGAACAACAGGTGACCTTCCTGTACCGCTACGGCGGCGAACCCGACCCCGGCAACGTCAACCCATTCTCCGATGTCGCTCGCGGCCGTTACTTCTCTGAAGCCATTGACTGGGCCTACAACAGCGGCATCACCACTGGATATGCCGGCACGGGACGGTTCGGGACCGGCGACCACGTGACGCGAGCCCAAGCTGTCACCATGCTGTGGCGCCAAGCCGGACAGCCCTCTCCCTCGGGCGTGAGTCCATTCATCGACGTGGAGCGCGGCCGGTACTTTACGGACGCAGTGGCCTGGGCCTTTGAGGCGGGGGTGACCACGGGGACATCATCGACCACCTTTAGTCCCGGCGACCCGGTTACCCGAGTGCAGTTTGCGGCGTTCCTTTCCCGCTTCGACAGGCTCGACTAAGCACACCAATTTGCTCTGACTGACGCCAAACGCCGCAGTCAGGGCCAAGGCGGCTCCTGAGGTCTGTCCCCGCAAGGGAAACGGGCTCCCTCACCACTGTGCCGGCGAGAACAACCGACCCGGTCGGGCGGTTACCCGGTGAAGGTGGGCGGGCCAGGTACCGGGTCGGCTGGATCAGCAGTGGGCGGTGCCACCACCGGTGGAACCGTCGTCGAGGACGGCGACGTCGTTGAAGGCGCCACAGAGGTCGTCGTTGAAGGCGCCACAGAGGTCGTCGTTGAGGGCGCCACAGAGGTCGTCGTTGAGGACGGCGACGTCGTCGTCGTCGAGGGCAGGGTTCCTACGGCAAAGGAGGCCCAGGAGCCCTCAACTCTCGTGCTGTAGTTCCCATCATGAAGACCAACCACCCGGAAGCAGTAGTCCGCCGGGTTTGTCAAGCCACTGATGTCCAGCGAAACGGCCGACGGGTACGCACCAAGGAGGACATCTTCCTCTCCCGGTTCATAAACCCCGTCGTCGTCGGCATCGGACCAGGCATATGCGGACGAGAGCGAACCGAGACTTGAACAAGAACCCCCCGACGAATCGGTCGCCCATTCGAACAGAACCTTCGTGCTGGTCGAGTTGGCGTCGACTTCTCCATTGAGGGTTGCCGTCAGCAAGTCGCTACTGACATTGGTAGCGGTTGCCGTTGACACGGTTGGTGTTCCCGCCACTTGGGTGGTGGTGAATGAGAGCGTCTCGCCATCGGCGGTTTCGTCGGACATCGCCACCAGTGGCGGCTCGGACTGGCCACTGAGACGAAGGTCCCCTGATCCCGTAGGGAAAAGGGTGGCTGACCCGCCAATTCGAACCCGGAAGTAGTAGGTCGTGCCAGCGGTCAGGCCAGTGAGATTGACGCTACGGGCAAGCGAAGAATCTCCACTGGCGTTTGACGCTGTCGCAACCGAATAGTCCGATAGGTCGGCGTTCACGCTGTAGAAGAAGCGCACAGGAACGTTGGAGCGACCCCGTGAATTGACGACGCCGGGGAGTGTGGCACTCGAGGTCGTGACGCTGGTTGCGGGCGAAGTTGTCGCTTCGACGGGCGGCGTGGTCACTGTTGTGGAGGCTGTTGCTGCAGCAGTGCCGCAGGTTCCCTGAATCTGGGCGCCTCCGATCGATGCGGCGGTCGCGCCAATACGCAGCGCGCCGATTCTCGCGAACGCCGTCTGGTTGTCGGTGTATCCGGTTCCAGCTGACGTTGTTGATCCGCATGGCCTCGTCACCGAGTACGTGAGTGTCTTCGTTTCGCCGGCACCGATCGTGAAAGGACCCGAAAACACGAGATTTGCGCTGCCTGTCGCGGTCGCAGGGTCCGATCGTTCGAGGCCGTCGAATCGCGCCGACCCAGGCATGAACGTGTGATCGTCATCGGGGCTTACCACAACTTCATCGATGGTGACCTCGGAGCCACTGTTGATAAGCGTCACGGTGTAGTCAAGTTGTGTGGTTGATGCCCCGACCAAGGTCGTTGCCGACACCGAGTGAGTCACCGCAAGATCAACTGATGTCGAACTCACATCGACCTGCAGCGCCGACGAGGTGTACTCCGATGTCGACAAGTCGGTGTGTTTGGTCTGCGTACCGCTTGCGATCTGCGCGATCGGGAACGCAGTCACGCTTGATGCAGCTTGACCGACCACCCGGAACGTGTACGTCGCGACGTAACACTTCTGCGTCGTATCTCCTGTCATATCAAGCAAGAGAATGTCGGTATACGTCGTGGGTGAACCGGTGCAGTTCTTATTCCCGTAGAGGGCAATGCTGGTCGATTCAAGTCGGAGCGCTTTCGTCGGCCAGTCCGAGCGAGCAGCGGGTGACAGCCAGATCAGTGACCCGTCAGGCGATGTGCCCGCCCCGATCTTGCCGGTCTGACCCTCAACCTCAATGACGTACGTTCCGCCGATCTCTGTGGACGCCGATGGACTCGAAATATCAACGACTTTGTTCGCAGCGGCCTTGATGGTCTCTCGTACTTCCGAGAACGCAAAGGTGCAGGACAGCACTTCGGCTGAGGCATCCAACGAAGGGTTGCCGTCGAACACTTGGACGAGATGAGTCTGATCGGTTGTCGTCGGTGCTCCGGCTTTCACGAAGAAGAAAGCAGGCGAGGACGAGCCGTTGGCAATATCGCCGAGCGGGCGCACATCATCGCCGCTGTCGGCGAGGGTCACAGAACCACCCGCAAACGAGCTGACCTTCACCCAGATGTCGTCGGCGTCCGACGCCGCAGTGACCTTGTAGCCGAGGTACGCGGCGTCCGCAGACTGTCCCTGGCCCGTGTCGATGTAGAAGACCTCGCCGTGGCTCGGCTCCAGCGTCAAGCCGTTTGCTGACTCGCCGTCATTGCACGAGTCCGAACTTGCGGCGATCCCAATCGAGCTCGCACTCCGCTCAACGGTGGCGCCACTCGAGGCGGCGCAAACGCCGACGACGACCAGGATTGAACACAACGCAGACATCCGAAAGCGTCGTCGACTTGGCATGAGCATCTCTGCTTCCTCGGTAGTGGGGCGGGCGGTAGACCGACCGGTCCCTACCAACTGCCCGGGCAACAAGCAAGCCCGGACCCGGTAAAGCTTAACGCACATGCCTTCGAGTGGAGGGCCTCGCTCCGGAAGCGCCCTCATCCGAAGCGCTCGCAGACAGCCAAGCCTCCGTTTTGTATGGAACCGGCGAAGCCCTTGCGGACGCCAACACCAACACGCGAACTCGCACGAAAAGATTTTTCAGAAAAGCGTCCAGAAACGGGTCGGCGTTGATCTGGACTCTCGAACGGCAGCCACCCAGGCAGCCCCAACGAGGAAGTCTCGAACCATGAACAGCCCCGACCACCTCCCCTCCGGCATCGACAAGAACCGCCTCCGCATGGGCGCTGCAGTCGGTGTGCTCGTCATCGCAGCTGGCTTTGGGCTCGGCTCGATCATGCATACCAGTTCGTCGTCAGCAAACGAACCGACCTCATCGGTCATCGACAACAACATCGCTGGCGAAGAAGCCTCGAATACCGGCGACGAATCGAACCAGATCCCTGACAACGCCAGCACCAACGTCGGAAACGAACAGCCAACCGCAGACAAGGGTTCCGTGAACGACGAAAACGTCGAACCCTCCCAGGACAGTAACGAGACCGACACCAGCGACGCCCAGGAGACGAACACCCCCGAAGCGGACGAAACCGAGGAGGCTGAGGCCGACAACACCGACGAGACCGAAATCGAAGAGGCCGACAACACCGACGAAGCCGAAGAGGCCGACGACGAAGGCAACGGCCTCGGCTTCGACTTTGAACTGGTCTATCCGGAAATCCCCGACTGGTTCATGAACCCGCTCCCCGAGGATCTCGGGCCGCCAGCGCCCATCGACCCAATCGACCCGATCGATCCCCGTATTCAGATGTGGGCCGAACTGTTGGGTCACATCAGCTAACCAACCCACTCTCCCTAACACAGAGACGGGAGCGGCCCTGCCGCTCCCGTCTCTGCGTTTTCAACCGACACGCATCCCGTCGGGAGAGCCCCCAAACGCGGCACGTGGGCGAGTTGCGGCGAACGCAACCCACCCGAGCGCCTCTTGCGAAAACGGGCACTACCGTTCGAGGGTGATGAGCCCCCCACCCCCGCCCTCTGATCAGTCTGCGTACGCAGTCGGCACGTTTTTCGCCGGGGCCGGTGTGATGCACTTCGTTCGGCCGGATTTCTTCGAGGCGATCGTGCCTCGCTGGTTTCCGGACCCGAAGTTCGCCAACCAGGCGTCCGGAGCCGCAGAAATCGTCCTGGGCCTCGGCATGATCCCGCGACGAACGCGCCCGTTGGCAGCCCGCGGACTCCTCCTGCTGACGGCTGCGGTCTACCCGGCCAACATCGACATGGCGATCAACGACGTCGTCGTGAAACCAGGCGACGACGGTCGTATGGAGCGGGTTGAGGGGGTCAAAGCAGCGCGGCCCGTGAATCTTCTTCGCCTGCCGCTGCAGTTCGTGATGGCGTGGGCCATCCGCCGCCACCTCCGACCGCGCTGACTCGGGTCGGAGGTAGCTGACGTGGCTGGAACTCGCTAGTAGATGGCCATCAATTCGGCGGCCACGATCAGGCCGACGAAGACGACGTTCACGACTCGAAAGATCACGATCGGCTGTTTCGCCAGTCGCTGCCCCATTGCGCTGGTCTCGAATCCATCGAGATCGCTGAGCCCCGCCATCATGTCCTGCATGCCGTCGTCCATGAAGGCAAGGCACCAGACCGAGCCGAGCACGATGAACGTTGCGAGCGACAGCTGAATCCCCGAGTCCGAGAGCCCGTCGCCACCGAAACCCAAAACGATCAGCAATGCTGCGTGGGAAATGGTGAAGGACATCACGATCATTCGGATGTCTGCTGCGCGAGTGCGCACCATGTCGAGGGTTTTTTGTTGGTCCACTGGACGTCCCTTCTTGTGGCGATCTGCCAATCA
>Ga0255780_10004790_pt1 | contig 11558 bp, 4 predicted proteins | sample 071ome_32_FD_179978 | JGI IMG/M metagenome (GOLD analysis project Ga0255780, IMG submission 179978) | Coastal salt marsh microbial communities from the Groves Creek Marsh, Skidaway Island, Georgia - 071405AT metaG (version 2) | ecosystem: Environmental > Aquatic > Marine > Intertidal zone > Salt...
AGTGTCGAGAGGAGATTCCGTTCCATCAAAAGATGTTCTCTCCCCTGTGATTCGTTCCGAAAGTTCAGGAATGGCAACCCTATGTGGATCTTGGTTGAGCCTCATAGTTGTCGGAGAGTTCAAAACCGCAGAGTAATCTCGTTCGTATCCGATGTATCTATGCGAAACCAATCTAGGTGCAGGTCTTGTGTCTAACGAGGGGAGTACCAACCCAAAGGGGAATCGACCAATGTGTGCCACACCGATTTCTTCGTGATTCGTTATTGTATTGTGGAGATGATTCGCCCTATCCCATTTGTTGAGAGTCAAGCCCTCTGTGTTGAGCCCAGCGAATGTCATCATTGGGTTGTTGTGCCATTGGTAGTCCAGCTCAACATCAATCATTCCAATGGGCATCAAGGGAATCGGAATGAGAGGCATAATCGCACCCTCGTATGGATTGACAGAACCAATCTCGACCGAAACTCCATTGACTCGAACAACGACATCTTGTTTGGTCGCGGGAGTGCTATCTCCCCAATCCTTTGTCAATGGTCCGTGTTCCGTTAAGAGAATCTCTTGGAGATGAGAGCTCGCACCTCTGATTGTCAGAATAGAGTTGTTGATGAAATTTCCCGATGTGGTGTATATCGTTTGACTTGCCGTAAAATCAAGGTCAAAGATAGGGAATTGGAGTATGCGATAATAGGGATTGAGTACCATTGTGATACCAACCCCATGTATGTCCGCTCCTGTGACAGAACCAACAGGAACAGAGAGGACACAAACCCCATTGATAATCAAGGCATAGAAATCATAGAGGTCGTTCCGAACCAGCAAAATATCTGTACGGTTTTGACTCCAAGTGGTAGGAATTATTACCGCTGTGCCTCCACTTGAGAACTCAATGACATCTTGACCACTTGTTTGTCTGAGAATCAAAGCGATCTCAATCGCACCATCGGACACAAAAATCTCTCCGATGGGTTGTGTCAGATAATAAGGACGAATGTGAGCCCTAGAGAAATCGAAAGAAACACTTGCCGTAAAAGAAGAATTGGGGAGAATCTTCAAGGGGGAATTGGTGTCCGACCAATGAATGTCAAAGGAATCGTTCTGTTCTTTCGATACCCAAAGATTTCCTTGTATTCTCTCCACTGTGCCATTGACAACATAATCACTCTCGATGGTGATAGCGGAGGTTTCTCCCAATTGGATGTTGTAATCGGTCGTGGTGATTCCTGTGTATTCCAATCGGACAGAATTTGGCGTTGTTTGAGAGATGCTTTTTTCTATGGGTGTCACAGGATACGAACTTTCTATCCCATAGTTGGAGAAATCCTCTGTTCCCTCTGCCATTGATTCGGAGAAAGTCAGAATGAAATCTCCATCATTTGAGATTCCCGTAATGGTCGTTTCCGTTCCAAGTGCTAGAAAGAGTGCTTTTGATGTGGGCGACTCAGAATCTATCTCATTGTGGGAGATGTCTTTGACACCTTGAACAGCCACCTCGTATGTGCCACCCAATGTCGTTCCTGAATGTGTGAGAATGACAGCACTTGAGCCTGTATGTGTGATGTCATTCTCGTAGGTCGTTTCATCATCCTCAATGACCTCAACAGAGAGAACGGTCACATTTGCACCCAATGTGGGTGTGATTGTGTAGTTGGTCGGATCGGAGAGGTCAGAATCTATCAAGAGAGGTTCATTAAAGAAAACCTTGATGTGGTTTCCATCAAGGCTTGTCGCAGAGCTCACTTGAGGTGGCAGATGTTCCTTTGAACCATACGCACCTAGACCATACTCTAAGCCCCCGTACCCCCCATCAACATTGATGGGAGGGCGAGGCATAATTGTCCAACCCCCATAGCCATAGGTGGTCGGACTACCTCCATAGCCTCCCACAATGGCAAAGGTTGGACCAATTCCAATCGCACCATAAGATGTAAATCCATATCCACCATACCCATATGTAGATGTTGTATTATTGGGTAGGAAAAGCATTGTATCACCTCTTATTTAACAACAACTTGAAACAGCTCATAATCGCCTAGTAGAGGATCTCTTGGTCTTGTCAGCATAAACACAGCAAAGCGACTTGTTGGAATACTAATGGAGTTTACAAAATTACCTAATTGCCCACTTGTCGCTTGGAGGAAAGGTTGAACCACAGGAATAGAGGGATCTCCACCAGCATCTGTAAAGGTTACCGTTAATGTTTGGGCATTTTCATTATATATTGTGAAATTGTCACCCATATCCCAATGGTACTTATGACCTGCAGCGGTGAGTGCAGGGTTCAGATGAACAGAAATGGTATTTGTGGTGTTTCCAAGATTGACATATACCCCATTTCGTGCGGGGAGTATCTCATAGCCATTAGGTGTGTTGTCGTTTCTACTCAAGCCTACTTGAACCCAACCTGCTCGCTTCAACACAATAGGATTGTAATCCGCATCACTCCCCATCATACCATAGTCTGTTATGGTCGTTTCGTACTCTCCATTGATCACTTGGTCTGCCACTACGCCAAGTTGCAAACCACTATACATAAGGTGTTTCTTCTTGTTTCCTGTCAAGATTTTGCGTTGAGTGAAAGTCACCCCATCACCTGTTGTGTCAAGAACCGTATAGGAATATTCCCCACGATACTCGCTATTGGAGATGGTTTCTGTCAAGTTTAAATTTGTTGGTTGAGCTCTAAAGGTCACCAAAGAGTTATTTGTCGCCAAGATATTGGTTGCACTATTAAGACTCTTTACACCATTTGCATCGGTTTCAACAAGATTGATATTGTAGTTTTGTTGTATATACCAATTATCGGTCAATGTGAGAGAACCCGCGTCAAACTCCCTATCGAAACTAGCGATTGTACCAAGAACTCTAGTATTGTTATCATTAGTTGTGCCTAATGGCTCTCGAACGGTTAAAAGCCCACCATTACTAAAAACAGCAGCTCTTTCAAGATTTCGGAATTTCGCCCCTGAACCACTAACTTCTTGGTTTAATTCTCTTGTAACAAAAGGATTGATTGTCACACGCCGAGCATCCCCTCTAACAGAGAATAACTCCTCATTTGGAGTATCCTTTGTGAATGTATAAGTGCCTGTATTTCCACTCGTTGTGGCAGTCACACTAGGAGTGGTTCCAATGCGAAAATCGTTTTGGTGTGCTTCAACATAGATTTGTTCGTTAAAGTCAAGGATTTGCTGAGAACCACCCAATCCTAAATGAACTACCTTGTTTCCGACCATTGGTGTTAATAGAACATCTCCATCAACATATTCTACGACATTTTCGTTTCCATGAAATGAAGTCGCGGCTGAAACCAAAGCGGCACCTGAACTCACATACCCAAACTTGGGTACGGCTCCAAATAGCCCTTGAAAGTCTGTTGCAAAATTGACATGTAACTCTCCCTCATTGAGTGATCGGCTCGCCCCTATTCCAATTCCGTCCGTTGAGAACCCAACAAACTCAAAAGTTGAATACCGACCGATATTGCTGTTTATGCCCGCCGTTAGCACGCCGAAGTTTCTTGTTTTTCGGATTATTTCCAAATTATCTTGATCGCTTCCTGTCCAACCATAGTTGCCATTTACATTAGGTGTGAAATCTATCACAGAAACACCGAGCCTTGTAGCGGATCTACCGATGGTTTGGAACTCTATGGTTGCGTTATTCACATTATGGGGGGAACCAGACTCCTCCAATTCTGCTCGGAGAGATATTCGGTTTGTCGCTATTTGTGGGGTTCTGATGTTTTTTTCAAAAAGAGTTTCTCTTTCAAGAGGTTCATCAGGTGCAAGCTCAACGACAAGAGACGCGCCTTGTCCCGTTATTTGGCTTGCAGGAGGATCACCACTAAATTCACTCTCGGAAAACAACCAACCCGATGGAGTAGAAACTATTGTGATTGAAGTTGGTCCGAAAGGTGGAGGTGTTTGCACATATACAGTAAATCTTCTTGGTGTAGTAGATGAATCATCTATGAGAAGAACACCATTTGGTTGTATATCCACAGAGTTGTCCAACTCTGCAAGACCATTTGTTGTGTTCGTAGCAGTATTAAGCAGATCAAGCGTCGCATCAAATATTTGAGTGGCGGTCATCCCTGTGAAATCAAAGACAGCATCATAGGTTTCTATCAAAGGTGTTGTTTCTGTTGCTGCTGATGAGGTTAGTGTGAATGTAGTATCATTTGGACTCCCATCATTACGGTAGTCTATTTTATAGACATAGACTTGTTCGTTGTAAGGATACTTAAACTCCAACACCTCACCATTTGTAGGAATACCCACATCTATCCGAAATTTTGCATTGTTATCGTAAAGTAGTCCTGTGCTATTGAACCCCACAAAAACCATACATTTTCTAGACATTTTTCCTATTTTTACATAGTTATCAAAGTAAAATCTTTCAGGATAACCCGTTTCACCACTAAACGAATCAAAGATAACAGGGGCTTTTGCGATAGTGTTGAAAGTTTGGGTTCCTCCATTTGCAACAATATTTGGATCTAAATCAAAAGAAAGTATCATTTCTACATTCGAGAAGTCACCCACAACGGCAAGGTGATCATTGTATATATCAACAACAGAAATCATTACATTTGCAGGAGCTGTCCCTAAATTGGTGTCCCAAGCATTGAAAGTAAGTGTGAACTCTAAGCCTTTTCTGTCGTAATCAGGAGTACCAAACGAACCTACCTCTGTGAAAGTTCGATTTGGATCATCCTTTTTATAGACTTTATCGGGAACATCAATAATACTCACTTGCAAATCGGAAACAAAAGTACCTTCTACTTGAACAGCCGTTGAACCACTAAAATCAACAGTTGTTCCTGTGCTATCTAGCGTAGAGAAATCTATGTTGAAAGGATCAAGGAGATTCTCTCTTGCAATAGAAGCTCCGACAATAGGATCGGTAGCCAACAACTCTTTGGCAACTTTCGCTGTATCAATGGTGAAATCTCCATCGGCATCGTTTCCGATTTGTGTGTTGCCCAAATAGATTGTGTTCCCTTGAAGATAGAGGTCTCTGAACCTTTCATTTGTAGAACCTAAGTCATAGGTTTCGGTGGTTATAGGAATAATGTGTCCTGTCAAGGCGATATATTCATCCCCTGCCGTAGCACTACTCTCTGCGACCATTCGAGCTGGTGCTGTATTGGTTGTGTCCTCAATGGTGTCACCACCACCCCCTCCTGTACCGAGCTCTGAGGTGTATGCCAATGTGCTGCTTCCAAATTGTAATCTCTTGGTTGTTTGGTTCATTTTAAGAACAAAGTAGGAATTGGATGTGACACTATCCTCAAAGTAGATACCATCTTGACTTGGATTGTTGTTTGAATCAAAATGAACATTATGTCTATATGAATGAACCGATCCAAGAGGCGTGGTGTTGCTACCAAGATTTGCATTGTCAATTGCATTGATAAGATTCCCCTCCTTTGTTATGTGCCAAGTCTCTTGACCATTATTATGGAAATAAATCCGACCATCTGTGAGAGCACCACTATTATCATCGTCAATATAGACTTTGGTGTCATTCATCACAATCTCTGTTCTATCGGGAGGTGTGTATGTGAATACTCCTGCATTATCGTAAGACAAGGTTCCGATACCACTAGCGGCGTTTTCGATGACAGAAAGATCTGTGTAAGCAATTCCACCTGAGGCATCTTGAAATGTGAAAGCACCTGCCCCATCTGTGGTGAGAACTTGTCCATTTGTTCCATCAACGATTCCCAAATCTAGGAGAGAATCAGGGGAATCCGTAATGCCATATCCCGCGATTGTTGTGGGAGTGTTGTTGATGTCTGTCCAATCAATAACAAGGTCATTGTTGAGGTCTGAAAGATTCTGAGCTCCCAATGTTTGTCCATTGAACTTGAGAGTAGGGCTGGCTGGATCTGTCACATCAACATTCAAAGACCAATCGTATGGATTGCCTCCATTGTTGGTGTTTCCTGCACCATCGTCATAGACAAAATGAACGGAAGAAACAGCATCTACATAGATACTCTGTACTCGGTGTGTCGCATCTCCGATATCTTGTGTGCCACTTGTTCCTTGTGGGATAAAATGACCTGAGGTGCTATCTATCGCCCACCAATCTGTACCTCCCGCTGCGAGAGTGAGGTCGGTGGTTGCGTCTGAATCAACTTTGGCTGTTGTGATTTCATTTGTGAAAATGTTCGATACGGTATAGCCTGAACTACCAATGTTGTATGTGCTATCAAGGAGAGGCAAGAAATTACCGGTTGCATCCTCCTCCCAATTTTCAAGATGAATATCTTTGACATGAACAAAGAGCTCCCCTTGTGTTGCGTGAGCATTTACGACATACCCAATCTCAACTTTCTTATTTGGAAAGGTCGGTGCGATGTTTGTGTAGCCCCCATCTGTTGTGCTGAGATAGACGGTATCTCCATCTGAATAGACAGCGGGGTCAAGGTTCAAGCCTCGAACAAGTCCTTGTGTGGTGACGAATCCTTTGTTGCTGATATTGATTGGTTCGGTCACAATCCCAATGGTTTTATCGGCGGTTGCGTTCCCTGCATTGGCGAATCCGATTTCTACATTTGTGCCATCTGAACCCGTAATATAGACCACATCGCCATCGGACATATTTGTGGTTGTGGTATTCTTTGCTCTGAATACCGTTTCTTGTCCGATTTGGAGAGTGACATTTCCACCTTTCAAACCAAGATCAAGAGTACCATCCGACCCATTCCAAGTCAGAACACCCTCTGCTCCCGTAAGAGAGTTGTTGGTGTTGAAAGTCAATCCTGTATTGAAAATGTTCGCAACATTGAGAGTCGCTTGTCCAATATTGTAGGTATCATCAACCATAGGAATGAGGTCGCCATTCCCATCGACTCGCCAAACATCTGTACCCTCAATTGTGAATGTGACCGTACCATTTGTGGTTCCGTTATCTACAACGGTCACAAAGGTATCATCCTCTCCGATTTGTGTGACTCCCGATGTCAATCCCGTATAGGCAATCTCTAGGTCATCTCCAACAGCGGTGATTGAGATGTCTGTTCCAGCGAGTAAAGACTTGAACTCCAAGTCTGTTCCTGACTTTTGTTTGAAAACACCCAAACCTGTTCCGACATTACTTGCACTTTGAATGGCTGTACTAGCAATACCATAAACAAGATCAATGGCATCTTGGACATTGTGAGCGGCAATTGCTGTGATGGTGTTGTCATAGAATAAAGTATCTCCCTTAATCAATGCGGTACGAACCACATCATAGGGAGGATGTGCCATTGTTCCCGTTTGAATGAAAGAACCATATTCAACAGAACCCAATCGGAGCTCGTTCGCACCCAATGTTTCGTCAATGTTCCACTCAATGTCACCATCAATGAAAGACCAACGGATTTGTTGAACGATATCGCCAGCGATTGTGTTTCCTGTTGGAGGATTCGGATTGACAGCGTACGCTTTCCCTGTGTTGGTAGCGATCAAACAATGATCGAAATAGCAAACACCCCCTGTACGAACAGCAAAGGAATTCACACCACCCGTTGAGGTGATTTCACATCGAAGAAAGTTCGCCACAACACCTTGTGCCTCGTGACGATCTAAGTTGATATCCAAGCAAGATGGTCCGTGAAAGACACAATCTTTTGCAAACAAACGAGTGTCTTGTCCAACTTGTCGATATGCAAAGTTCAAGTCGTCACCACCATCATTGGCAACAACCTTTGTGTGTTCAAGAATCAAATCGCCTTCTTGATGTTCGAGAGTGGCAGATTGTCCAACGGCAGCCACCTCAGAGGTGAGAGTACAGAAATGAAGTCCTAATGTTCCGATGTCTTCCTTTCTGAATAACGCATAGAAAGTCGAATGGATTGTTCCCTCGAAATGCAAGTTGATAAGGCTCACCTTGTCTGTCACATTTGTGAGATGTGTATGGAATCCCACAACACTATGAGGACGAATAAGAACGATTTTCTCATCTTCCGCTTGGCTACCACTCCAACCAACAACATTGATGAATGGTTCAAAGACAATATCTTCTTCGTACAAACCAGCTCGGACAAGAATCACATAAGGATTGCTCTCAGATGGCGCAGGAGATTGAATTTTCGCAAAATCAATGGCTTCTTGAATCGTTGAGTAGTCAGCGTAGTTCTCTGTTCCATCATTGGCATCTACATAGATCACTCGCCCTGAACTTACGAGAGGCTTGACGAACTCAAGGAGCGTTTGGAGATTTCGGTTTTGGTCGTCTGCCCATCCAACAGGATTGATATCCACAGGGATAACGGCAGTCGCATCTCGTCTTTCTCCAGCGGCTACCAAATGGAGAGAACCAAACTCGGTCAAGGCTCGGAGGCGAAGATATTGTGTGTCCTCTCCAGCGATTCCCGCATTGACAACCAAACGAATAAGGTACGATCCCTCTTTATCTACTTGAAACACACCCGGACTCGGATTAGTCGAAACTCCCGTAAAGGTTGCTGTTGAACCCTCAGGTGCATAAACAATACTCCAAGAATAGGTTGAAGCTCCTGTTCCGACATATTGTACGGTGACATTGTCACCTATGATTAGGTCATTTCGGGATGCACCATCAATGTTCGTTGTTGCGTCACCATTTCTTGTAGATCGAATAATTGCAGTAGCCATTCTATATTCTCCATCAATGAGGTTTTTTCAAAGATAAAAAGAATATAGAAAGGTTATTTATTTCTTGATGTTCTTTACAAGAGTTGGCAACAATTCTTTTGTGTCGATATCACTGAAAGACTTGTCATTGATGGTCAAGACTCGGACGACAGGATCATAGGAGATTTTATTTCTTCCAAGTTCAGCATAGAACTCGTTTCCAGCGGTCGCACGATTCATATCTTGTTCGTATGTCTTTGCTCTCGTTTTCATTTTCTTTGAGAGAACATCAATGGTTCTCTCAAAGGTATTGAAAGAAACAGCCGCGAATCGAATAGAACCTTGATCTTCAATGTAGGAATCAAGATTGACCGTTGGGATGTCAGGCTCTCCCACTTGGATGTTCATCATCTTTGCCATAATAGGAATGGCGATTTCTGTGATGGGCAATTGGGAAGAAATGACAGCCAGCTCAGGAAAACCTACACTAACCACAACGGCAGGGATAACGGCGGTTTCTATGATTTGTACGAGAGCGAGTGCCGCTCCAACTTTCCAACCATGTTCTTTCACCATTTTCCAAATGGTTTTGGCGACCTCAATTGGATTGATATTATTCCAAAATTCGGTCATTTTATCGCCAATCACATTTTCCGCAATATCATCTTCCTCTTGCATCAAGATTCCGTGCATTACTTTATTGCGAACCTTTCTGTCGATTTTCCCACTACCCTTGAAGAAACTCGGTGTTGAATACGCAAGAGTGTATCCCTCGTTGTACCAATCAATGTCTTTCATTCCCTTTCGGTATTTGGGAAAGATTAATTTGTGGTTCTTCACTTTTGGAATACTACCCTTTGTGCCATCAATGGCACCAGCAAACATTCCCTTCTCAAACTCAAGAAATAGTTTTTCAACGATTTGTTTCTGAATCTCAATAGAAACAAGGGGGGCTACATCTCGAACGATGTCATCAAAGACCTCATCGACAGCTTCTTTCTTGAACTTAGGTGCATTTCGGAGAATAGATTCAAAGGGTGTTTGAATCCAATCTTGCCAAATGTCTTTCAGACCTGCCTCTCGTTCTAATTGGGCTTGTTTTTCAAGGTAGGCGTATGCTACGCGTGTGCTAGATGGTTTCATATTGTCCTCGCTTGCCATTTTGTTAATGTTCAATATCGTACCGAGCCATTTCATTACAAGGGGCATCAGAACGGTCGTTCCATACGCAACGAACATTCCGAGAGCCTCACAGAAAGCCTCCTCTGCGTCCATACCCGCGTATCCTGTAATGGGGTTCTTTGGTACTCTCAAATAAGTCTGCCCTTTCTCCAACATTTTCTCTAGGTCACCCATTGATAAAGGGGGATTGGACATTGAAAAGATAAGTGTCTGCAATTGGATATAGAGAATGGTGTCTATCTCTTTCCACTTGTCCGATTGGAGATGGATGATTCTCTTTGATTGCATAATGTCGAGTAGTTTTGCGACACTGAGCTTCTCTTTGTGATCCTCAAAAATTGCCTCAGACCAAAACTTTTGTTGATCTTTTTTGAGAACCATTTTCCAAATGTGGTGCCCCATCTCATGTGCGAGGATATGTGCGATTTCTCTTGGGTTTTTTTGAAGTCCAAGTGGTGTCAATGAAATCTTTGCATCAGATATTTGATAAAAACCGCCAACGCCGTTCCCTAGATGAGAGGGGATGTTTGTTCCCCAATAGGCTCTGATAGGTCGAATCACTTTCAAGAGGAGAGGGTAGCGTTTCTTCGCATTGGTCTTAAAAATCTTCAAGGCTTGTTTGAACGAATCCAAGTGTTGTACCATCTCAGGATCATCACCAAAGTCCGTCATAATGACCGACAAGCCCTCAAGTTGTGTGATCTCATCTGTGTTCTTTGGGGCGATTAAGGGTTCTCCCAAATAGTCCAAGAAAGCAACCAAGTTATTCAAGAACTCTTTGACCTTACGAGACAATCTCTCAATAGCACCAGCCCATTTCTTACCCACACCAGCTAACCACTCGTCCATCGCCATCTTGTCAAGACTCTCTTGAGAGGGAACACCATTGGTAGCCACATAGTTCTCAACTTGATCAAGGGGATATCCCTTTGCCAACAATCTCTCGATCATCTGTTGTTCGGTAGGTGCGGAATACCTATTGAGAGGAGGAAACTCCATAATCTTTTGAGCGAAATCATCAATGAGAGAACGGGAGTTATATATTCTCTGCAAAGTTCTCAAGTTGTTGATGCTATCTCGTGTCGTTTCTTCGCTATTTATTTTCTTGAATACACTTTCAACCACATTATCAATCGCCAAACCAAGATTGTTGTATTTCGCTCGAAACTCAACGAGAGATTCAAGATAGGTGTTTATGTTGTTGTGCGTAATTGTTTTCTTCTTTATGTTCGACACATAGGTCAAGAGATCTTTGTGGAGCTGGTCGATCTCCTCCTTGTGGATTATCTCCTGCCCCGCAAATCTCGCCATATAACGATCAACAATTCTTTGTGTTGAAAGTACCATCTCCATCTCTCACAGAATATAGACATTGAGTTCGTAGGTACCACTATCCATGCCATACACTTGCACTTGGAGTGCTTTTCTTTGAGGTTTTCCATTTTTTGTCAGCAACAAGGAATGTTTGCGAGTTTCTCCTACGCTTGGTTTCCCTCTGCCTGTTGTGACCTGTTGGAAAATGTCCTCCTCATCCACTTGGTAGCCATTCTTTTCCGCAAAATAATACGCCTCTTGCATCGCACTTGTGTATGACTTGTGATGGATACGGAAATCTTTCTTTCCCGCTTGCAAGTATTGGTCTGCAACTCTTTGAGCATTTGGTTTGTCTTGCTTTACACTTTGAGAGGCTATCCTACGAAGATCGGGTAGCATATTTTGTCTTCGGTATCTCTCTGCCTCTCTGCGATCCAATCTAATATGGACAGA
>Ga0255780_10004797_pt1 | contig 11551 bp, 10 predicted proteins | sample 071ome_32_FD_179978 | JGI IMG/M metagenome (GOLD analysis project Ga0255780, IMG submission 179978) | Coastal salt marsh microbial communities from the Groves Creek Marsh, Skidaway Island, Georgia - 071405AT metaG (version 2) | ecosystem: Environmental > Aquatic > Marine > Intertidal zone >...
GATGGCGCCTTGGATGGATCACGGCCCCAACGGACCTCATGGCCGCGGTCAAGACCCTCCAAACCAGCGCCGCCACCCACGTGCCGACCTTCCTCATGCCGGCCGCGGAACTCGCCTTGGCACTGGAGGAGGACGTTCAAGCGATGCGGGACTCCTTTGACGCGCGTCGGTCCCAGATGCACGCTGGGCTGCAAACCATTCCTGGATTGAGCACCCCGATGCCGGAAGGGGCCTTCTACGCCCTTGTGGACGTCTCCGGAACGGGGATGGACGACGTGACCTTTGCGACACGCGCCCTGAACGAGGCGCGCGTGGCGGTGATTCCCGGATCCCTGATGGAGGGCGGTGAAGGGTTGATCCGCATGTCCTATGCGACCTCCTCGGACGACATCGCCGAAGGGCTCGCACGGTTGCGTGCATGGTTGGAGGGGTGATGCATGGTCGCACTTCCCGACATGGCGGGATGGCTGCGGGACCAGGTCGGGCTCTCGTTCGACGTGCAGCAGCGGCTGCTCGCCACGATTGTCGTGCTGCTCGTCGTGATGGGGGGCCGGCGTGCCTTGATGCGTGCCGTCGACCGCCACGTGAAGGCCGACGAGGCCATCCACGCATGGCGGCGGGGCAGTTTCTACGTCATGTGGACGCTGTTGGTGGTCGTCCTCCTTCGCCTGTGGATTGACGGGTTGAGCGGCGTTGGCACCTTCCTCGGGTTGCTCGTGGCCGGTATCGCGGTGGCCCTCAACCAACCCCTGCAGAGCGTGGCGGCATGGACCTACATTGTCGCGCGGCGGCCCTTTTCGATCGGCGACCGGATCGAGGTTGGCACACGGATGGGCGAGGTCGTCGACATCCGCCTCTTCTCCACCCTTCTCTACGAGGTCCGAGGCCCGTTGGAAGCGGAGCAGTCCACAGGTCGAATCGTGCACATTCCGAACAAGATGATGCTTGAGGTGACGCTCATCAACGCCTCCCGCGGGCTCGGCATGCTGTGGAACGAGGTGCCCGTGCTCATCACCTTCGAATCCGACTGGGAACGGGCCCGGGCGCTTGTGGAAGAGATCACGAACGACGAGGCGGAACGGTACGCGCTCAAAGCTCGAGAGCGGGCGCGCAAGGCCGTTCGTGAGGTGCTCATCAAGCCCGGATCGCTCGGACCGCGCGTTTACCTGACCGTCCGAGATTCGGGCGTGCTGCTGACCGCCCGCTACCTCGTGGACGTGCGCGACCGTCGTGAGAGCGACGACCGGGTGTGGACCGCCCTGCTCCGCGCCTTCGGGAACGAGGACAGCATCGATTTGGCCTACCCAACCCGGCGAAGTTTCGTGAACCACATCGAAGGCAAGCCAGGGGCGAAGGCGCCAGCATGGCCTCCGGCACCCACGGCCTACCTTGGCGACGCCTCCGAAGACGGACCGGATTCCCGCTGACCCTCCCCTCCCCATACACATACACGTGCACCTCGGTCACGACGAATGGTGTCGGACGAGCGGTGGGGAAGCCTTGAGTAGAGGTGGACGGAGCCCGCCGGCATGGCAGGCACGTGGTTGTTCACGTCGGAATCGGTGGCTGCAGGCCATCCTGACAAGCTGTGCGACGCCATTTCGGACGCCATTGTCGACGCATGCCTCGCGCTCGACCCCAAGGCGAAGGTGGCCGTCGAAGCCCTCGTCAAAGGCCGTGAAGAGCGCTCCCACATCGTGCTCGCCGGAGAGGTCTCCCTCGCCGCAGGCATCGAGGCTCCAGATTATGTGGCCATCGCCCGCGCTACGGCCGCCGCCATCGGCTACACCTCACACGACATCGGCATGGACGCCACCTCCGACGACCTCTGCGAGGTGACCGAACTCATCACCAGCCAGTCCGCTCACATCAACCGCGGCGTGGTTCAATCCATTGACGAGCAAGGCGCTGGGGACCAGGGCCTGATGTTTGGGTACGCCTGCAACGAAACCGAGGCCTACCCCGAACACCAAGGTCGGTGGATGCCGCTCGCCATCGCTCTTGCTCAGGCCCTGACGCGCCGCATCAGCCTCCTCGGCCGTGACGGCACCCTTCCGTGGGCCCGCCCGGACGCCAAATCACAGGTGACCCTGATGCACGGGGACGACGGTCAACCCATGTACGCCGAGACCATCGTCATCGCCGTTCAGCACAGGGACATGATCGCGGAACACGGTTCTGAAGCGGCCGAGCAGGCATGGATTCGCCAGCAGGTCATCGACCACGTGATTCAGCACGTGGTTCCCTCGTCGCTCATCGTCGAGGGCAACACCACCATCCACGTGAATTCCACGGGCCGATTTGCTGACCCCGGCGGCCCATACACGGATGCAGGCTTGACGGGACGCAAGATCATCGTCGACACCTACGGCGGGCGAGGCCGTCACGGCGGGGGCGCCTTCTCCGGAAAGGACCCAACGAAGGTGGACCGCTCCGCGGCCTATGCCGCACGGTGGGCAGCCAAGCACGTGGTGGCTGCTGGTTTGTCGAAGGAGTGTGAAATTCAACTGGCCTACGCCATTGGCGTGGCCGACCCGGTCAGCATCCGCGTGGACACCTTCGGCACCGGTCGCCTCACGGACGAGGCCATCGCCGACCTCGTCAAGGCCCACTTTTCGTTCAAGCCGGGCCACATCATCCGCGACCTTGGTCTGGCAGCACCGATCTACGGGGTCACCGCCGCAGGCGGCCACTTTGGCCGTCACCCGGACGGTGCAACCTTCCCGTGGGAGCGGCTGAACGACGCCGTCGTGAGCGCGTTCAAGGACACGGTCTGAGGGCGAGCACGGTCCGTGCTGCCGGCTGATCCCATCGTACGCTGTACAGCGCTCGAGGCGCTACGCCTTCTCGGCGTATGGGCCCGCTCAGAAGATGAGCCCGAAGAGCCACTGGAAGGTGTTCCCGTCGCCGGGCCCCATGTAGTAGAGCACAAGGAAGCCAGCGATGCCGTACATGACCGGGCTGACCTCGTCGAACTTGCGGAGCATCATCTTGGTGACAACGTAGGTGATCACGCCCCACGCAATCCCCACGGCAATGGAGTAGGTGAAGGGCATCATGACCATGGTCAGGAAGGCCGGGAGGGCCATGTCCTTGTCGTTCCAGTTGATGTCCGCTGCCTGGCGCATCATGAGCGCCCCGATGGCCACGAGGGCGCACGCGGCCGCGTACTGAGGGATGGACTTGAACAGGCCCGCGAGGAAGAGGCCGGACAGCATCAGGACGCCAACCGTGACGGCCGTCATGCCCGTCTTGCCGCCTTCTTCGACGCCAGCCGCGGACTCGATGTAGGTCGTCGTGGTGCTGGTTCCAATCGCCGCCCCGACAATGGTTGCGGCCGCGTCAGCCATGAAGGCCTCGTTGGCGTGGTGGAGTTCGTCGGTCTCCTCGTCCACGTAACCGGCTTGACGACCGACGGAGTAGAGGGTGCCCGCCGTGTCGAAAATGTCGACGAAGAGGAAGGCCACCATCACGAGGATGAAGGTGTCGAGGTTGTCGCCAATGTCGCCAAGCGCGCCAGCGAACGCGAAGAGGCTCTCCGAGGGCAATCCAACCCACCCAAAGATGTCGCCGAAGGCAGGGGCACTGGCGTAGATGCAGTCGGGGTTGACGTAGCCGCCGTTCCCGTCAGGGATGCATGCCCACCCGTCGGTGCCGAGGCCTGCGGCGTTGTCCATCCACGGGTCGTAGGCGCCGACGATCCAGCCGAAGACGGAAGCACCGAGGATGCCGTACACGATGGCGCCCTTGATGCCCTTCGCCATCATCGCCGCGATGGCGAGCAGCGCCACCATGCCGATGAGGGCCCCGTGGTCGTAGCTGAAGGCCCCGGTCGGGCCGAGGGTGACGAGCGTGGCGGGGTGGTCAACCACCCAGCCCATCTCACGCAGGCCAATGATGGAGAGGAACATCCCGATGCCGGCGCCGGTCGCGATCTTGAGGTCGCGGGGGATGGCGTTGATCATCGCGCTGCGCCATCCAACCTGAGGAAGGGAGATGACGAGGAAGATGAGGCCTTCCACGAACACGGCGGCGAGGGCAAGTTCCCATCCTACGCCCATCGTGAAGACGACGCCGAACACGAAGAAGGCGTTCAGCCCCATGCCTGGAGCGAGGGCGAAGGGGAGGTTGGCCCACAGCCCCATGACCATGCACCCAACGAAGGCGGCAACCGCGGTAGCGAAGAGCGCATCGTCGAAGGGAATGCCGGCCAGCGACAGCATGGCTGGGTTCACGAGCAAGATGTACGCCATGGTCAGGAAGGTGGCCACGCCGGCGCGAAGTTCACCGGTCAGGGTGGCCCCCTTTTCCTCAAAACCAAAGTACGCTCCGATTTTCTCTTCCAAGTTTGACATCGTAACCACCGCGTTTCCGCAAATGTGGATTTTGCCGTGGGATTATCAAGGTTCTTCGGTTTATCAAACGGAGCCATACACAAACCGGCGTATTGCCCTCAGGCCGGCGTGGGAGCAAGGAGCGCAGCGACGGGTGCCTTGACCGCAGCACGCCCGCCGAGGTCGGGAAGTTCGATGATGAGGCCGCACCCGACCACCTCTGCTCCCGTCGAAGCGCACAAGGTTACGGCTGCGGACAGGGTTCCGCCGGTGGCCAAGAGGTCGTCAACGATGACCACCCGCTGGCCTGCTTCAAGCGCCGACGTTTGGATTTCGAGGGCATCGGCACCGTACTCCAGTTCGTAGGTGTGCGTGAGGGTCGCACCGGGCAATTTACCTGGTTTCCGGATCATCACCATCGGAAGGCCAAGCCGGTCGGCCAGGGGCGCGGCCAAGAGAAAACCACGGCTCTCGATGCCTGCAATGACGTCAGGGCGCCACGCTTCCACCTGCTGTTCGAGGCGGTCGAGCACCTCCTGCCATGCATCGGGCTGCTCGAGCAGCGAAGCCACGTCGTAGAACAGAATGCCGGGAACAGGAAAGTCGGGCACCGTGCGCACCCGTGCAAGCAGGTCCATCGCCGGGCGATGTGTGGTCGGGCACTTGAACGGCCCGCCCCAGGGCTCGTCGCCCTCATGCGTCGTTGTTCTCGCCGTTTTCGGCCTTCCACGCGGCCAGTTTGGCCTCGTATTCCTCGTCCGTCAAACCATGCCATCCTTTGCACATCCCGGTCGGGGACCGACCGCAGCCACATTTGCCCATGGCAGACCATCGGGCGGTGGTTCTTCAACCGGTGTTTCACGCGCGAGACTCAGCGCTGGCGCTTGCCCTTACCGCCCTTGCCCTTCGAGGGGCGGCGGTGGTGCCCGTCGTCTTCCCACGCCCTGCTGTTGCGGGCGCGGCGGTCCTGCTCGTCCATCCATCCGTCGCTCCGCTGGTGACGTCCGGGACGTTCCACGCCGTCGGGCATGTCCTCGAAGGATTCGATCCGCAGGGCGAGCCCACCGACTTCCTCTTGCAACTGCCTGACGTTTTCACCGCCTTTGCCGATGAGCGGGGCGACCATGTGCTTGGGCGCGTAGATGGTGGCGCTGACGTCGCTGGTGAACACCACCTGACACTCCACACCAACCCATTGCCGGATGCGATGCAGCAACTGGTCCTTGGCCAAGCGGCGCAGGGGGGATTCCCGACCGCCGGGCCCGCCAACGGGAACCACGGCGATCTCCTGACCGAAGGCGAACATCTCGTGGGTGACCTCGCCGTCTGGGAAGGTGACGACCTCGATGACCGGACGGGCGAGTTCCTCCTGCATTCCGGACGGCGGCTTGACGGTCATCCGGAGTTCGAGCACCTGAGCCACCTGCCCCCGCTCAACGTGGATGATGGTGTCCAACACCTGGCTGACCAAGCCAAGTTCCACCTTGCCGATGAGGCGCTGCACCGCTTCCAGGGCGGAGTTGGCGTGGGTCACGCCGAGGAGGCCGACGCCCGCAAGCCGAACATCGGCGAAGATTTCGAAGTCGCGTGCGCGTCGCACTTCGTCGAAGATGACGAAGTCTGGACGGACGAGGAAAATGACCTCCGCCGTTTTCTCAAGGTCGCCCTCCAGCGGAGCGTACTGCGTGATGCGGTCGGCCAGCTGCAGGTCGCGGGGGGCTTCCATCGTCTTGACCATCGCCCCGACCGTGTGGTCGAGGTAGGACGCGATGGCTTGGGCGAGCGTTGTCTTTCCTGAACCGGGCCGTCCGGAAATGAACACACCACGGTGGTGGTCGGACAACCGGTCGATGAGGCGCTGGTCAAGGTCGTAGGCGTCCAGTTCAAGCCGTGCCACGGGCCGAACGATCGTGATTTCGTGCGCATCGGCGAAGGGCGGCCACGCCATCGTGATGCGTAGATCACCAAGTTGGATCACCTGGCAGCCTTTGCGATCGATCTCAAGGAAGCAGTCGCTTCGGTCGTCGTTGGCGTCGACCAACGCACGAAACTCGTCCATCGTCTGCATCATCGTGGGTGCGCCCCACGCCTCGCCGTTCTCTTCGGCTTCGCGAAGCACGAGCGTTGTGATGTGCCCAGCCTTCACCCGCGCGGTGCACCCGGCCTTCAGGAAGAGCGTGGAGACCTCCTCGGTCAGGAGCGCATCCACGGCCGAGGGCAGGTCGGGATGGTCGCCGTGCGTGGCCATGGCGCAGGCTGACTCGCAGGGCCTTTCACCCTTCGCTGCTCAACCCCTGCGGTTTGGCTCCATCCACAGGTAGGTGGCGTACGTCATGCCTCCGAATCCAACAACGGTCAACGCCGATTCGACGAGCGGGTAGCCGAGGGGCCCAACCATCCACACGGTCAGCAGCACACCGCTGACGAGGGCAATGACGTGGCCGACGAGGGTGCCGGGCCGGGTGTCAAAGGCGCCGTCGAGCACCGACGTGTCGGTCAGGGCCCACACGAGGGCCGTCAGGGCACACCCCGCAACGGCCACGAGCATGCCCGTTAGCATGCTTCCCGAGCGCCACCATGCGAGTGCGCCAAGGCCGCCCGCGAGTCCAAACATGCGGCGGACGGCCGTCATCGAGAGGGACATGGTGCAGCGCACCGGCCCTCGATTCTTGAACCTCGCGTGCCTGCCGGAGCAGGTGTTCATGAAGGCGGAGGCGCACCCGGCGTTCATGCACGGCCCACGCCTGCGCCGGGCGCTGACGTCGGTCCCCCCACTGCCAAAGGACGCGCTCGAGGCCGCGGCCTCCGTGCTCGCCTCTGGGCACCTCTTTCGGTACGGCGAGCACGCCGCAGAAGGCACCTGGGTCGCACGGCTCGAACAGGCCTTTGCCGAGCACCTCGGGGCGCGTTTCGCGGTCGCCGTCAATTCAGGAGGTTCCGCCATTCACCTTGCCATGCGCTCCCTCGGCGTCGGGTCTGGCGACGTCGTGGCGATGAACGCCTTCACGCTCGCTCCCGTTCCAGGAGCCGTGGAGCACCTCGGAGCGAGCGTGGCCTTGGTGGACATCGACGAGGACCTCCGCTGCGACCTCGACGACCTCGAGCGCTGCTTTGTTGAGCAACAACCCAGGGCCTTCCTGCTCTCGCACATGCGCGGACACGTGGCCGACATGGACGCCATCGTCGCCTTGTGCACCGCACACGACGTCGCCTTGATCGAAGACTGTGCGCACACGCTTGGTGCGACCTACGACGGGCGACCCACCGGCCGGTTTGGCGTGGCCGGATGCTTCAGCCTGCAGACGTGGAAGCAGATCAACGCTGGCGAAGGGGGCATCCTCGTGACCGACGACGAGGATCTAGCGGCGCGCGCCATCCTCGCCTCGGGCGCCTACATGCTGCACGCGCAGCACGGCACGCCGCCGTCTGAGGACGTGGTGCAGCGTTGGGCCGCCTCCACACCGAACCTCTCGATGCGCCTCAACGAGGTTGCAGCCGCTGTGGCCTTGCCACAGCTTGCCACGCTCGAATCACGCAACGCGCGCTGGCGGGCCATCCACGACCGGCTGGCCGCTGGGTTGGCCGACATCCCTGGACTCCGGCTTCCTGTGGCGCTTCCGCAGGTGCTTCCCGCTCCAACATCGCTTCAATTCGTTGCGGACCTGCCTGCCGACGTGCTGCAGGCCAACCTGGATGCCTGTGCTGCGCGGGGGGTGCCGATCAAGTGGTTTGGGCGTGATCGCCCTGTTGGCTTCACCAGCACCCATCGGAACTGGGGCTACGTCCCATCACGGTCGCTGCCAAAAGGGGATGGCGTGCTGGCCGGCCTCTGTGACGTTCGTCTGCCGGCGGACCTATCGGACGAGGACGTGGACACCATTGTTGCCGTTGTTCGACTCGCCTTCGGTCACTGACCGTCGGCGGAATCACCCTCGCCTTCGGAGGCCTCGTCGTCCGGCGCTCCATCGGTGCCGCCACCGCTGCTCGAGGACGAGCCGCTGGAGCCGTCGGCCGTGGCCTCGCCCTCGGAGGTTGCGTCGCTTCCTTCCGCTGAATCGGTGCCGTCCGTGGCGGGATCCTCGGCATCCGTTGAGGTCGTGCCGTCCTCTTCAACGGCCTCGTCGTCTTCGACCACGTCGTCGTACATCCAGTAGTAATCGGGCCACTCCGGCTCCAATGCAAGGGATGCTGTGGTCTCGAGCGTCGTGAGGTTGGTGGCCGTGATGCCGCCTGAGGAGACAGCGACGACGAAATCGCCCATGAAGATCGAACGACGGATGGTGGTTTGGTCCCACCAACGGTGACCGTCGGTGTTGTAGAAGTCGGAATGGTCCACGGTGCCGTAGAGGCTCAGGTTGCCGCTTTCCTCGTCCACATCAATGAGCATCAACTTCGACACGTAGCGGTAACTCCAGCGGTACTCACCTGACGAATCCGTCCACGAATCGTAGCGGTAGGTCGAGAGCGGGATGGCCAACAAGCCCTTCGGGGCCCAGTACTGGAAGGCCTTGTGCTCGTAGGTCGCTTCCGACCACGCCCACGACCAGCCGCCGTCCCGCGGGTTGCTCACGGGGGCGAGGTCAAGCAGGTCGGCCTGCGTCGGTTGGGTCGGCTCGCTGACGTTGAAGGTCTGAATCCGCGTCCTCGACCAGTCAAGGCCAGTGCCGTCCGCGTTGGCGGGGCCGAGGCCGATGGTCAGGAGCATGCCCTCCGACATCGGGTGAATGTAGGTCGAGACACCGGGCACTTCCAGTTCCCCGAGGATGCGGGGCTCGGAGGGGTCGCTGAGGTCGATGGTCCAGAGCGGGTCGATCTGCTCGAAGGTCACGATGTAGGCCATGTCGCCATCGAAGCGGGTCGACCAAATGCGCTCGCCTTCGGCAATGCCGCCAAGATGGCCCAGTTCGGTCAAGATTTGCTGGCCGGTCTCAAGGTCCGCGGCCCGTCCGAGGGTCACCACGTGGCTCATCATGGGCTCCGGGTCCTCCATCCACCAGCGGCCCCATTGGCCGGTTGTCGTGGCGACGCGAAGCACGCCCTCGTGCTCGGACATCGAAAATTGATCCAGGATCGTCCCGTTGACCCGCCCGGACCCGGTGTAGACCGTGCGGTCGGGTTCGCTGATGTCGAAGGTGTGGATGTTGGTCATCTCGTCGAGGTCGTCGTGGCCCCAGAACCACCACCACCCAAAGGCCGCTTCCGCGATGACGAGGACGTCGCTTGAGGCGTAGACGAGCGGGGAGTTTCCGACGACGTGGTCCGCCTCAAACGCGAGGTTCTCCGAGGCAAGGTCGAGGGTGAAGATGCTGGTGAACCCACGGTTGAATCCGTCCTCGGGAGCGCTGAACGAGGCGCAGTCGGCGTCGGACATCGTGTGCGTTACGATGCTGGAAGGCAGGCGCTCGTAGACCTGCGGCAGCAGGTCCTCGAGGCTCAGGTTCTCGATGACCCCCCGGTTGGATTCGATGGCCTCCCACGCTGCGCGTTCACGCAGTTGCAAGCGAAGCGGATCGTCGTAGTCAAGGCGCCAGTAGCCGTCGGGAAGGTCGAGCCAGGTCTGAAGGCCGGGGATGTCGAGCCAGGTGTGGGTGACGGTGCGCACGCTGCCGCCAACTTCCCGTGCCGTGGAGTACCACCCTTCGATGTACAGTTCGCGCTCAACCACGGGCTCGCCGCTGTCGCTCACGTCGACGACGGTGAACTTGGTCAAGGACGAGGTGCGCCACTGTCCCCACGCCCCGTCCCAGCCCATGGCCGAGGAGAGGAGGTCCGCACGCCGGAGGTTCCACGCGGAGACGGAGGAGATCACCACAAGCCGGTCGCCGTTGAGCAGCATCGCTTGCGGGTTGCCTTCGATCGTCATGTTGGAGGCGTACGACAGTTCGCCGAACTCCGGCACGTCGACGATGGTCAGGGCCTGACCGTTGAGGAAGAAGATGTGGTAGCCGTCGGTCTTCACAAAGTCGGCCTCGTCGACGCCTTGCTCTTGGTTGTTGGTCGTGGAGAAGTCCTCGCCGGCCACGCGAGGCTGCGCCCCGCCGTTGGCTGCGCCTGATGCGGGTGCACCGCTGTCCATGGCCGCCTCGCCGTCGAACATCATGTCGTCTTCGGCCCAGCCCCAGCCGTAGGAGTAGACTTCCTGAACCGCTTGGAGCAGTTGCACACGAACCTCCTGTTCGAGGGAGCGTTTCAGGGAGGCTTCGAGGTCGTCGCAGCCCTCGTAGGCGACCAGGTGCGGGCTGGCGATGGTGCGGTCGGTCAGGTCGGCCCAGCCTTCGGGGAGTTCGATCGGATGCATGTCAGGGTCCGTCACCTTGTCAACGAGGCCAAGGCAGCCCGACGTCAGCATGAGCAGCACGAGCAGGGGCGCGAGCGTGGCTCGTCGAATCATGGCAAACCCTTGCGGTGTGTGTTCTTGAAGGCAGGGGTGCGTTGCGCCGATGTCGCATCGTCACGACTATGGCGGCGCGGCACGAGCATCGGACATGGACGGCGTGGAAATCGAGCGCCGTTTCCTCGTGGACGGACGTGGACCACGCCCGTGGTTGGACAGCAACGAGGGCGTGGTCCCGATGATGCAGGTCTACCTGCCCGACGGGTGCCTTGAGGTCGAGCCCGCGCGCGGCGCCCTGCTCGCCAACGGTCGGCTTCTTGTTGAAGGCCTTGAGGCGTCGCTCATCGAGCGCGTGCAGGCCCGCAACGACTGGGTCGTACGCCTCCGCCAGGAGGGCGCGCGGGGCACGTTGACGCTCAAAGGGCCGCGCGTCGGGGCCGTGGGCCCCGAAGAGGAAGCGGACGTTCCCGTTGGGCTCGTTCGCTCCTACCTCGACGACATGTCCCTTCCGATGATCGTGAAGCTGCGCTACATGTGGCGCGCCGACGACGGGCACCTGTGGGAGATCGACGAATTCGAGGGGCCGCTCGCAGGCCTGATCATCGCCGAAGTTGAGTTGAACCATGAGGACGATACGGTCGACCTGCCCCCCTTCGTTGGGCTTGAGGTGACGCATGCGGGCCCCTCGTGGTCAAGCCACGGTCTGGCCTCGTTGATGCTCAGCGCTCGGCGCTAACGGACGTTGCCCGAACCGCCTCGCTTCGACGCGTGGTCCAACGCTGCCTTGAAGTGGCCAACGAGCGGTCTTCGGCCGTGGCGTCCGACGAGGAGGGTGGCGTCAACGACGACCGGGTGGTCGACCGCGTGCGCGCCTTGCTCGACG
>Ga0255780_10004799_pt1 | contig 11551 bp, 5 predicted proteins | sample 071ome_32_FD_179978 | JGI IMG/M metagenome (GOLD analysis project Ga0255780, IMG submission 179978) | Coastal salt marsh microbial communities from the Groves Creek Marsh, Skidaway Island, Georgia - 071405AT metaG (version 2) | ecosystem: Environmental > Aquatic > Marine > Intertidal zone > Salt...
AAGCTGTACCCCCACACGACGTTGATCGTCGGTGAGCATTGACCTCGACCGACGCGCGCTCGCACCGCCCTGGCTCTCACGCTCACTCGCGCTGCGCGCTGCGCGCTCCGCTCTTTCGCCAGGGGTCTGCACGGACGCTGACACGCTGTATCACAAGGGGAAAACGGTCATGCCGCAGAAGGAGCGCATCGAGAGCGTCCGGCAGTGCCGGTGGGTCGATGAGGTGATCGAAAACACGCCGTGGGTGCCGACGGTGGCCTTTCTCGACGAGCACGAGATAGACTTTGTCGCCCACGACGCCATCCCGTATGCTTCCGAGGACTCGGAGGACGTGTACGCGGAGGTGAAGAACGCGGGGCGGTTTGCAGAGACGCAGCGAACGGAGGGCGTCAGCACGTCTGACCTTATTCTACGCATCATCCGGGACTACAACGAGTACGTGGTGCGAAACTTGGAGAGAGGCTACAACCGGAAAGACCTCAAGATCAGCCTCATCAAGGAGCAGCGCATCAAGGCCGAGGTCGCCGTCGGCGAGATGCGGCGCAACCTGAGCAAGAACATCGCGGAGATCAAGAAGAGCGTCTCGGGAAACAACCTCAAGCTGTGGAAGAAGCGGGACGTTCTCAAGGTGGACGGGGGCGGCGTTGGAGACGGGAGCGGGAACGAAGATGGCGAGGAGACCAACTGGATGGAGGAGATAGGGTCCAATCTCGATGCGACGCTCACCGGGTTCATCCAGAACTTTGAGCGCGGCTACCGGCAATTCGAACGCGCCCTCTCCAGCAAGCTCAAGCGGCTGAGCAGCCCCGATCCGGAGCACAAGGCCAACAAGCGGGCGAAGGGCGGCGTCACGAAGAAGGGCAAGAAGCACACACACAGCCATGGCCACAAACATCATCACAAGAGAAAACACAGGGGCGGTATTGTTTAAAGTTTAGTTTTTTGACGTTGCAGGTGCTACTCCTTCTTTTTCTGGCGAACGAGCGACGCGCGTAGCGCGAGTGAGAGTGGGGGCGCGGACGCGCGGCGGTCTGCGTGCCAACACGGCGGTCTGCGTGCCAACACGGCGGTCTGCGTGCCAACACGTACCAACCACGGGAATTCCAGCTTGATGCCCCAGATACCCTCCTTCTTCTTCTCCTCCTCGCCCTTGATCAGGTTGACCGTCTTGCTCGTCTGTTGGTACCCGGCTCCCCCCGCACCTCCCGCACCAGTGGCATCTTCGAGACCGCCCTCACCTGGCGAACGAGCGAAGCGCGTAGCGCGAGTGAGAGTCAAGGCGTTCGAGCGCACGTCGGTCGAGTTCAACACCCCACCTTTCGGTCCGAACGCGATGCTCGCCGCGCCGATGCGCCCATCCCGGATCTCATATAGCGTCATGCCGATATCCGATGCCGCCTGAAGAACGAGCAAGGGAGCAAACGAGTGAGCGAGCAAACGAGTGAGCGACAACGCCGACAACGCCGACAGCGTCGATGACGCACGAGTGGCTCCAGGTTCTTCAGAAACGCCTTCATCTCCTCCGTGTTGTAATAATCGGTGAACGCCGTATCCGACTCGTACACCTCATAGAAATGAAACACCTGGAGAGCGAGTTTCGAGTTTCGAGTGAGCGCGCACAAACGTCGGGAGCGTCGGGCCACGGCCGGGCCGATGATCGAGCTCGAATACCCACCGGCTCCTCCGGCTCCTTCCAGAAGTCGAACGACTTGATATCTCGCTCCGCGCTGGAAGCCAGAGCGTGGTCGTAGATCTCCTGGCAGAGGCGCTGAACGGCGTCAAGCTGGTTCGGTTTCGATGTAATGGTTCTGGAGACAGCTATCTGCTTCGCCGCCTTCCGCTTGATCGCCGACGACGTCACATTCCGCTGCCGTGTCACTGTCCGACCCACGCCGTGGTGGACGACGAGCGTCGAGCCCAACATGACTGGGTTTGATATCCGATAGAATTCGATGCGATAGACGTATTGGTTCGTTTGCAGGCCAATGGGCGACGTGACACGTTCTTTGGTGGGGTTGGGAGTCCAGAGACCGCCGCGAATGAAATGGAAAGGAGGTTTTCTGAGACGATCTGCTGAGCTGAGCCCGATTGGGTCGGGCAGACCAGGTGAGCAGCAGCTCTGGGTCGGCACCCAACAACGCTCGGTTCTCTCTCCCTCTCCCAGTCATTAACTGGCATCAGTACCGTGTCGAGAACTCTGTCGAGCGATCGCTGTGGCAATCAGACAGCGCGGCGTGCGTCTTGTAACCTCAGTTTCAGACTCATGCAAGGCACGGTTTGAAATTCGACGGCGGAAAAGTCTCTAGAGAGCGAGTTTAAAGACGTGTGTCCATGCGTACTAGATCAAATAAACCGGACGTATCAGCTCCCGGGGAGCACGGGATGCACGCGGGAGGGGAAGGACCCGTCGTGGGTGGTGTCTCCGTCGGTGATGCCGAGCTGGAAAACGTACCTCTGTACGTGGAGAAGTTGCTGTGTCAGGAAGAGAGAGGGAGAGAAGGAGGTCCGCTGTCGTCCCTAGATGTTTCGCTTGCACTGCTGCACGCCCTCGCCGTCGCGCCAAAGCTCGTCGAGTCAAGGGTCGTGCAGTTCTTCCAGGCGAATCCCTCGCCCGCGCTCCTCCTCGCCTCGCACGACGGTGCCTTTGCCCCTGTTTCTGATGCCGCGGACATGTCGAATGTGTCGAATGTGTCGAATGTGTCGAATGTGTCGAATGTGTCGCCTGTCTTGACGGTCGATCATGTGTTGCTGTGTGGTGAGCGTATGATGATCGCCCTGCAGTCGTCCAGCCGGTTGTGTGCGTTGTGGGATTGGACAGACGTCGTGGGGCTCTTTGAGTACCCTGAGGGACGGGAGTACGGACAGGTATGTTTAGAGCTTGTTTTGAACGTGCGAGGCATCGTCGGGCGGGGCGAGGGGATGAATGCGACGGGGTCGGGCGGGGTGGACGCTGGATACGGTTTGGACGCGGTGAACGCGTCGTATTTGGAGCGGAAAGAGGTCGAAGCGAGGAATCGCGCCTACAGGAGCGCGGTGTACCGGCGTGCCTGTGGCGGCGAGGCGAGCACGTCGTCTCGGGGCAACGAGCCGTGGTCGCATTCCACGGACTTCTATCCGACGGAATCGCAGCATGCGGCTCTGTGGCAGTTTGAGTCGGCGCTGTCCGTCGGCTCGACGGCCGTGTCGCTCGAGGGGCCCCCGAGCTCCGGGAAGAGCCTGCTGATCGAGCAGCTGGCACGGCAGACCGGGCACGACGACTTCATTACAATCCATTTGGACGATCAGATGGATTCAAAGACGCTGTTGGGCGGATACGTGTGCACGGCCAAGCCGGGAGAGTTCGCTTGGGCCCCTGGGCCGGTCGTCCGAGCGGCGAGGCAGGGGAGCTGGCTCGTCCTCGAGAACATCAACCTGGCGTCGCCAGAGGTGGTGACGATGATCGGATCGCTGGCAAAGACACGTCGCGTGGAGATTTCCTCGCGTGGAGAGACGGTGGTCGCGGCGGACGGATTTCGGATCGTGGCGACCTGCACGGCCCTGTCGGCCAACGAGCACGGCCACAACCATCTCCTCAAGGCCACGCTGTCCAACTTCGTGCGAATCTACATGGATGAGATCTCGCAAAGCGATAAGTATGCGATTCTGAAGGCCCTGAATCCGTCCATGGCTCCCCTGCTGTCGCGTGCCCTGGCGATCGGCGAGGCCCTCGCGGGCAGCGCGCCGGGCAGGAACAAAGGCAACGGCAGGGGGGTCGTCGTCCTGGACAACGGCAAGCCCGTTCGACTGGAGCGAATATTCACCTTCCGGGACATGATCAAGTGGGCCAAGCGGATGAAGCAGTTCTGGGGCGGGGTGCTGGTGGGCTTGCCGAACGTTCCGGTCGAGCAGGTGGAGCGTGACGTCTCCCTGGTGCCGCTGGCGGCGCGGGAGGCCACGTTCGTCGAGTTTGCAGACTGCATGTGCCTGTCCATATCGTCCAGTGAGGCCAGGACGGCCATGCTCATGGCGATCGCGGACATGCTGGCCCTGCCGGGGTCGACAGTCGACGACTACCAGCGCCTGTCCAAGCCGCAGCTGAGCCTCCACGAGGGGGCGGCCCACATCGGTCGTGCGTCGATATCGAGCACTTCCAACGCGCGTGTCGATGCCTCAGTCGACGCGGGTACCAAGAAGATGGCGGCCACGGCGTCGTCCAAGTCGTCCAGGTCGAGGAAGGGCACGAGGGCCGCAGGCACCACGAAAGCCCTGTCGCCGTCGTTCGCGCAGACCGGGGCGGCCATGCGACTGATGGAGCGTCTCACGGCGGCCATCCAGCTTCAGGAGCCCATTTTGCTGGTGGGAGAGACGGGAGTCGGCAAGACGACCGTGATTCAAGAGATCGCCAAGCTCTCGGACAAGAAGTTTGCCGTCGTCAACCTGAGTCAGCAGACGGACTCGTCCGACCTGATCGGCGGCTTCCGGCCCAAGGTGCCCGGAGAGGGCGTCATCGACATGATGCCCGCATTCGTCGAACTGATCAAGGGCACCTGGAAGAAGGGAGACAACGAGGAGTTCCTGTCGAGGGTGGTCAAGCTCGCCCAGAAGCGCAAGTGGACGCAGCTCCTCAAGGCGTACAAGGCGGCCATCAAGAAGTGGTCGGTTTCCAGGGGGTCGTCCCCGACAGATGTTACGGAAGCTGCAGACCCCGCTGTGGCGTCCAAAAAGTCCAAGAAGGCGGCGACTCCGCAGAAGCGCCAACGCGACAGGGGGCACGGCGCCGACGACAACGATGACGCCGACGACGGAGGCGACGGAGGCGACGAGCGGCGCGCCCTCGAGTCCCGTTGGTGCGCCTTTGCTGCCAAGACGGACGAGATGGACGCAACGACGTCGCTGATGGAGCGCGGGTTCGCCTTTGGGTTCACCGAAGGCGTGCTCGTCAAGGCCTTCAGAGAGGGCTGGTGGCTGCTCTTGGACGAGATCAACCTGGCCCCGACGGAAGTCCTCGAGCGGGTCGCGGGGCTCCTCGATAGCCACCAAGGCTGGATTTTGACCGAACGCGGCGACGAGGACGAGATCAAGCGACACCCCGAGTTCCGCATTTTCGGCGCCATGAACCCGGCCACCGACTCGGGCAAGAAGAGCCTGCCGCCGCTGGTCCGGGACAGATTCACCGAGTTCTGGGTGGATGAGCCGACGGAGAAGGAGGACCTCATCACCATCGTGTCTCAGCACCTCGGGCCCCTGGCCTACCAGGCCCCCGTCCAGGGCATCGTCGACCTCTACGCCGCCGTCAAGCAGCGGGCCGCCGGCACGCTCCAGGACGGCGCGGGAGTGCGCCCCGTGTACAACCTACGCACCCTTACGCGTGCCCTCGAATACGCGCGGGTCACCGCGGACACGTATGGCGTCCGCCGTGCCTTGGTCGACGGCTTTGCCATGTCGTTCCAGACGCAGCTGGACGCGAGGAGCTCGGCCGAGATCGACGTCCTCCTCGAGTCGCACCTTCTGCCACCCGGAACGACGGTCAAAAACATCGTCAAAAGCTCTCCGGAGGCACCATCGCCGAAGCACATCCTGTTCGACCACTACTGGGTCGAGGGCGGCGGCCAGGAGCCCGTCCCGGCCGAGACGGCCGCCCGGACGTTCATCGCGACGCCGACCGTCAAGGTCAACCTCCGAAACCTCGCACGAGCGGTGCTGCTCAAGAAGTACCCGATCTTGCTCCAAGGTCCGACTTCCAGCGGCAAAACGTCCCTGATCGCCCACTTGGCGTCCGTCACCGGTCACAGGTGCATCCGGATCAACAACCACGAGCACACCGACATCCAGGAGTACATCGGGACGTACATGAGCGACGCGCAGGGAAGGCTCGTCTTCAACGAGGGACCTTTGGTCCAGGCCCTTCGGCACGGCCACTGGGTCATCCTCGACGAGCTCAACCTGGCGCCATCCGAGGTGCTCGAGGCCCTGAACCGGCTGCTCGACGACAACCGCGAGCTCTTCATCCCCGAGTTGCAGGAGGTGGTCACGCCCCACCGTCACTTCATGCTCTTTGCCACGCAGAACCCTCCCGGCATCTACGCGGGCAGGAAGACCCTGAGCAGGGCGTTCCGGTCCAGGTTTCTCGAGCTGCACGTCGACGACATTCCCGACGGCGAGCTCCACGAAATAGTCGAGCGGCGATGCGCTGTGGCGCCGTCGTATGCCAAGAAAATGATTGCGGTCATGCGTGAGCTGCAGCGCAGGCGGTCCGTCACCAACGTGTTCGCCGGGAGGCACGGCTACATCACGCCGCGCGACCTCTTCCGCTGGGCGAACAGGCCAGCCGTCGGCTACGACCAGCTCGCAGCAAACGGATTTTTTGTGCTCGGAGAGCGGCTCCGCAACTCCGCCGAGAAGCAGGCGGTGCTTGCCGTGCTGGAGCGCGAGCTCAAGGCGACGGTACGTCCCTGCCCGCGGGTCTCGAGGCCTCGCCGACCGTCTCGACGGCGCCGGCCGTCAAGATCGCGAACGGCCCACACTTTTCGCCAGCCGCTTGTCATAGCGATATTCTCACTCCACGCCCGCCGAATACCGCAGGTCGACCCCCTAGCGATCTACAACAAGTTCGACACGACGGCCGCTGCGGCGGCCATACCCGACGGTTCGCGGATCGTCTGGACGCCCAGCTTCAAGAGGATGTACGTTGCGTGACCTTGATTATATATACCGTACGTGCGTATGCTCACTCGTCCGCCCCCAAAACGACAGATATTGCCTCCTGGAGCGGTGCCTCGAGCACGGCGAGCCCGCTCTGCTGGTCGGCGAGACTGGGATCGGAAAAACGACGGCATGCCAGCTTCTCGCCGCCAGTAGGGGCCAAAGGCTCCATATTCTCAACTGCAATCAGCACACGGAAACGTCGGACTTCCTCGGCGGTTATAGGCCGAACCGAAGTCGGCGGACGATCGCGGCCCGACTGCGCGAGGCCGCGGGGGCCTTTCCGGCGGACGTTCCAGCCGGAAGTAGCGATCATCAGCTGATGATCGATATCAGGAACCTACTGGACTCGCCCAGGCACAAGATAGATGGAGAGACGCGATCGTCCTGGCTAAAGGAGATCGCGGCATACCACGCTCCGTTTGAGTGGGTGGACGGCCCGCTAATCCATGCGATGCGCGATGGGGATATTTTATTAATTGATGAGCTCAATCTGGCCGAAGATGCGGTCCTTGAACGGCTCAACAGGTACGCATTTCGCGCCCGCCTCGGGCGAAGATCGCCACTCACATTCCGTCGATCGTCCCGCGCACACGCAGCGTTCTCGAGCAGTCAAAGACGGTCACCCTGGCCGAGAAGAGCAGCAGATCGGTGGAAGTCGTGGTTGGGCACGAGAATTTCCAGATTATCGGCACGATGAACCCCGGCGGGGACTTCGGCAAGAAGGAACTTTCGCCGGCCCTCATGAATCGCTTCACGAGTGTCTGGGTCCCCGCATTGCGAGATAGTAGCGAACTTCTCGTCATAGTCGAAAGCAGGCTCGTACAACGCCTCCGCGATCTCTCCGGCATGATCGTCGACTTTTGGCTGTTCTTCGAGGCGAACGTCGCGGCCGGCGCCCGACAGAATCTGACCATCCGGGAGATGCTGTGCTGGGTCGAATTCATGAATGCGATGTCTGAGACCGGTCTGGGCGATCTGGAGTGTTTCCGCCACGGCGCGGAAATGGTCGTCATCGACGGTCTGGGCCTCGGGTCCGGCGTCCAGGACGAGGTGCGTCACTTGACTTGCCCGCTCGCTCTGTCACGCCCCAAAGTTCATACTCATTCGCTCACGCTCACTCTGGACCCGCGCGCGACCCAAATCAGTTCGTCAAGGCCATGCAGTGCCAGCTCAGGGAGGCCGTCGCCGACATCTGCAGGCGCCGCGGTCGCCCCCTCGACCCGCCCAGCCGCGGGCCCGTCGAGCGTACCGGCGGTCGCTGGGGCATCGGACCGTTCTACGTGTCGTGTGGTGACGGCAGCGGCGACGTCGACCGCCATTCTGTCGCGACCCAAGCTACGACTGCGTACAACTTTGAGACGGAGACAACGTACGACAACCTGTACAGGTTGCTTCGCGCGATGCAGCTGTCTCGGCCCATCCTGCTCGAAGGGAGCCCAGGAGTGGGCAAGACAACCCTGATCGAGGCCATGAGTCGGGCCGTTGGGAAGGAATTTGTTCGCATCAACCTGAGCGACCAGACCGACATGATGGACCTGCTTGGGGCCAACCTCCCGTCGCCCGAGGGAGACGCTGGCGAGTTCGTATGGTCGGACGGCCCGCTGCTGCAAGCCATGAAGACGGGATCCTGGGTGCTTCTGGACGAGCTCAACTTGGCCGGTCAGAGCATCCTCGAGGGCCTCAACGCCCTCCTGGACCACCGCGGCGAGATCTTCGTCCCCGAGCTCAACACGGTCGTCAAGTGCGCCCCAGGGTTCCGCCTGTTCGGCGCGCAGAATCCCGTCCAGGAGGGTGGTGGACGTAAAGGTCTCCCCAAGTCGTTCCTAAACAGGTTCATCCGCGTCCGGATCTCGGGCTTCAGCTTCCAGGACCTGCTCAACATCTCGAGCTCCGTCCAACCGGGGATCCCGGAGCCCGTGATTCGTGCCATGACAGACTGTCTCTGGCAATGCGCCTCGAGGGCCAACTACCGAGGCCAGACTGGACTTGATTTCAACCTCCGCGATTTGCTCCGCTGGTGCAAGCTGGTGCAGCGCAAGCTCGACGAGTGCCCCCCGAGGTCGACGATGTCGACGATGGTCGCCTCCACAGGGACGGCAACGGGAGCGACGGCCGATGTGACGTCGGAAGCCGTGCGCTGGAGCCGATTCTACGGCAATATGCTGTTGGCAGAGCGGATGCGCTCGCCCGAGGACCGTCGGTGGATCGAGTCGCTGCTGGACGAACGGCTCGTGTCGGCGGCCGAGGCCGTGTTTGTCGACCGGTTCGAGATCTGCCCGTCGCACGTGACGATCGGCAACGTGCGACTCCCTAGAAAGTCATGGGTCGACGCGTTGCGTGGCGGCAGCGTGGCCGACTCGTTGCCGCAGACGCAACGGCCGTCCGGAGGGTCTCCGCCAGTGCCCCACTCGCACCTGCCGCCTCTGCTGTCGTCGTCCGCCGACGCCCCCCCGATGATCCACGCATCCAAACATGCCGTTCTGAAGAGCTACTTTGGCGTACAGGAGAGCCTGGCCGAGAGCGTGAAGAACAACTGGCTGTCCATCCTGGTCGGGCCGACCGGGACGGGCCGTCTGAGCAGCGTCGCGGCCCTCGGCCACCTTCTGGGAAAGCGGGTCGTGGAGATTCCCATGCATCCCGGTATTGATATATCTGACTTGTTGGGAGGGTTCGAGCAGGTCGACGCCGATCGCGAGAGCCTCGCCGTCCTGACGGGCGTCAAGGCCTTCCTCCGCTCTCTTGCGGTGGTCGCGCTGGGCGAGGGCCAATCGCAGTCGCTGGCCGGCCTCAGAGATCTCTGGCACGACCTCCTGTTTGACGATCATACATCTCAACGCGACCGCGACGGTGCGGGACCGGGCGATCACGCCACCGTGCAGCGACGGGCCCGGACGGCCGTCGCCACGATGGCCGACAACCGGGACCTATTCTCCGAGATGATCGGCGGGTTGTCCGAGGAGAGCGGTAAAATGCTTGCCGCAGACCTCGACGCGCTCCAACGGTGCGGAGAGCGGCTCCTCGCGCGGGGGGCCCGGGCGGCGGGCAAGTTTGAGTGGGTGGACGGCACGCTGACTAGGTGCATCCTAGACGGCTCGTGGGTGGTCCTGCGGGACGCCAACCTCTGCAATCCGAGCGTGTTGGACAGACTGAATCCTCTCTTTGAGCCGGGCGGCTTCATCTCCCTGAACGAGTGCGGCTCGACCGAGGAGGGGGCCAGGACGGTGGTGCCGCACCCAGAGTTCCGGATGTTCATCACGTACGATCCCCTCGGCGGAGAGATCTCACGAGCGATGCGCAACCGGGGGATAGAGATCAACATGGCCGTGGACGCGTCCACGGGACTGCCGTCCCGCCGGCTGGGGACGGGCACCTCGCCGGGCGTCTCGGACGTCGTGGCCGTCATGGTCGCCAATGCAGTCCCCGGTCCGATCGCCCAGGAACTCGCGCGGCGGTGGCTGATGGACGCCAACTCTATGGATGGCGGCATCCCCGCCGATAAAAGGTCGATACATTACCTGGCCAAGTGGTCGGGGACGATCGACGCGCTCGTGAGCTCGGGACTCTCGCTCGACCGGGCCGTGCAGGTTTCCTACAGGCAGTGCTTCGGTTGTGACGTGCCAACGGACCTAATCGTTGACACTCAATGCTTCGATTGCGACGTGTCCGCCTTCATGTACCCCAGCCTGGAGGACGTGGCGGGCGGCTCCCCCCTGGACGGGCCGATGGCCGATTGGGGGTTCTTCGTCGAGCTCGGCAAGGGCTCGACGGTCTCTTCCTCGACGAGCTTTGACGACTACATGGCATTGGTGGAGCAGCACGGCGCCCTGGTCGCCGCCAACGTCGCTGGCTTTGATGCCTGCGAGGGCCGGGAGGGCGGTGGCGGCGGTCGCCGCACCCGAGTCCGGATGATGACAGACGCCGGCGAGGACGTCATGAACGCCGCATTGGCAATCTGCCAGGGGTCCTTCGCATCCTCTGCCCTGGTCTCCGACATGGTCGGCAAGATCCCCGCCAGCCTACGCTCCGAGGAGGCGGCCGCGTGGAAGCTCTACCTGGCCGACATCGGCCCCGGGGGAAGCAACCCCCGGACATCGTGGGATTCATGCAGCATTCGCGTCTCCTTGGAAAGCTGTCGCCTCGTGGGGCTCGCAGAAGCCGTACCTGACAGCCTCTCGGAGTGCGTCAACCTGCTGGAGGCGTCTGCCTGGTGCCACCGCAACCCGTTTTCCCAAGACCAGCAGGTCAGGGACGCGGCGCTGCTCAAGTGGCTCTGGGCCGCGCTCCAAGCCGTCTACGACGCAGTATGCCCGTCTCGATCTCCCGGATCCCCCGGATCATTCGGATCGTTCGGGTCTTCCGCGGAGGTGTGCGACACCCTGTCGTTGGTCCGAAGGGTCATGCTGCTGCAGGGCGTCGTCGGCACGGACCGCGAGCGACTCGCTCACGCGTGGCAGCGCCTGGTCAACGCAATCGGTCAAATCGATCGCAAGACACTCACGGGCGCCACCGGTACCCTGGTCGAAAAGGTCTCTGGGCTCCTGCGCGGGCCGGCCAACGAGGACGCGCCCTCCTGCGCCGGCTCCTTCGTCGAGGCCGTCGGAAGGCCGCTCGTTGCGCTGAACGCCGAGCTCCACAGCATTTTGCAACGTTGCCACGCGTTTGCACAGCAGCTGCGCGTGGACCGCGATCGCCTCGACGCCTATCGGACGTCCCGTGCCGAGACGGACGATATGAGCTGCGACGAGGAGATGGCGGACGCGGCCGGAGATGGAATCGATGGAGATGCTGAGATGATTGAGAACGAGAGGGGAGCCGAGAACGGGAGCGGGAACGGGAACGAGAGCGCCGTGCTGGTGGCCATGGACCC
>Ga0255780_10004814_pt1 | contig 11527 bp, 7 predicted proteins | sample 071ome_32_FD_179978 | JGI IMG/M metagenome (GOLD analysis project Ga0255780, IMG submission 179978) | Coastal salt marsh microbial communities from the Groves Creek Marsh, Skidaway Island, Georgia - 071405AT metaG (version 2) | ecosystem: Environmental > Aquatic > Marine > Intertidal zone > Salt...
GGCGGCGGCGGCGGTGGTGACGCGCGCGTCGACCGCGCGTGGGTCGAGCGCGGGCGCGCGGACGGCGGCGACGCGACGCGCACGTGGATGGCGGACGGCGGCGCGCGCGAGCGCGAGCGGGGAGGCCAAGTTTCGAGTGCGGTGCGTGCGAACGAGGCGAGAGGGGGGCGGGGTCGGGGAGGTCGACGCGCGTGGAAGGGTACAGCGGCGGGCGCGCGCGGGGGTGGAGTCGGCTCGAGGCGTGGGAAGGGGTCGATTGATGCACGATGATGATGATGTTTTAGCTTTGAAATTCTTTCGAGCGGAGACGAACGAACGAGGGCGCCGTGAGGCGTGCGTCTCGATCGACGTCGAGAGACGCGAACGGATGGATGACTGACTGACGCTCGACGCGTTGGCGACGCGTTCGCAGGGAGGATGAGGGATCGTACGGACGAGACGCCCGCGTGGGCATTTTGGGCGGCGGACAGCTCGGACGCATGCTCGCCATCGCGGGGGCGCCCATGGGGGTGCGATTGAAGGCTTTGGATCCCACGGAGAACGCACCGGCGTCGATTACAGCGACGCAGGTGGTCGGAAGTTTTCGGGACGAGGCGGCGGTGAAGGCGTTCGCGGAGACGTGCGACGTGGTGACGGTGGAGATTGAGCACATCGACGTCGAGGCGTTGAGACAATTGGCGGCGGCTGGCGTCGACGTGCAACCGACGCCGGAGACGTTGGCGACGATTCAAGATAAATACGCGCAAAAGGTGCACTTCACGAAGGCGGGCGTTCCTCTCGGGCCGTACGCGGATTGTCCAGACGCCGAAGCGCTCGAGCGCGCGGCGAGCGAGTTTGGGTTTCCGCTCATGCTCAAGTCGAAGCGTTTGGCGTACGACGGTCGCGGTAACGCCGTGGCGAAGACGGCGGCCGATCTGAACGATGCGGTGTCCAAGTTGGGCGGGTTCGAACAGGGTTTGTACTGCGAAAAATGGGTTCCGTTTGAAAAGGAGTTGGCCGTGATGGTGGTTCGCGCGAGAGACGGCGAGACGCGCGCGTACCCCGTCGTCGAGACTGTGCACGAGAATAACATTTGCGACACGACGACGACGCCGGCACCGGTGCCTAATAAGGTGGCCGAGGCGGTTCAAGAGGCTGCGAAGCGAGCGGTCGCGTCCTTCACCGGTGCGGGCATCTTTGGTGTCGAACTCTTCCTGTTGAAGGATGGTTCCATTCTTCTCAACGAATGCGCGCCGAGACCGCACAACAGCGGTCACTACACCATCGAGGGCTGCGCTTGCTCGCAATACGAGAACCACTTGCGCGCCATCCTCGGTTGGCCGCTCGGTGACACGTCGCTCAAGGTTGGCGGCGCGGTGATGAAGAACATTTTGGGCGACGGCGAAGGCGACGAAGCCATGGGTCGAGCGCATCGACTCATGGGCGCCGCGTTGGCGACCCCCGGTGCGAGCATTCACTGGTACGAAAAGCCCGATATGAAGCTCGCGAGAAAGATGGGTCACCTCACCGTCGTTGGATCGAGCGCAGCCGTGGCGACGGAGCGTTTGGAGACCATTTTGCGCGCCGCCAACGGCGACTCGACGCCTGCCAAAAAGGCGCCGCAAGTCGGCATCATCATGGGTTCCGACAGCGATTTACCCACGATGAGCGCCGCCGCGGAAGTGCTCGAGTCTTTCGGCATCGGGTGCGAAGTCACCGTCATTTCCGCCCATAGAACGCCCGAGCGCATGAACGAGTACGCCAGAAGCGCGCACACGCGAGGCTTGCGCGCCATCATCGCCGGCGCCGGCGGCGCCGCGCACTTGCCCGGCATGGTGGCCGCCATGACCCCGCTTCCGGTGATAGGGGTTCCCGTTCCATTAAAGTATCTCGATGGCATGGACTCCCTCCTTTCCATCGTCCAAATGCCCAAGGGCGTTCCGGTGGCCACCGTGGCCATCGGCAACAGCGCCAACGCCGGTCTCATCGCCGCGCGAATCGTCTCGGCGTACGAGCCCGACGTGTGCTCAAAGATGTTGGCCTACCAAGACGACATGGAGAACGTCGTCTTGAACAAGGCGAGCAAACTCGAGGAGCTCGGTTACAGCGCGTATCTCGATCAAATGTAGAGCGTCTCGGCGTTGAAATGAATTTACTTCCTAGCGGTCCCAATCCCGACATCCTCTTAGCGCGCCGCACGCCCGTCTCGACGCGCAAGACCGCGCATAACGCGTGCAACGCTCACCATACGTCTCTCTCGCGCGACGCACGACGTCGCACGCGCTCTCTCCGCGCATCGAACGGTGATGGAAACGTTCGCCGCGTCGAGTGGCGGCGGCTTTTCAGCCGCGCGCGCGTCGAGCGCCGCCGGCGTCTCGATGCGCGGCTCGTCTCGATGCGCGCCGGCGATGCGCGCGTACGCGCACACGCGTGCCTCAACGCGCGCGTTTGACGGGGAAGGACGCGTCCCTCGCGCGCTATCGGCGCGAATCGTCTCCTCGCCTCGGCGACGGGTCGCGGCGCTGTCGGCGGTCGGACGTTTCGTGCGCGCGATGAGCGGTCAAGACGACGGAGACGTCGACGGGTTGATCGATATGCACGATATCGATGGCGACGACGAGGACGGGTCCGGTGGAGACGCGGCGTCGGCGTGCGTGCGCGTGGACGCCGACGTCGACGCGCTCTTGGCGAGCGTGCGGACGACGACGGCGTGGGGGGGCGAGTGGGCCGAGTTTGTCGTATTTCTCGTGCGTTTACAGAGTTTGGGATACACGGGCTCGAGCATCAACGGTTACGACTCGAGCGCGGCGAGTTCGATGGATTCGAAGACGCCGGAATGGGCGAGAGGCGTGAGCGGCGGCACGGCGGCGGCGAGCCCGAGCGAGTACGAAGAGGAGGAAGATTTAACGCCGACGGATGGAGGAGAGATAAAGCGCTTAGCCTTATCGTTCACGCGAGATCGACCGGACTTGTTCGCTCGATTACCGGACTCGCTCGTGTATCAATTGATCGATTGGCCGCTACCGAGAAGGATGAATAACCGAAAGCTCAACGCGGGCTTGCAGCGCCTACGAGCGTCCATGGGTATGGATGTCTCACATTTGAGGGGCAAGTGTTCGGCGTGCGACAAGCTTCAAGACAGGCAAGCTAATCCAGCATTGCAGCTCTCGGATTTGATGCGCGTTCTGTTGGCTCTGAATGAAATCGAAGACGCGAGCGAGTTTGTCGACTTGCCACCGAAGGAGGCGGCGACGGAGTGCATTCGACGCTTATTGCGCATGGCGGATTCGGAGAAACCCGCGCCGGAAAACATGCCGATCGACACGTCGACGGTTTCAATCAAGCCCGCGTCCGAACGCCGATCGAACAGGGATGATCGCCGAACGTCCTCTCGAGGCGAATTCGGTAGCCGGTTTAACGACGACCGGCGCTTCGACGATCGTTACGGCGAGAGGGGGGGACGCGGTCGAGATCGCGACCGAAGTCGTGAGCGAGGATTCAGGGACGATCGTCGTCGTTTTGACGATAGGTACGACGATCGACCGCCGAGATTCGATGGGAGAGAGCGCGGACGACGTGAGTTTGAAGAATTTGGAAGTCGTTTCAACGATCGAGGCGGAGGCCGAGGCGGAGGCCGAGGCAGCGGCCAAGGCGGCGGCCGAGGTGGCGGCCGAGACGGGGGCCGAGGCTCGTTCCGTCGAAACGACAGGAACGATCGATTCGATAATCGTTTCGACGACCGACCGCCGAGATTCGAGAGAAGAGACCGCGGCCGAGACGGATTTGAAGACTTTGGAAGTCGTTTCGACGACAGAGGCGGCGGCCGCTCGTTCCGCCGAAACAACAGAGACGATCGTCCACCGTCCCGTCGCCCGGACGATCGTTTCGACCGTCGAAGAGAGCATCCGTCGTACGATAACGAAGGTTTTCGTCCACGACCGAACCGATCTTTCGACGACAGACGACCTTTGGATTCTGGAAGACGCTTTGACGACCGTCGCCCGAGCGAGCGACGAGACAGAGACAGAGACAGAGACCGCGGCTGGTCCGGAGATCGACGCTCCGACGACGTCCAAGTGTGGCGCTCGGACGATGACGATCGTCGAAACCGCAACGACGATTGGTGAGCGCGACAGAGCTGTTGTAATGTAGTGGAATCAAACATTCGCATTCGCGCACGTCTCGCGACTCTTCCTCGCCGCCGCCGCTCCCAGCTCCCACAATCCGAGCCGCGCGCGCGTCTCTCGACGCACCGCTCGCTCGCGAGACATGCACCTCGCGCGCGCCTCGCTCGTTCCACACCGTCTATCGATCGCGCGTCGTCCTCGAACGGATCGCGAGGCGCTTCGACGAAGATGCGATTCGTCTTCACCGATGACGTCAGGCCGAAGAACCGACGTCTCACCGCGCGCGCTCGAGGCCTCCACCTCGTACGTCCCGTCCCCGATGGACGTCGACGCGCTTCAAAATCAACTCATCGTCCTCTCCGCCATCGGCGCGACGACGGCGTACTGGTGGTTCGTGCTCGTCCCGAACGCGCGCGTGTCGCTGGCCAAGAACAAGAAGACGGGCGCGCTCCGAACGTACCTCGAAGAGCTGAAAACCGACGACTCGCGACCGATCGAGCGATGGTTCTTTGAGAAATGGTTGCGTAAAATCGATCCGGAGACGCGGTATCTCCTCAGAGACGACGATGTCGACGAGACGGTGGAGGGCGCGTCGACGTCGCCCTCCGCCGCGGCGGCGTCCCCGGCGCGAGACGCCGACGCGCCGAGGCGCGAACCATCGCTCGAAGAGATCTTACGCGCCGCCAAGAAGACACCTAAATTTTGGTCTCTCGATAATCCCGTCCTCGTCGGCACCGGTCTGAGCATCGGCGTCGCCGCGCTGTTCTCTTCGCCGCCCTCGTAGACTTTTGTACTAGTAGAGCAGCGCCAGCCGCCCGCACGAAGCGAGTCCCGACCGCACTCGTCGACGCCGATCACCGACTCGACGCGAGGTTCGACGGACACGAGGTTCGAGGCGCGCGCGCACTCGGTGATTCGTTCGCGCGTCGTCATGTCCGCGCGCGCCGTCTCGCGGGCGAACGTCGCCGCCGCTCGCGCGCTGCCCTCACGGCGGCGGCGGGACGTCGGCCCCGCGCGTCGCGTCGTCGCGCGCGCGTCGGCGTCGGCGGAGGAGATGAAGATACTCAAGGAAGCGACGACGAGATTGCGCGAGTGCGCCAAGCGCGGAGCGGCGGCGACGGCGGTGGATGTGCTCGTGGGATTGGGAAGGGATGGGGTGACTCCGGACGCGTTCGCAACCACGGCGTGCATCTCGGCGTGCGTCAACGGGAAGAACATGGAGCTGGCGCAAAAGGTGTACGATGAGATATTTGAAAAAGGTGTGTGCGATCCGGACGAGGTGGCGGTGGCGGAACTGGCGAAGGGGTACCTGAACGCGGACCCGCCAGGGTGGGGACGCGCCATGCAGTTGGTGAACGGCGCCAAGGACAAGTACGCCATCACGTTGACGAGCGTGACGTATAACGTGCTGCTTCAGTGTTGCAGTGCGACGAATGATTTAATGCGGGCGGAGGAGATCGTCGATCGGATGGTCGACGAGGAGGTAATCGCGGACATGTTTACCTTGAAGGCGGTGGAGAAAAGACGCTCCATTCGAGCGTACGTGAAAAAACAACTGCTTTTGTAGTACATCATAGGCTGGCTGGAATTTTTAAAAATCATCAATCGTGTACTGTACACATTTCAACATTTCGGCTAAGAAGAGTCAATCATCGCAGCTTGTTCCCGCTTCCTTGGAAGGCTTGGAAGCTGGATTTACCCGCGTCGTCTTTTCCCTTGGATTCCTCCTTGTCCTTCACCGCCGCAGCCTTTTCCTTCTTTCGTGCGATGGCTGCAGCGCGCGCGCCGCCGAAAACAACCTTACCGCTCCGTTTTCTATCGATGTCGGCGTCTGGATCCGGTTTCTCCGGTTCTTTACTAGTCTCCCCGCCGAGAACGCCGCCTTGGCGAAGCTGTTGCCATTCCTTGGTGACGCGCAACGACGTCGTCGGAATTTCCACCTCTTTCGGTGCAACTTCCGAGATTTTCTTCCCGTCTAATCGGTTGCCACTACCGGCGAACGCCAAGAAAGTCTGCGTCGCCGGTTGCGCCGTCTCTTCAGCCTTGGCGTCGGATGACATTCCGGTTTTGTCGTTGGTCGCCGTGTCCTTGTTGCCTTTCGGCGCGTTGATGGCTCCCGAGTTCGTATCCTCAAACTTTGTGTTATCCGGTCCGTAAGGATCCACGTAATCGAGCGGCGGCGCAAAATCGACCTCGCAATCCGTGTCCACGACGCCGATGGCGTCGCCCGGTTTCGCCTCGACGACATCGATGAAATACTTTTTGTTGTTGTAATGAATGACGAAAGTATCACCGACCGTCAAGCACGTGTACTGACGAAGCGTCGTCTCCAAAACCGCCTTCGGATTGGAAATATCCAAGAAATCCTTCGTCTGCGGCTGTAACTTCACATATGTGCCCTTCGGCAACGTCGTGTAAGAAAATTTCACGATGTCCCCCTCGCCCAAGAGTAAATTTTGCATCATCCAATACGGCAGATACACCACGCCCTCGTCCGCGACGAATTCTAACACCCCACAGTGCGTGCTCTTTCGCTCCTTGGCGTTCGTTACCTCGAACAACATCGGATAATCATCAATCTGCATGCGCGTCAACCGCTCGAGCGCGCTCGGAGGCAAAATCACTTTATCCCCCAACTCCAACTGCGGTCGATCGATAAAGCTCACCGGATACGCGCGATACGACGCGGTGAATCTCCCACCGCCGCCAAACCTCGAAAACATCGCGCGCGCCCCCGCCTCGTCGCTCGGTCGTCGTCAACGTCCGCCCGCGCCCGAACGAAAGAAATCTCACAAAACCCACGCGTCGCGCGCGTTCGCGCCTCTCACCTCGCCCGCGTCTCTCCGCCGCGACGCGCCGCGACGTCCCGCGTCACCGCACTTTCTCCTCTCTCTCGCGCGCACACGGACACTGCACGAGACGCGCGACAAGATCTGACGTCCCGAGGGAAGATTTTCGATTTCCCACCCGTCTCGAATTTCACATCGATTCTCGTCACTCGGCGACGTCCTTCGTCGCGCGCGCGCGTCCGTCGACGCCGACGAACGAGCGCACGACGAAAATCGATGCCACCGCGTCGATCGAAGCGCGCGAGAGAGGACGAGGCGGATGAAAACGATGAAGACGGCGCGCGGGCGCGGAGGCAGGAGCGAGTGCGCGCGTGGGCGGCGGCGAACGAGCTCGACGGTTCGGGGGGGAAAGCGAAGACGACGACGAGGACGGGGAGAGGAAAGTCCCCGTCCACCGCGTCCGCGTCGGCGGCGTTCGCGATAGGCGGGACGAGCGCGATGAAACGACCGGGAGTGGTTCGAGGGATGTTTGACGAGGACGCCGACGACGAGGACGACGAGCGGGCGCCGAGGAAACCGCCGCCGATTTTCGATGACGATGAGGACGAAGAAGAGATAAAAGGTAGGAATACGAAGAAGGCGAAGACGGCGACGTCGCCGGTGAGACGTCGAGGACGGAACGCGTCTAGGAGTAGAGAAGAGACGACGGACGAGGAGGAGGACCCGTTGGACGCTTTCATGGCGAAAAATGACACCGCGATGGACGAGGAGATCGCCAAGACGAAGCAGCGAGAGGAGCGCGAGAAGGCGGAGAAAGAAGTCGCCAAGGCGGAGAAAGAGAGCGGCGCGGAGGTGACGCCGATGGAGGTGACGGAGGAGGAGGCTCTGATGAACATGTTCGCCGCTGCGGGCAAGGCGGCGGCGAGAAACGGGTCGGGAGGCGCGGCAGCGGGAGGCACGTCGACGTCGAACAGACCGATCATGTTGGGCGCGAAAAAATCCGTCGTGGAGTTGCGCCCCGTCGTGCCGACGGTCGCGAGCAAGTACGTACCGGTGAAGAAGGTGAGAAAGGCGTCAAAGAAGACGCAAGCCATGAACGACGTCTTCGACGACAGCGACGGCGAATCGGAATCCGACGATGAAGATGCGAAGAAGGGCGTTGATAAGACTGAAGACGGTGGTAAAGAGGGCGGCGCAGATGAGGAAATCGATGACGATGACGACGAGGCGTGGGTGAGAAGGCAGACGGCCAGACTGAGCAAAACCGAGCGACTCGGAACCGTCAATCACGACGAAATCGATTATCAACCGGTGAAAAAGAATTTCTACATCGAGGCGAGAGAGATTGCGTCCATGACAAAGGCTGAGACTCGTGCGTTGCGCATGGATCTCGATGGGATCAAGTGTCGCGGTAAAAATGTCCCCAAGCCCATCAAGTCGTGGGCGCAAGCCGGATTGAACAATCGCGTGCACGAGTTGATTCGGCGGTCGGGATTCGAGAAACCGATGCCCATTCAGGCGCAGGCACTTCCGGTGATCATGTCTGGACGCGATTGCATCGGCGTCGCGAAGACTGGCAGTGGGAAAACGTTGGCGTACATTTTACCGATGTTACGTCACATCAACGCTCAGGATCCGCTCGCCCCTGGCGACGGTCCCATCGGGATGATCATGGGACCCACGAGAGAGTTGGTGACGCAAATCGGTAAGGATTGCAAGCGCTTTGCGAAACCGTTGGGGTTTGCCGCGGTCTCCGTGTACGGAGGCTCGGGAATCGCGGGACAAATCACAGAATTGAAACGAGGCGTGGAGATTGTCGCGTGCACGCCTGGACGCATGATCGACCTGCTCACGACTGGCTCTGGGAAGATCACTAATCTGCGTCGAGTGACGTACATGGTGCTCGACGAAGCGGATCGCATGTTTGACATGGGTTTCGAGCCACAAATCACGCGCATTTTGTCGAATCTGCGTCCCGATCGTCAAACCGTGATGTTTAGTGCGACGTTTCCGCACACCATGGAGGCGCTCGCCCGCGCGGCGCTCGATAACCCGGTTGAGATTCAAATCGGTGGTAAATCCGTCGTCAATTCTGACATCGAGCAGTTGGTCGAGGTGAGACCCGAGGAAGATAGGTTTCTTCGAGTCTTGGAGCTTCTCGGAGAGTGGTACGAGCGCGGAAAGATTATCATCTTCGTGGCGAGTCAAGACAAGGCGGATTCTACTTTTAAAGAACTCTTGAAGAGCGGGTATCCGTGTCTCAGTCTACACGGCGGTAAGGAACAGAGCGATCGTCACAGCACCATCTCCGATTTCAAATCCGACGTGTGCAACATCCTCGTCGCCACGTCGGTCGCCGCGCGAGGTCTCGACGTGAAGGATTTGAGGCTCGTCATCAACTACGACACGCCCAACCACTTAGAAGATTACGTCCACCGCGTCGGAAGAACCGGTCGAGCGGGACAAAAAGGCACGGCGGTTACATTCATCTCCGAAGACGAAGAAAAGTTCGCGCCCGATCTGGTCAAGGCGCTCAAAGAATCCAAGCAGAACGTTCCCGGCGACGTGCAACGAATGGCTGACGAATTCAATCGCAAGCGCAAGGATGGGTTGGTCGGAGCCGCGGGCTCTGGTTTCGGTGGTTCTGGCTTCAAGTTTAACCAAGAAGAACAAGACACGCTGCGCAGACAAAAGCGAGAGGCGGCCAGAGCCGCGGGATTGGCGGTGGACGACGGAGAGAGCGACAGCGAGGAGGAGCCCGTCTTTGGCGGCAAGGCGGAGGACGACGACGGACCGATTTACGCCTCGGTCGGCCCGTCCGGTCAGGCTGCGGCGCAAGCCGCGGCCGCGGCCGCCGCGCAACCCGCACCACCGCCTCAACCGGGCGCGCAACCGTTGAGCGCGGCGGCGCCCGGACAATCCGGCTTGACCCCCGCGCAAATCGCGCAAGCCGCCGCGCAATCTGTCTTTGCCAAGTTGAAACAGTCGGCGTCGGGGCCGCCTCGCACGGCGGCGCAACTCGCCGCCGCGCGCGCCGTCATCGGACAAACCTCAGCGTCATCATCCATGACGCCCGGTACTCAAAACGCCATCGCCATCGCCCAGAGTTATGCCCTCGCGCACGGCGCGTCCGCCGGCGCCGCCAAAGCCGCCGCGCTCGCCGCCGCCCTCACCGCGCAGCACGCGCGTCCCGGCTCGAAATCCAAACCCACCCAATCTGGTTCACACTTCGAGACCGAATTAGAGATAAACGATTTCCCTCAATTCGCCCGATACAAGGTGACGCAAAAGGACACCCTGGCGCAAATCATGGACCACACCGGCGCCGCCGTCACCGCCAAGGGACAGTACGCTCCTCCGGGACGTCCGCTCGCCCCCGGCGACCGCAAGCTCTACCTTCTCATCGAGGGTCCCACCGAGCGCGTCGTCAAGGAGGGGAAGAGTTACGTGAAAAACATCATCGAGGGCATCATCGCCAAGCAGGCGTTGCCCGGCGCCGCCGGTCAACCGCAGGGTAGATACAGAGTCTAACGACGAAGAGGCCACCGACATGCACACCCTTAGACTTCAACTTTATGATGAAAGCCTTACGATTGAATAATAGATGTAAAGCTTTATGCCTCTGTCATCTTAGTAATGTTAGTCACCGTCGACGAAATAAAAAATTCCTTCCCCCACGTTATAACCGTCCGTCCCGAGCGCACGTTCCGACACACCGCGTCGCCCGCGCGACGATGCGACGCGTCGTCCGCGCGTTCATCGCGCTATGCGCGCTCGCGTCTCTCGCACCGCGCGCGCGCGCCGCCGTGAACATCTCGGACGTCTCCGTCGCGCCGGCGCCCTCGCTCGACGTCCGCGGGCTCACGCTGGATGTCTTCACGTACGCCGCGCCGCCGACGCGCGTACCGGATATTCGAGGGGGGACGCCCGCGCACACGACGACGCGTGACAGCGTCTCCGTCGGTGCGCTGCCGCTCGCGAGCGGGAGCGTGAACGCGAACGCGTTGGCGCGGTTTCGAGGACGCATTCGGCCCAACGTCACGGGGACGACGCTCTTCGCGCTCGACGTGAACGCCGGCGGATCGCTCTCGCTGAACGGGGGGGTGACGGCGACGTCGAACAAGGGGGGGAATATCACGGGATGGAAGTTTCTGCGCGCCGGGGAGGATGTGGAGATGGAGGCGATCGGGTACAACGGGGCGAGCGGGAGCTTTTCGATGACGCTGTATTGGCGCGAGCCGATGTCGAGCGCGCTGGTTCGAGTGCCGGCGACTGTGTTTTATAAGAGTTTGGACGCGTGCTGCGCGTGCGTGTGCGGTGAGAAACCGTGCAGGTTGTCGGAGGATCAGACGGTGGCGGAGTGTTTCGAGAGGCGGGAGACGAGTGGGGCGGGAACGAGCGCGTCGTCGGTGACGTCGTTGGAATCCGTCTTTGGCGTGCAGTGACTTTTAGTTAGTTTGAAGTACTTGTAGTTAGTTGTGATTGTAATTGTACTGTACTCGTACTGTAAATAATAGAGTTACATGTCGTTTAGATGGTGATCTTTGTTTCAGCTCTGGAGGCATCGCTTCGGTTCGGAGAAGTATCTTTTGCCGCGGGAGAATCAGCCGCCGTCTTGTTGGATTTCTTCGC
>Ga0255780_10004818_pt1 | contig 11513 bp, 18 predicted proteins | sample 071ome_32_FD_179978 | JGI IMG/M metagenome (GOLD analysis project Ga0255780, IMG submission 179978) | Coastal salt marsh microbial communities from the Groves Creek Marsh, Skidaway Island, Georgia - 071405AT metaG (version 2) | ecosystem: Environmental > Aquatic > Marine > Intertidal zone >...
AGTTTCACCGTATTGAATTTAAAAAAGGTTTCAAGTGTTCAGAACATGAACACAAATATAAATGGAATGGATTCTTTGTTGAATCGGGCAAAATGCTTGTCCGTGTTTGGCAAGATGACCAAGATGGATTAGTTGATGAAACTATTCTTGGTCCTGGTGAATTTACTCAGGTTAAGCCTGGTAAGGTTCATCAATTCGAAGGACTCGACGACGGAGTTGCCTTTGAACTGTATTGGGCAGAATTTAATCACGATGATATCGTGAGGCGAACTGTCGGTACAAAAGTGAAGTAACAAAAATAAGGAGGAACTCTATGTTCACAAAACTTTTAGAAGGTGTAGACAGAGCATTGGTAACAAAACTTGTTATCCTACACACACTTGTAATTGCTGTTAGTAATTACTTAGTAACAATTAGATTTGATTTATTTCCAGGTGCAGACTTGCCCTTGTTTGGATCATTTCCACTTGCGGCGGCGGCATTTACATTTCCGATCGTTGTAGTAGCAACTGACCTTACTGTAAGGATGGTTGGTAAAGAAGCAGGTCGTGCTGTTGTAGCAATGGCTATTATTCCTGCAATTATTGCATCAGTTCTTGTGCTATTAGCATTAGATGATCCACACGCATACAGAGTTGGTTTTGCAAGTGGTACTGCTTATGCTATTGGTACAATGCTTGACGTATATGTATTCCAAGCAATTAGAGAAAGATCAGATGCATGGTGGGCGGCACCAGCAATTTCGACTATCGCGGCAAACATCATTGACACATATTCATTCTTTTATGTGGCGTTTGCAGGTTCGTTGGATGCAGAAGGCAACCTATCATGGATTGGTGCTAATTGGCACGTAGTTGCTCAAAATAATACACTTACTAAAATTGTTGTAGGCTTAGTAGTATTCCTACCAGCATACGGTGTACTATTGAAATACCTAAAAGGTAAATTGAAGTAACACATGGTTAAGATATACGAGTCCCCAGACGGAGGTAAAACAGTTTACGAACGTGATACCAAAACTGGGGACCGTATTTGCATTGAAAAAGAAATATTGCCCGAATGGCATTTAACAGAATTAGAGATAAGTGAAATAGTAGATTATGCAAATGAAGGAAATAAGTCTTTACAAATACAACTAAAGAAGTTAAAATTAATGTATAATCTAATTAAAGAAAGTAACTGGTAATGAGAGATCCTAATAGAATTTTTGAAATTGAAAACCCGTTTCCAGAATGGATGGTACAATATATTGAAGATCAAACCAAAGATGTGAATTGGCAATTTGTTAATGTACCAGAAGAACACGAAGAAGGTTTAAATTATAGAACTCCAGCATTGTTCACTAATGTAATGTTCTGTACACAAAGTAACATACTTGACGATCATAAAGAACTTACAAAATTATTACATACTGCATTGACAAGAGAAATTATTCCAAACACAATAGAAGATGCACAGATTAATCAAGTAACAAGAACAAGATTAAATGGTACTGTGCAAGGTGTATACTACGGTCCACACAATGATGTAAGAAACGGACAGCCTGGACTTTGGACATTTGTATATTATGTAAATGATGCAGATGGAGATACTGTATTCTTTTCAGACGAAGGCAAAACTGAAATGAAAAGAACAAAATACAAAAAAGGAAATGCAATTTTATTTCCTGCACATTATTGGCACACTATGGACGTGACAACTGTTCCATTACGTGTTAGTATAGGAATGACATACAGCATAGAGACAAAATTAAATGAAGAATAAATTACCTTTAAAAGATATACTGGCCGCAATTGATATGGGTGCGAAGAACGTTTGGGACGAACTGTCTGATGACGAACGCAAACAGGTAAGTTTTTATTTGTTGAATAGATATTGCAGTGTAGTAAAAGGTAAACGTGAAAGTCAAGAACTTGCGGTGTTTAAAACAAATGAATACTACAACAAGAACTATTTTACTATTGCTAAACATCAAAAACTGCTATGGCACTTGTTGTGTATGACTTCAAATGCAGAGAAGAAAATTCAGTATCATGAATGGATTGGTTACAAAAAGAAAGGGGCTAATTCAAATAAATTAGGAAAAGAACTTGAAAAGATTTTCCCTAATATGAAGTCTGATGAAATTCAAATGTTGGTTCAAATGAACAAAAAGAAAGATATTGAGAAATACATAGAGGAATATAATGGCGGCAATTAAAGGCAACAGGTTATTTACGTTTGGATGTAGTTTAACAAGATACCATTGGCCTACTTGGGCAGATATTCTCGGACGTAGTTATCATGAGTTTTATAACTGGGCAAATCGGGGAGCAGGTAACAGACAAATTTTTGAAAGACTTTCTGAATGTATTGCTACACAAACCCTAACAAGTGACGATACTATCATAGTGCAATGGACAGATATTCACAGATATGATCAGCATACATGGGATCCGCAGTTGCCAGAAAGTTGGTATCCAGGCGGAAATATTTTTACAGACACTGGTGCAGATCCGTTGAAAGCATTTGTTATTAATAAAATTTGGAATGAAAATAGTTTTCAATTACATTCACTTAATTTTATACACGCAGGAGTAGCATTAGCAAGAATGACAAAGTGTAGAGTGATTATGACTTTTGCAAATGATCTACGACCTGAAACAAAGCAATTCAACGGATATAATAAAATTTTTATGAATAACTATTGGGTCGATGCTGATCTATATAATTGGACTGTGCAAAATCACGATAAGAGATTAAGTTTTAAAGGAGCAAGACTTGGTGACTTAGGAGATGAACCTACTATGGATTTTCATCCTACACCTATTATGTATTATCATTGGTTAAAAGAAAGAATTGCTCCAAGAGTAAATTTACAAATTGATAAAAAGTTTGCAGAAAAGATGCAAACAACATTAGAACAAACAAAAAATTATTCTGACATTGGTCAAGCAATACGAGATGCAGGATATGATCCTAACAAGTATTATGTTAGAGGTTACTAATGGATAGAAAGTTTGTATGTCAATATTGTAATACGGGGTACAGTAGAGAGAAAACTCTTGCGGTACATATGTGTGAACAAAAGCGTAGAGCATTACAAAAAGATGAGAAACACGTGAAGTTAGGCTATTATGCTTTTACACGATTTTATCAACTATGTCAAAATTTGAAAGGCACAAAAACCTATGAAGAATTCTGTAAATCTTCTTACTATAATGCTTTTGTTAAGTTTGGTTCCTTTGTTTCAAATGTACGACCATTATATCCAGAAAAGTATGTTGACTACGTGGTCACATCAGGAGTCAAACTTGACCACTGGTGCCGAGACGAACTATACGAAAAGTACGCACTCGAACTTATCAAAAAAGAAGGTGTCGAAACAGCAGTTGAACGTTCAATCAAAACTATGATGGATTGGGCTGATGAACAACAAGCACCTTGGGAAGATTATTTTAGATATGCAAGTTTGAATCGCGTGACACAACATCTTAGAGACGGAAAGATTAGTCCGTGGCTTGTACTAAACTGTAAGAGCGGAAAAGAAATGATGAGCAAGTTTAACGACGAACAATTACAAATTGTATATCATGTAATGGATCCACAACATTGGGCACTGCGTTTTAAACGTAGTGTTGCTGACGTAGAACTGGTAAAAGAAATTGCTCAAAAAGCGAACTTATGATTGACTTAAATCAAAATATAAAGTATAATAATAACTATGTCAGAATTTAGAGTTGTATCAAATCATATGGGACCAGATGGTGAAAGTGTAGATAGAATATACGGTTCACCGGCCAGTGGTGGACACATGAGATTAATTAATAGAGATTACTCTCAATACAAAGGTGGTATTCATAAACGTGCAATCACTTGTAAAGATTTAGACGGATCAAAATTTAGAAGTTACGTATATGTTACAGATGATAACAGATGGTTTGATCGTTGCGGACTACCTATCGAAAAACCTTCCAACTTGGTAAGCGAAAAAGATGCCTGATATTGACATAGACTTTGCGGACAGAGATATTATACTTGATAAAGTTAAACATCGAGTAGCAAAACTTAATACACTAAAGAAACACAACACAGGCGTATACGTAACAGAAATTCCACATAACCCTGTAGACAATTTATCTACTATTGATTATGAAACTGCGGAAGCAAGAGGTTACTTTAAACTTGACTTTCTTAATGTTTCGATATATAAAGATATAAGAAATGAAGAACATCTTATTGAACTCATGCAAAAGGAACCATTATGGGATCTACTTACTCACAAAGAATTCAGCGATCAATTATTTCACGTAGGAGAACACAGTACTATTCTACAAAAAATGAAACCACAGAGCATCGAGCAGTTAGCGGCAGTACTTGCAATTATCCGTCCGGCAAAGAGACATCTACTTGGACAGTCGTGGGATACGGTGATGAAGAACGTGTGGACGAAACCGACGAACGGTGAGTATTATTTTAAAAAGGCACACGCCGTTGCCTATGCCCATGCAATAGTAGTACACATGAATTTATTATGTGAAATGGTTAGTGCTCAGCACCCTTAAAACTATTTAGGTTTTTTTATTAACTGTACAGATCGTCTTTTTACACGTTTAATTGTTAAGTTTTTTAGATTAACAGTTGGACCGTGAATTATCTTTACATCTTTGCTATTCATGTTTACCATACAATATCTAAATGGTTCCATTTCATGACGCAAGAAGATGTTAATCGGAATCATACGATTCGATTCCCACCACCATATATCACCTAATTCTAAAAACTTATCACGATGTTCATCTGTTATTAGTTCGTTTAGGCTGTATATAGTAGTAATGAAACTGTCCTGATTATTGACGATTCCTACGTATTCTTGTCCCCCGTAGGTGACTACGCTTAAAAAAGGAAATTTTTCTTCTATATCTTTTCTTAACATGATCTCTTATTAAATAAATATGTGTAAGGACTTAAAATTATGCAACTTACACCCAGATATTTAGTCAACGACAAAACCAATCTTGTAGCAGATTTGGCTACAGGTATAACAACGGAGTTTAGAACAGTGTACGCAAGAAACTTAAAAGTATATAGAGGTATAGATAATACCTTAACATTTGAAATTAAAAATAACGATCAGAAACCTATTAGTATTTTAAATTTATATACGCCTAAGTTTGTTGCATTCGACGAATCTAAAAATCAGGTTTTAGACAAGACTGGAACTATTATTGAAACTTCTACTCCGAATTATAAAGGACAGTTCACAGTAAATATCAGTGAAAACGAACTATTAGATGTTAAAGATCAGTATCTGAGTTATGCTGTGTATCTTGTTAAAGATAGTGATGATAGCAAAGTAATTACATATGCTAATGCACATTTTGAAATGTCAGGAACTATTGAAGTTCACAGTACTGCATTTCCTGGACCAAAGGATAGTTACAGTGTAGAAACATTTACAGAAACAGAAACAGATATTTTTGTAAGTGAAAAAGTACAAGCCGATCCGGCACTAAACGGAAACACTGCACTCCATACTGTTGCAGTATACGGCAGTAGTGACTTTGATGGAACAGTTACAGTACAAGGGTCTTTAGAAAATCAAAATCCAAGTACATGGGTTGACATAACTTCAAGTGCTATATCCAATCCTACTGAACCAAAATACATCAACTTCAACGGTGTATTCAATTTTATCAGAACCAAATACACCAAAACTTCTGGAACAATTGATAAAGTTCTCATCCGAAATTAGTTGACTTTTACCGACACTTATACTATAATAATAGTATGAGCATCGTACAAGAAACACTTACGCTACACTTACCTTCGAAACGTAAAACCACCCCCAGTGGTTGGACCAGTTTCAATGCACCTTGTTGTATTCATAACGGTGACTCGGCAGACAAAAGACAACGAGGCGGTTTAATATCAAATGGTGATGGTGGTATAAGTTATCATTGTTTCAATTGCGGATTCAAAGCAAGTTGGCAACCAGGTAGACAGTTAAGTTATAAAATGCGTAAACTGTTTGAATGGTTAGGAACTCCCGACGATGTAATTACTAAACTTGCTTTACAATGTTTACAAATTGCCGAAGTTGGCGACTCTAATATTACTATTGAATTACCAAAGTTTGAAATAAAGAGTTTGCCAGAAGGTGCAAGAAAATTAGATCAATGGGATGATTGGCAAGCACTTGAACCAACAGGTATGGACAATAACTTGTTTAAGGTTTGTGAATATCTTAAAACAAGAAATTTATTTTTAGATGATTATCCATTCCATTGGACTCCTGAACTTGGCTATCGTGATAGAATTATTATTCCATTTTATCACAAAGGCGAAGTAGTTGGATTTACTGCACGTAAGATCAAAGACGGTAATCCAAAGTATCTTAGTGATCAACAACCTGGGTATGTTTTCAATCTCGATGCTCAAAATTATGAAAGAATCTATACCGTTGTTGTTGAAGGTCCGTTTGATGCTATTGCTGTAGAGGGTGTGGCTTTGCTTGGTAGCGAAATCAAAGATCAACAAGCCATGCTCCTCAACAGTTTAAATACTACGAAGGTAGTTGTTCCAGATCGCGACGAAGCAGGAAGTAAACTAATTGATCAAGCAATTGAACTTGGTTGGTCTGTCAGTATGCCTGAATGGCACAATGATATAAAAGATGTAAATGACGCTGTTCAAATGTATGGTAAGATTTATACATTACATTCAATTATCACAGCAAGTGAGAGCAACGAACTTAAAATTAAACTACGGAGTAAAAAATGGTTTGGTTAAAAACTTTATGGCAAAAGATTACAAAGCCATATACAGAATGGAAGGAGAAGAGACGTTTGAAAAAACGAATCGAGGAACTTAAAAAGAGAGATCCTTTTATATACAAGTAAATGTTTATGAGTGAATTTAGACAAGGCATATTTAATTTGTTAAAACGATTGATTGGCGGTAGCAGTGCGTTACTGGCAGTGGTGTACACTATTGGACACATTGTAATTGCTATGATCTGTAACAATTTAATCACTGGCGCTTCATTTGAATTAGCGGCAGTTGATGCTATTGTTGAACCAATGATTAACGGTTTGTGGTTTTATATATTACACAAAGGTTATAAAAAAATTAAAGGTGTAGAATGATAATTTGGGGAATGGTTGGAAACAGCCACGATGCGAGTTTAGCAGTATTCAAAGACGGAGAATTAAAGTGGGCGGCACTTGCCAAAGACTTTTCAGAAGTTCCTAATGATCCACACTTTAGTTGGACTATGCTAAGTGTTGCAAGAGAACTATACGGAGAACCAGATAAAATAGTTTGGTACGAACGTCCTTTCTTAAAAAGTCTAAGACAACTAAAAGCAGGTCAAGGATTTTTGTTCAGAGAAAATAATATTAAAAAATATCTTGCAAGATGGAATTTAAAATGTCCTATTGAATATGTACAGCATCACGACAGTCATGCGGCATATGGATATTACACAAGCGGATATACAGACGCAAGTATAATCTGTATTGATAGTATTGGAGAATTTGAAACACTTACTATGTGGAAGGGCACAGGCGACCGTTTGACAAAAGTAAGTTCTCAAAGTTATCCAAACAGTCTTGGTTTGTGGTACAGTGCAATGACTCAAAGATTAGGATATGAACCCAACAAACAAGAAGCAGTTGTTAGTACACTTGCAAGGTCCGGCGACAAATACAAGTACAAGCAGAAGTTGTATGATGATTTCTTTGATGTAACATTTGATCCGCTGTGTAAAATTAATTTTAAAGAAAACTGTCATAGAGGATTAAATTGGTGGGCACCCGAAATTAAAGATATTGATAATCTTGCCGCCAGTGTTCAATTTGTTTTTGAAGATCTTGTTCTAAAACTTACAACAAGTATGGCGTTTAATATGCCAAGTAAAAACATTGTTGTTACAGGAGGCTGTGCATTAAACAAAGACGCAATGGACAAAGTAAAACCAAATTGGAACGCAATGTGGATTCCACCTAATCCAGGTGATCCAGGATCGTGTATTGGTGCAGTACTTGCTTCGGAAAAGAAACATATTGACTTTGACCCTAAAGTATGGTATAATAGTAAATGAAAATAAGGATTTTAAATGGCTCAACAAAATAGAGATTATGGTTATGATGTACAGAAAGTATATCTTGAAATGATGTTAAGTGATGCACAATCGTTTGTGCGTTGTCAAACTATCTTTGACCATACTTTGTTTGATCGTAAATTACAAGATGCCGCAGAATTTATTAACACGTATGTTAGTGAACATAACGCATTGCCTACACAGGATATGGTTAATGCAAGTTGTAAAACAGATTTAAAAACTCCGGAAGGATTACGTGAAGAACACTATGATTGGTTGCTTCAAGAGTTTGAAACATTTACAAGACACAAAGGACTTGAAAGAGCAATCCTTGAAAGTGCTAACTTGCTTGAAGAAGGCAACTATGGTCCAGTAGAAGATAAAATTAAAAATGCTGTACAAGTTGGACTACAAAAAGACTTAGGTATTGATTACTTTGATGATCCTAAAGCAAGACTTATGGGTCTGAAAGACAACAACGGACAAGTGAGCACAGGTTGGAAAACACTTGACAAGAAACTGTTTGGTGGATTCAACAGAGGTGAACTTAATATTTTTGCAGGTGGCTCGGGTGCAGGTAAATCGTTGTTCCTTGCAAACTTAGGTGTCAACTGGGCAATAGAGGGAATGAATGTAATTTATCTTTCTTTTGAATTAAGTGAAGCACTTGTTGCAATGCGTATTGATAGTATGATGACTGATATTCCAACAAAAGAGATTTTTAAAGATCTTGATGGTGTTGAAATGAAAGTTAAACTAATGGGCAAGAAGTCAGGTGCATTTCAAATCAAATATATGCCAAGTGGTAAGAACGCAAACGACATTAGAAGTTATGTGAAAGAATATGAAATTAAAACAGGACGTAAAGTAGACGTACTGTTAATTGACTACTTGGATTTGATGATGCCAATGAGTAGAAAAGTATCGCCAAGTGATTTGTTTATCAAAGATAAATTTGTATCTGAAGAATTACGTAACTTGGCTATGGAAAGTAAAACAGTATTTGTGACAGCATCTCAGTTGAACAGAGGAGCAGTAGAAGAAATTGAATTTGATCACTCGCACATTAGTGGTGGCTTGAGTAAGATTCAAACAGCAGATAACGTGATTGGTATCTTTACAAGTAGAGCAATGCGTGAGCGTGGACGCTATCAGATACAATTGATGAAGACACGTTCGTCAAGCGGTGTTGGTGCTAAGATTGATTTAGAGTTTGATGTAGATAGTTTACGTATTAGAGATCTTGATGATGATGAAGATTCATATGCATCTGCACCTATAGGCGGAAGTAATATTATGAACAGTTTGAAAAGAACAACAACTACAGAAGAAACAACAGAAGTACATGAGCCCGATGAAGGTGCACCTGTTAAAAAGGTTAGAGCAGATACAGACAGTACAAAACTAAGAGAATTCTTAGGAAACTTAGGCAATGAGTGATATTAAAATTATCGATGATGTATTTCCTAATTGGTTACTAACTACTATTCAAAACAGCATTAGCAATCTAAAGCAATGGGAATATGGCAGGGTACAAAGTGCTTACGAAGATCAGTTTGAGAACTATTTCAACTGTGTACTATGGCACAAAAATTATCCTGAAGCAGATGATCCATTAAATGGTTTAAGCAATGTAATTGCAAGTTGCTTTGCTCTTGAATTATTGCCTAACGGTCCTAAGGCATTACAGGTCTTAAGACTCAACGGAACAACTCCTGCTTCAACACAATATCCTCACAGAGATTGTGATATGAAGTTAGACGACATCGAAAGAACGTGGAGTGTGGTTTGGTATCCGTTTGACAGTGATGGCGATTTACGCTTTTGGGAATCACAAATAGATTTAGACAATCCATCAAAGGTTGTAGAATACAAATGTAATCGAGCAATTATCTTTCCGAGTTCGGTTCCACACGCAGGAATAAGTCCTACAGATTGGCCTATGAGAGTTAGTGTTAACTCTGTTTGGCATTTACAATAAATACAGTTATACAAGGGAGTATTGAAGTGGCAGATACACTTGTCCTAAATGCGGATGCAAAACCCTACAGCATTTTACCGCTGTCAACAGTTTCATGGCAAGAATCCATTAAGTATTTTATTTTAGATAAAGTTACAGTCCTTGAATGGTATGATGATTGGATTGTTAACTCGCCTTCGTGGGAAACACGGGTTCCTGCTGTGGTAATGGTTAAGAAGTATGTACGTAAAAATTCTAATGTGAGATTTACAAAACACAATGTACTACTGCGAGATCAATTCACTTGCCAATACTGCAATGAAAGATTAAGAAGATGTAATTGTACACTTGATCATGTTCTTCCAATCAGTCGAGGTGGCAAAACTTCTTGGACCAATGTAGTTACTGCTTGTGGACCTTGCAATGTTGCTAAGGGAAATAATTTATATCCAAAACCAGAACGTGTTCCCTTTAAACCTACCTACTATGATCTAATCAAAAACCAAGAGATTCTTGAGCATACCCTAAGACACGAATCTTGGAAAAACTACATTTACTAAAACTCTTGGTGCAAAAACCACCTCTGCGACAGGCGTCTTAAATGTATGAAAATCACCCCTAAATGGCTCTTATTTGCCGACTTAAGGAGTTTCGCAGTACTTTGTATGTCTTAGGTGTTTTTACACGAGCAACAGTGTTTTAACCGCTTTTAAGACGCCTATTAACTGCGTAGTTTAAATATGTTTATGCAAGACTTTATTAGAGTTTGGGACAACGTACTATCCCCAGAATACTGCCAAGAAGTAATTGATTACTATCATCAGCAAGAAGGTACACGTATCCTTACAAGACAAACAGCAAACGAAAGTGCTCCTAAAATGAACAAGGACGGTTCGATGCTGTATGACGAAGGAGAAACAGGTACGTTTGCTCTTAGCATGAACAAACTACTGCAACCATACTATCATGCTATGCAGGATTGTGTAAATGATTACATATCAGAATTTGGTATATTCGAAAATGTAAACCCGATCCAAATATCACATTCAATCAAGATACAACACACACGACCAAGCGAAGGTTATCATATATGGCATTGTGAACACGCAAGTAGAGACACAGGTCAACGTGCTATACTCGCTATGGCTTATTTGAATACTGTTGATGAAGGTGGAGAAACAGAGTTCTTGTATCAATCAAAGAGAATTCCAGCAAGACAAGGTAGCATTATGTTTTGCCCTGCGGGTTATACACATACCCACAGAGGCAATCCTCCACTAAGTGGTGACAAGTATGCTATCACCACTTGGTTGGAGTTTACTCACTGATTACCAGTTATTAGTAGATTTAGTAGACTGATGTCCTAAGATTTTATCTTTGTTAGGACCATGCTTTACTACATATCCAGAAGTACCATTGGCATTTACTTCAACCTCTTGACGAGCCTTCCATAATTCCATTTCCTTCTTT
>Ga0255780_10004819_pt1 | contig 11513 bp, 12 predicted proteins | sample 071ome_32_FD_179978 | JGI IMG/M metagenome (GOLD analysis project Ga0255780, IMG submission 179978) | Coastal salt marsh microbial communities from the Groves Creek Marsh, Skidaway Island, Georgia - 071405AT metaG (version 2) | ecosystem: Environmental > Aquatic > Marine > Intertidal zone >...
CATTCTCTGGATTCATTATTGGATGAGAAATTAGCTCACTCTCATTTTTCTTATACGTAGTTAGCATTTGGTCAGAAATCAAACCCATCTCTGCCAAGACGGGAAAAAAACCTAATACACCATGCCCCTTGCTTAGAATGAACCTATCTCTGTTATTTTCTTCTGATTTTTTAGGATCAAGATTCATCACCGCACTATATAATGTTGTCATTATCTCTACCATTGACAGTCCGCCACCAAGATGAGCGCCGCCTCCCGCTTGATAGCTCATGTCTAGGATTTTTCTTCTCACCCGCTTAGCCATTTCTGCAATTTCTAACTGCTTTGTAACCTGAAGACTCATTATTTTTGTCCCCCGTCAACCCTCAGAACTTGCCCCGTGATGAATGACGCATTCTCACTGCATAAGAATGAAACCACTCTTGCAATTTCATATGGCTCAGCAGCTCGCTGCATCACACCTGCTTTAATCAGATCGTCTCTTGCTCGATCGTGCATTTGATCATGCATTGCGGTTTTAGTGACACTAGGGGCAACAGCATTGACTCTAATGCCGCTACTTGCTAACTCTGTCGCAAGGATCTTTGTAAGTGAAATTGATGCAGCCTTGCTCGCGGCATAGGCTGTAGTACCTGAATCAGCGCGAAGTGCCGCAGTAGATACAATGTTAACAATTGAACCCGTTTTTCTTCGCAGCATATACTTAGAAATAATTTGCGTAAAGATAAAAACAGAGAAGAAATTGACTTCAAACACTCTTCTCAGATCCTTGATTCGCGTCATTTGAAAAAGCGAACCCGTTGCTATTCCGGCATTATTTATAAGAAATGCAATATTAAGGTTCATTGCTATAATATTTTTAGCCGATTCAATTACAGCATCTTCATCTTCCAAGTCGAAAAATAACTGAATAATATCAACGGAATTCGCTTCTGTCAAATAATTACAGCGTGACTTAAAGTCGGCATCATCAGCTCTTGCACAAGCTACAATGGAGATACCTTCACTAATCAATTGCTCCATTATCGCCGCACCGATTCCACGATTGGCTCCCGTGATGACAGCATATTTTTTTTCATTGTTATTCATAGATTTCTTTGTAAATTCTAGCCTTTCTCTTGGCATTAGTTAATAATTCCTCAAGAAGATCCTCATCAAAATCAACTCTGTTCCCACCCGGAAAAGGGGGCTTGGACGATAACTTCATAGAAGACCTTATCAAGCTATTAGACAAATATGTATCAAGAACCACGAACATGTTCATTCTCAAAAAATCTATGATTACTTTTTCACTCATCATCTCATCCAAACATTTAGCATCTTTGAGTCGATCGTAAATTTTATTGTTTCTTTCTATTGTTGTTGACAGGCTAACTAAAGACTCATCGCTCCATAGATCACTCTCAGTTATTTCGTTAGCTAAATTAAGATCTAAGGCCGAAGGTATGCTCAATTGCTCTACACCAGGCAGCAGGAAATTAACCAGTTTTTCAATAATGTGAATGTGACTGCTCACTTGGAATGACTCAAATAGTCTGTAATCCCATCAGCCACTCTCAAAGCAACGGCTTGCAGGGTTGACATTGGATTTACAGCACCAGACGTGACGAATATTGAGCTATCAGCAATAAATAAATTTGAATGATCATGTGACTGTCCATACGAATTCACCACAGAGCGATTAGAGTCTTCGCCCATTTTCGCCGTACCCATCAAATGCCATCCGGTATTTCTTACTGGACCAAAAGCATAAATCTTCGTGGCTCCAGCAGCCTCAAGAACCTTTTTAGCTGAATTTAAGCCATGAGAAAGAATTTTTTTGCTATTGTCACTTAATTTGTAATTGACCTTTGGCGCTGGTATTCCATTTCTATCTTTCAATGTTTCGCTTAATTGAACTGAATTGTGCTCCTCTGGCAGATCCTCAACAATTACAGCAATATTGGCAGTCCTTCCAAAACGTTTATCAAAGTCGCCATAAAAGCTACTACCCCACTTAATTTCACGCCTACTTATGCCATTTATGGCTGTTTCAAGCGGTCCTGGCCCTCGCAGGGCATGTAGAGTACTTCCACGAAAAAAATTATTTTCCTGATTCGTTTCATAAAACTCATGGCTGTAAATACTGCAACCTTGGGGACCCAAATGTGAGTTCAGCTGCTCGTCAAATAATCCTTCTGCATAACCTAAAGGATGTAACATCAGGTTTTTTCCAACTAAACCACTTGAGTTAGCGAGCCCCTGAGGAAATTTTTCAGAGGATGAGTTCAACAAAATTCTCGGTGTTCCTACGCCATTACAAGCCATAACGACCACTTTTGAAGCTAGTGATCTCTTTACTCCATCTGGATCAAAGTACTCCACCCCACAAACCGCACCTTGATCATCAACAGCTACTCTTGAAACGCATGAGTGGGTTCGAATTTCCACACCATTTTTAATTGCCAGTGGCCAATAGGTGACATCGATACTCGCCTTTGCACCCAATGGACACCCGAGGTTACACGGCCCCATGTTGACACAAGCAGATCTATTATTGGCGTACCGCCTTGTTGCAATAGCCGCATAAGATGGCCACCAGTGCCAACCGAGTTTATTGAAGCCTTCTGCCAGCCTTTCGCCCATCCTTCCGAGCGGAACAGGAGGAAGCAGGTTCGAAATGGGCGGATATGCAGGATCTCCTTCTAATCCAGCAACACCCATGATGGAGTCATTAAGCTCGTAGTAAGGCTCTAATTCTTTGTAGGAGATAGGCCAGTCATCGGCAACTCCATCAAGCGATCTGACTCTAAAATCTGAAGGATGAAATCTGGGAAAATGGCCAGAATAGAGGATAGAACTACCCCCTACTGCATTGTAATTTGCGATGGATATCGACGAATCATCACAGTCAATAGGATAATCTGCGGCTGAGGCTCGAACGTTCGGATCTGGGCTAAATGATGAATATTTGGCTGACTCCCAATTACAGAATTACTGGGGTAAGTCGAAGGATCGACATAGCCGCCTTGCTCAAGACAGACAATTTTTAGATCCTTATTCTCACGACTCAACTTCCACGCGACTGCAGCGCCTGAGGGGCCAGCCCCAATGATCAAGACATCAATCATTTTTTTGGAACGTATTGGTCTAGAATTTCAGGAATAGTGATTAGCATCTCTGTTTCACATGCGATTTCCCCATCAATGCTGCCTACCCCTATCCCTTTTGCCAACCCTCTTGTCCAAGATAGGAGCTCTACCCTCATGTCGAATCTATGTCCAGGCATTACTTCTTTTCTAAATTTTGCCTTGTAATCTAGTGCGCGAGTGAACCTTCCCTCAAGACCGGGTATAGTCGTCACGGAAATAGTCAGCATTTGCGCAAGTGCTTCGATTTGAAGTGCTCCGGGCATATTTGGTGCACCAGGAAAATGAACTGGTATCCACCATTCATTCATGGTCATGTTTTTATATCCTATTGCCATCTTTCCTGGAATAACCAAATCTACGTGGTCAACCAAAAGAAAAGGATATCTATTCTGCTGATAATTCTGAAGCTCAATGCAGTTAAGGCTAAAACCCTGATCTACAGTATTGTCTGACATACTCACTACTCATTATGCCCACAAGATTGTGGCGTTGATTAAAACCATCTTTAAATATCAATATTATACTTGCTGAGCATACTTTTACCATATTCATAACTCGAAAAATCGATGACATCATCGATCTCTAGGGAAATATTAAAAGCTTCTTCAATAGAAGCCATAAGCGCCATATGGCCAACACTGTCCCACTCGGGAATGTCCTGATACTTTAGGTTTGCAAGCTTGTCATCATCAACCATGAATGTTTCTTTAAAAGCTTGCTGATATTTTTCGAGATTCGTCATCTTTTTTGCTCCTATGTATTCTTAAATTTTTTGAATCAGCCGAGAAAGGGTTCCAATTAAATCATAGCCATCCCAGACCGTACTAATATCCAACGCCATCCCAACAGGCACGACGCGATCGAGCCCTTGCAGACCATTCTCAACAACTAAACGTGTGACGATCTGCGGGTCCAATCCATAGTAGGTAAGGGTCTGATATCGGGCATTCAAAATAGCGGTCAACATTTGCAAGTCATTGTCTGTCGTTTCAAAGAAAAAACCATGCTGCCCACGAAAGTTCTCAATGCCAACAGGAAGCTGCTCTAACTCCACTCGATAAATCCGCCCACTTTGGCTCCGATTCTGATTAATCGGTTGTAGCCAAATGGCAGTTCGACAAAGATGCGTGAATTTATCCACCGAGTGAATTGCTGGCTCCTCTAGCTTGGTATCGAGATATTCACTAAGCCCATCCCAGAATCGAGCCTTGGCTGAGTGAATATTTTCCTCATTGCCCATCCACAAGACCAAATGGGGCGAAGAGCATGCATTCTGATCAAGCAGGAAAACATCGTTGTAAAAACCTACGATTAGGCGAGAAAAAGATTCGGCATCAGCATCACAAATTGCGTCTGCGCCCAAAAGAGAAACGGAATACCGATCCGCGAAACACACATCAACACAACGCGCCTTCGTTTTCATTGTTCGGATACGATTCACTGTCGCATCGCCACCCCAAATGATTCGAGCATCTGAAATTCCTGAGAGTGCTTTCGTTATTTCATCATCTCTCGGGAAACGAACAAAGCTGGTCATACGCCGTATACGGGCATGGTCGCTCAACTCAAGGAGCTCTTGCATCGCGCGAAGTATAACAGTGGCTTGAGGATGCTTTGCTGATGATACCCGCACAATATTCGCATTACCCGCAAGCAACCCGAAGGCAAATGAAAAAGCGAAATTTACTGGCACATTGGCGGGTGCAATATGAAATGCTAAGCCTCTACCAAGGCGCGTATATTTTTTATCAAACGCTAACGCTAATTTAGAGAGATTGGCTCGGCGACACCAATATCCGAATCCTGCTATGTCCGGATACTCACGGATCTCCGGAGATTTTAACAAGCGACTTGAAACTTCGGCTAGGAATCGAATTGCTTCTTCCGAATACGGGGGTAATGTTTGAGCTTGAATTTTATGCAGCGAAGACCCTGCCAATAGCTCAACAGGAAGACTAGCTAGATTCATGCGTATCACTGCACCCGCGAATTTCTGCCTTAGCTAACCGCCCATTTACTCGAAAATATTTACCGAGACGGCCACAGGGACAATCATCTTTGCCCAAAATAACGCCTAAATCTTCTGTCAATAACGCGTGCCCAGGGTAGCTTCTCGGCAAGATGGAAAGAGTTTCTATAATCCCCTCCTCACCATTCTTCGCGACCGCAAAACTTCCTGGTTCGCGCACGACGACATCTGAATAGATCGGCACATGCAAGTTTCCCTGATCACATTCAATTGCAATAGACCCCGTTTGCTCAACCATTCCATAATAATTGACGACTTTCTTGAGTCCGGTCTGATTCCGGAGAGTCGATTTAAAGGTTTCATTGCCAACAGCTTGTTCACTCAACTTCTTCCAGCCGCCCCCATGCAAAAGAATTGCATTCTCTAGTGAAAGCGTTTTATTTTCTCTAACGAGCGGCAATACAAAATATTGCCAAATCATGAATGTGAACCCAAAAACAAAGATGGGCTCGCCTGTATGGCGGGCTAAGAAATCCGTAATCGCTTTCCAATCAATTGCCATTACTTCATCAAGCGCATAGGTGACATCTTGACCAAACATAGAGAATCCGAGGATACCGGCGCCTCGTGCCGAAAATGATCTACGATTTTTTACGACATTGGGTGAATCAATCACAAGCATCGGCAAACGTTTACTGCCTAGAAGGTCTGCCATGATTTTTGACAAAATCTTTGTTTGCAATGATGCCGTGTACCGATCAAGGTGAATCTTTGAAACTTCCTGCCCCGATGTGCCGGAGGACGTCATCGTCTTAAAAATCTCATCGGATGAGATACTCCGAAGATCAAACTCCTTAAAAAGACGAACTGGAATGAAAGGAATATCTTCAACTCTTCGGATATTGTTTAGATCAACATCAAATAGATCAATGATCTTCTTATACTCACTACAAAAACTTTGATGCCATTGTGTCAGCGCTAGCAAAGCATCTTTCATCATGATTTCTTTTTGATCAGAACCGAACTGGAATGGCCGCAGTTCTAACCAATCTGTGAAGTCAGGCGCAGTGATCATGCGATCTTCGCCCCAAGTGCCGGCTTCAGCTCGCCATATTGGATCTTACCCGAATCATTTCTCGGAAATTCGGAGATCGCATAAACCACAACTCCCTGCAATGCTACTTTTAAGTGGTTACAAACCATCTGTTTTATCTTCTTCCCTTCAGCTTCCTCATGGTTTAATACATAAATTTCAAGCAAATCATCTTGGCCAGAGCAGGCTGTTATATATCCCTCACTTAAAAGAAATTTCTCAATATCGAGGAGGTTCGTGCGATGACCGAATAACTTAATGAACCGTTTGAGACGCCCAACGATGCAATAGTCCCCATCTGGATCTCTTTTAGCTAAATCACCCGTTCTTAATATACCGCCTCTTTCATCCCCTTTTGCTAAATCTTCATAGCTACTCGCATAACCCATCGATACATTTGGGCCTGAATAAACAAGCTCACCAGCAACATCCTCTTCTTGAATGACCTGACCATTTTCATCCTCAAGCCAAAAGCGACCGCCTGGGATTGCTACACCAATACTGCCTGCTTTAGTAATCGCGCGCTCCGGCGGTAAATACGACATTCTTGCTGTTGCTTCGGCCTGACCATACATCGTGAAATATTCGATCCCACGATCTCTTGCAAAAGTCGCAAACTCTCTTGTCAGTTCGGGCTCCATCCGACCACCTGCCTGTGTTAGTTTGCGAAGGCTAGGAAGTTCCATCTCTGTAAATCGAAGCTTTTTTAGCATTTCGTAGTGATATGGGACGCCAGCTAAGCTTGTTACCTGCCCCCTTCGAAAAAAATCCCAAAATTCTCGATCAAAAAAAGTTTTATCTGTAACCGCTATGCTTGCGCCAACAAGCAAGTGACTATGAATGATGGAGAGACCATAGGTATAACTCGGCGGCAATGTAGTTATTGGCAAATCGTTTTGATCAAGCTCTAGATATTTTGCGATAGATTTAGCGTTAGATAGAACGTTTTCTTTGGATAACCGAACAAATTTCGGGCTGCCTGTGCTACCCGATGTACCAAGTAAGAGCATTAACTCCGAGTTCAAATCAATATAGTTTTGATTTATTTTAATGAGCGAATAATTACCAATTTCATGAATAATATTCGACTCGTCAAGCTGCTCTTTCATAAAGCTCGGCAGCCATAAGTAAGAAGGCCGATATGACGATATTATTTCTTGTATAGATTGGCTATTTGAATCAGATGACATCAACTGCACAGCCGCTCCCGCTTGCAATATCCCTATATAGCCAGTTAAGCCATAAATATTATTATTCAGCAGACATAACACAAGACGACGATTTAAAAATAAAAACTTCTTGCTTATTCGCCTAATATCACCGTATGTTGCTGTGAGATCATCAGAAGCCAGGAAGGCCGCTTTTTTGTCAGAGCAGGAGTGTTGCCAATTCATGCCAGTCGATAATATTGAGGATATCTTTGTTCTAGCTCTTTTGCCCTTGCTAGCCATTCGCTTTTATAAATATGAAGCTTAATTGAAGCAACATACTTATTCTGCTTTTCAGAATACGCAAAAATTTTTTCTATTTCGGAGTAACCAATAAACTTATTGGTCATCCTTGCTTTTATATGCTCCTCGTTTACTCCTCCACCACAAGACTCAAGTCCTAATTCCATAAAACCTATTTTGTGTAAGTAGAATATTATCATTGGGGCATAATGTCCGCCCCAAAAATTTTTTTCGCCTATAAACCAACCGATTTCAAATTTCTTATTTTTTTTATCTATTGAATAAATAGACGCATTTCCAATATGTTGATTAGACTCTTCTGCAAGGACTGCATAATTCAACCTTCCTGAAATTTTACTATCATGGAGATATAAAAATAGGTCTTCTAATTGATACCTTTTATTTCCTATTTCTAGAAATTCAGTTACTTCAGGATCATTTACCCAAGACAGGTATTTCTGATTAATGAATTTTTCAGAAAGCGGAACAAGTTTTATTCGCTCGCTCATATTAATGCTCCGAGCGCTCATTGAGTAGAAAACTCAATGAATAAATAACTGACAAATGGTTTTGAACATCTAAAGAAAAAAAGATCGGTAGACTGATCACTTCTCGATGAAACTGTTCGGCCTCAGGAAAATCACCCGCCTTGAATCCTAACTTTTCGAAATACGGCTGCCGATGCACCGGGATGTAATGCAGGTTTGCGGCTACGCCGTTCTGCCACAGCGAATCGTAAACTTGCCGCTGTATCTTTCCGCTTTTTGCTTCACTGACACGAATCGGATAGAGGTGATAGCTGGAGTATGCGCTTGGCGTTTGATGCGGCGTGGTGATCGGCAATGCCCTCAACTCCACATCATATCGTTCTGCGATTTCATGCCTACGACTCACGAACTCATCTAAACGCTGCATTTGGCTCAAACCCAACGCAGCCTGGATATCGGTCATGCGGTAATTGAAACCGAGTTCGATTTGCTGATAGTTCCATATCTCGTTGTCTGGACGGGGGCTCATCAATTCTTTATCACTGGTAATGCCGTGCGATCGCAAGCGGCGGAGGCGATTGGCTAGTGCATCATCATTGGTCACTGCCATTCCGCCCTCACCGGTTGTGATGATTTTTACAGGATGGAAGCTGAAGACGGTGATGTGGCTGTGGGCGCAGGAGCCAACTTTGAGATTGCTGTATGACGCGCCAATGGCGTGCGATGCATCCTCAATAATTTTGAAGCCGTATTCTTGACTCAGCGCATAGATTGCAGGCATATCACATGGCTGGCCGGCAAAGTGCACAGGCATAACAATTTTCGGTAATCGGCCCTGCTTTTCGGCTTGTTCAAGCTTCTCCTTAAGACGCTCCACGCTCATGTTATAAGTATGCGGGTCGATGTCGACAAAATCGACTTTAGCGCCGCAATACAACGCACAGTTAGCGCTTGCCACAAAGGTATTTGGGCTTGTCCATAGCCAATCGCCCGGACCAAGATCTAACGCGAGGCAAGCGATATGCAAAGCGCTAGTAGCGCTATTCACGGCAACGGCATACTCTGCCCCGCAATACTTCGCTACAGCCTCCTCAAAACGTGGCACCATCGGACCTTGGGTGAGCCAATCGGAGCGTAATACTTCAACGACAGCATCAATGTCTGCTTGCGAGATGTCTTGGCGCCCATAAGGGATCACTAAAATTTACCAATCTTTTCAGAGTTTTTCAGAAGCCATGACTTTAGCGTTTCTTGACTCATCCACTCATCATTATTATCGGATGTATAACTAAACCCCTCTGGAACCAACTCGCCATTGCCAATTCGCATGGGGTCAGAACTCCAGTTATGAATAGCCGGTAAAATCTTATAATGACCTTGATATGAGTAAGTATGTACTGAGTCCTCTGGGCTAATCATCTCTTCATGAAGTTTTTCACCAGGTCTAATACCAATAATTTCATTTTTCGCTTCTTGGTCAATCGCTTGTGCAACGTCAGTCACTTTCATCGAGGGAATTTTTTTAACGTAGATTTCGCCACCCTTCATGTCTTCAAACGCGTGCCAAACCAACTCAACACCCTGTTCTAACGTGATCATAAAACGAGTCATTCGCTCATCGGTTATAGGAAGACTTCCTTTTCCTTTTTGAGACAAAAAAAATGGGATCACTGATCCACGAGAGCCCATGACGTTTCCGTAACGCACAACTGCAAAACTCGTAACTTCTGATCCAGTATATGAATTGCCCGCAATAAACAATTTATCCGAAGCAAGCTTAGTAGCTCCGTATAAATTAGCAGGACTACTAGCCTTATCCGTTGAAAGCGCAACAACTCGCTTAACACCACGATCGATACATGCATCAATAAGATTCATTGCACCATTAATATTCGTTTTTACACATTCAAACGGGTTGTATTCAGCAGTAGGAACTATCTTTGTGGCGGCAGCATGCACCACATAATCAATTCCATCTAATGCACGATACAAACGATCTTTATCTCGAACATCTCCGATAAAAAAACGCACTCGATGATCACCCTGAAATATTTTGGCCATTTCCCACTGCTTCATTTCGTCGCGAGAAAAAATAACTAGGCGTTTGGGGTTATATTTTTCCAAGGTCATTGGAACGAAAGCATTACCAAATGAACCTGTACCACCAGTGACTAAAATTGAAGAGTTTTTTAACATACTAATACGCTCTAATTATTTATTTCATCAACATAGCTTTGAATTGCTGATTAGACTGCACTAAATCATCAAAACTACCTTGGCCAATTAACTCACCTTTCTCTAGTAAAAAAATAATGTCACATTCCTTAACTGTGCTTAAACGATGAGCTACTATAATAATGGTTATGTCACGATCCAAATTTTGGAGAGTTTCCATCACAATTTTCTCTGTAATATTATCCAGCGCACTAGTTGCCTCATCTAAAATTAGCACTTGAGGATCTTTATAGAGTGCCCTTGCAATCGCAATTCTTTGGCGCTGACCACCAGAAAGACGAACGCCGCGTTCACCAACAATAGTTTGGTATTTGTCAGAAAGATCAGAAACTATAAAATCATGCAAATTCGCAATTTTGGCAGCGCTCTCAACTTTCAGATAATTAATATTATTTTTATCAACCCCAAACGCAATGTTTGCGGCTATAGTGTCATCTGACAGATAAATTTGCTGTGGCACATACCCTATAAGCTTCTGCCATTCTCTTCTATTATATTCATTGATTATCTGCCCATCCACTTCCAAAGATCCATGTTGAGCTTTGAGCAACCCAAGAATCAAGTCTAACGATGTGGTTTTCCCGCTTCCAGTTCCACCAACAATTCCAACTTTATTTTTTGCATTAACAACTAGGTCAACCCCCTTTAATGCCTTCGATGATGATCCCGGGTAACTAAAATACACGCTATTAAGTCTGATAAACTTTTTTAATTCTATTGCACTACAGCCATCCCCTTCTTTAACTTTAGAAATAAACTTAGGATCTTTAATATCTTCTCCTAATGCCAAATTGTTGAGTTCATTATGTAAAGCATTTAACGCAGGTAAGTAAAAACGTAACTGCGTAATGGCATTGTATATTTGCTGTAAAGCTGGCATGAGGCGATAAGCAGCAAACGCATATAAAGTAATAACTGGTAATACGCGTTCAAGCCCCTCTCCTTTGTTAATCAGGTACAGAACCACCATCAGCAAACCGCCAAATGCAATGCCCTCTAATGCAAAACGGGGTAACTGACCTATAACTTGTGCACTTGCTTGATGCTCAGCAAAAGCGACTGCGGGTTGAGAAAATCGCTGACGGTAGAGGTATTCTAAACCACCTAACTTGACCTCCTTTATCGCACTAAATGCCTCACTAACAG
>Ga0255780_10004824_pt1 | contig 11508 bp, 16 predicted proteins | sample 071ome_32_FD_179978 | JGI IMG/M metagenome (GOLD analysis project Ga0255780, IMG submission 179978) | Coastal salt marsh microbial communities from the Groves Creek Marsh, Skidaway Island, Georgia - 071405AT metaG (version 2) | ecosystem: Environmental > Aquatic > Marine > Intertidal zone >...
TGACAGTTGCAAATTTAATGCCTCGTTCACGCATTAATTCTGCTCCTTCTTCACATTTTTCACAAGCCGGAAAGGACTCATGCCGAAATACAACTGAACCAGTAATATCTAATTGCATATTCCTCTTAATGTTAAAACTTTATTATAAAGTAAAAAATTGTTACTGTCAACTGAAATAAAAGGCCATTTTCCCGCCAACTCGTGAACTATAGTAATTCTTACCACCATCTACTTTCAATTCGCCTTCAAAGTTTGGAGGATAAACAGCTTTAAAATCAGTAAGAACTGCATCATCGCCTTTTTTGTTCATTTTCGTATATATCTGTATAATTGAGCTTTGATTTAACAATAATAAAGCACCTTTTGAAAATTCTTTATTTTCATTAATTGCCGAAGCCGCTGTTTTCGCTACTGCAGATAACAGTGCAAACCCTGCATTAAATCCTTTCGTGCTTAGTTGTACCCGATATGGCTGTAATGCTGCTGCTGCTTTGGGGGATATTCCTTCTAGATCGCTTTTTCCTGTTTCCATATATTGATCAATTTCTTGTTGTAGTTCTTGATCAATACCTTCTACACCCAGATATTCGCAAATTTTAATTGGACCGTTTTTAGCTGATTCTTCGGCAATAATAGAGCAAATTTTAATTGTAAACTGTGCATTATCAATTAGCTCTTGGTTGCCTTCTTTTTCAGCTTTTTTATATGCATCGTATAAATTTTTAGCACTAGCTTTCGCACCTGACCCACCTTTTGAACTAATACCAATCTCTTGCCCGTTAGGAGCAATTATAAATGAGTCGCACAAGGCTGCATTCATTGCCATTGGCCAAAAAACTGTGCAGTCTCTCCAATTCGCTCCACCTGCTAGCAGTTGTCTTGCCTCTTCTGCCTGTCCTAGTATAACGCCGCCCATTAATCCAACTGGTTGCATAATTTCGCCAAAATAATCACGTATAGCAGGTAGCTGTTCACTTAATCCTGGAAATACTAATCCACTTTTACCTTGGGATAAATCCTTTAATGCTTCAACAAATGTATTACGTACAGCGTCTGGGGTATTGTTCTCAACAGTCCTAATAATACTATCAACTCCAACAAACTTTCTCTCTGTTTTTATGAGGTTTTGTGGATCAAACCCTGCTTGTAACTTTTGCGAGTTTTTATTAGCTAAATTCCATCCAGCTGGAACTTCTTTATTTCCCCATACACCAAGCATGTTTGGCTTTGTAAATTGTAAATATTTGCCCCAATATACGTGACCGCCATCTTGATCTGATAATACAGCAACAGCATAAGCAAGTAAATTTGTTGCAGGAGTATTAACCCATTCAATTTCTCCATCACGTTCTTGCTCGAATTGTTTTATAGCAGCATCACGATCTTCAGGGCTGTCAAACTTTTTTGTTTGGGCATCAGGAAAAGCAACAACTTCTACAATTGCATACTCTCTACCATCTCCATGTACAAATTTATCTCCTGCTTCTCTACCGAATATACCTTTTGCTTCTTTTAAAAAATTATATTCTACGCTTTTAAATTCTCTAAATCGCATTACCAATTCCTTTTAGATATTTATTCAATATTAGGGAATAACATATCCTTACAGAATGTATCAACCATCGCTTCATCTAATCCTAAACTCTTCATTACTTTAGGTGTATGCGGATTTTGTTTTTGATGGTTACAGTAATGATTTTGAGCAACTTTAACACCATCACCTTCTAAGTAATTGTCGTATTTTCCTACCTCTTCCATATACATGCGGAGGTTAGCAACTGCAATGTCAATGATCTGTTGCGCTTCTTCATCTGTATTAACATTACCTGCTGCTAACATCTTGTCAGTAAAAATACGTTTAGCCCAATCTGGCAACTCTCTCTGCTTGTTAGGCACAAAATCTCTTACACTGTCAAAATATAAATTCAGCATAGGATGTATACGATAAGCACTTGGCGAAAAGTCGTGGAATGCCCCAGTCATTTTGTTCTTTCCTGTAATTACATCAAACCCGTATATAGGACTGGGATTTGTAAGGATAGGAAAAACACAAACATGCATCATCCATAAACCCTTTGTATCACGTGCATCAACTACATCAATATGTGCTCTACGTACAGATTTATTAGCAAAAACACGATTAACCCAACCACTATCAGGCTGATTAAAAGCATCAAGTCCGGGTTCTTCATATTCACTGCAGGTGTCTTCAAAAATCTTTATAATGTCATTCTGACATGTTATCAGTTTGTTCCAGATAATGCTCACAGTCTAGTTCCATCATTTCTTTAAAAAGTTTGGTTGCAGAATCAAATGCGTAGCGTGCCTCTTCTGCCATATCGTCATTTAGTTTTTCTCTAATTTTATTTTTTAAAATATCAACGTCAACACCAAATTCAAACATCGATTTTAAACCAGGAACTTTTCGAGCTATCATTTGACCGCCACTTAGATCGCCCATATGGAATGTGTAAATATGTGCCATTAATTTTTCTGGATCATTCATACAACTTTTCATATGTGCAATGTACTCATTTGTAGATGGTAAAGTTTGTGGCGGTTCTTTCTCTTTCCATAAGTGATTAAAATCATCAATAATTGCCTTATGCCTTTGAACACTTGGTATACCGTCAAACAAACCATGCACTCTTCCCATTGCTTCGAGCAAATCGTATCTTGGATGTAAATTGTATAAAAATGTTGCATAAAACTTAGGATGAATATTACCACTCATCATTATTTTGACAAAATCTTGTCTTTCTGCATTTTTATGATGCTCCCAAGTTAATTCTTTTAAACTCATATTTTAATTTAGATGTTTTTTGGTTAGATAGCCTTTAGGCATTATTTCATTTAATTCTTTTAGGTGTCTTCTACTATCTACTAATTTTTTAAAACTTTTAATAACTGCAGTACTAGTCGCAAATTTAAACCACCAAGGACAAAATGCGTGTATCATACCTTGAATCCCTGCAAAAGTTACAAGAGCACTATTTATCAGGGCAAATCTACAATGTTGCCAATAGGTTTGTGGATTTTCTGTGTCTCTAACATGCTCTAATAATTTAAACATTTTACGCTTTTTCTATTTGTGCAGTTAGGGGAAAGCTTTGCTGTCTCGAACGTTGCATGGTTTCTGCTGCTTTTTGCTCGGCTATCTCGTAAGTATAAGTTCCAACAACTGCTTGCCCTTTGTTGTGTATTTCTAAAGTAAGTTCATTAGCTTTCTGTTCGGTATGATTAAAAATTTCGCCTAAAATTGTAATAACAAATTCCATCGGAGTGTAATCATCATTTATTAAAATTACATGGTACTTGCTAGGGTAAACTACATCGGTTAAACTTTTTGTATCCTTAGTAACGTCTACATCAACTGACATAAAATCCTTGTAATGTAGGGAGGAAAAGTCCTCCCCAGGTTGTTAATTATTCATACTTAATTGTTAAGTCTTCACCTGAATTAATTTGTATCTTCTTAGGTTGAAGTTCAAGTGGAATTTCTCGTTTCAAACGAATATTTAGCATTCCAACAGAAAGATTAGCTTCTAAAACTTCAACGTGGTCTGCAAGTGCAAATTCTCGTTTGAAATTCCTTGAACCAATTCCTTTATGTAAATAATTTACATTTTCTTCAACTTTAGGTGATGATCCTTCTACTCTAAGTACATTTCTCTCTTTTGTAATTTCAAGATCGTCCATTGAAAACCCTGCTACAGCCAAACTGATGATAAATTCATTATCATCTATTTTTGCAATATTATATGGTGGATAAGAATTAGATTGACTGTTTGCAAAAGTTCTTTCTAATTCATCAAATATTTTATCAAAACCTATTGTGGCTTTATAGTATGAGGGTAAATCAACTGTTGTTAGTCTTGTCATTGTTGTCTCCTTAAATAAGCAAGATTAATAGTGGACCCGACAATCGGCATCCACTGTGTTAACTACATATTTATTTATGCAGCTTCCGTTACTTCTCCTTCAATAATATCATCATTATCTGGAGAGTTATTTGTGCTAGATTCTGTTTTTTTCTGTTTTGCTGCAAAAATAGGTGTTACAGCTTGATGTAATTCTGTAATTTTATTAGAAATTTCTTCCTTGTCTTCACCTTTTGCTGCTTCTTTTACTGAATTTACTGCATTTTCAAAATTAGTTCTTTCTTCTTCAGTTAATTCATCTTTAACCTCGTCAAAGTCTTGTTGATAAGAGTGAGCTGCAGCTTCTGCAGAATTACGTGCATCAACAAGATCTCTTTGTGCTTTATCTTTCTCTGCATTTTCTTCAGCATCTTTAACCATCTTTTCAATTTCATCGTCGGACAAACCACTAGAATCTTTAATAGTAATTGCTTGTTCTTTTCCAGTAGCTTTATCTGCGGCACTAACATTTAAAATACCATTGGCGTCTATATCGAATGTAACTTCAATTTGAGGTATACCTCTGCGAGCTGGTGCAATACCATCTAAGTTAAAAGTCCCTAGCATTTTGTTGTCACGTACAAACTCACGTTCTCCTTGTGCCACTACAATAGTCACAGCAGGTTGATTATCTTCTGCTGTTGAGAAAATCTGTGATTTTTTGCTTGGAATAGTAGTATTCTTTTCAATCAGCTTTGTCATTACGCCGCCCATTGTTTCAATACCTAAGCTTAGTGGTGTTACATCTAGCAATAATACATCTGTTGTTTCGCCAGCTAATACACTGCCTTGGATAGCCGCACCTACTGCAACTGCTTCGTCTGGATTTACATCTTTGCGTGGAGTTTTGCCAAAGAATTTTTCTACTGCTGCTTGTACTGCTGGCATACGTGTCTGACCACCAACAAGGATAATTTCATCAATATCACTAGCTTTTAGTTTAGCATCTTCTAATGCGGTTTTGCAAGGATTAATTGATCTTGTAATTAAATTTTTCACCATTGCTTCGTAATTAGCCCTTGTTAATTTCACAATCAAGTGTTTAGGACCGTCTGCTGTTGCGGTAATAAATGGTAGATTTACTTCTGTTTGTGTAGTAGTAGAAAGTTCAATTTTTGCCTTTTCTGCTGATTCTTTTAATCTCTGTAGTGCCATTTTATCTGTGCTGAGATCTACACCATCTGATTTTTTAAATTCTGCCACAAGGTAATCTAGGATAGCTTGGTCAAAATCTTCACCTCCTAAGAATGTATCACCATTTGTGCTTAGTACTTCAAATTGCTGTTCTCCATCTACATCAGCCATTTCAATAATAGAAATATCAAATGTGCCACCTCCTAAATCATAAACGGCTATCTTTTTATCTCTTGCAACATCTTTAGACCCGCCTTGGTCATGGCTTACAGTTTTTTTATCAACTCCGTAGGCAAGAGCAGCAGCAGTAGGCTCGTTAATAATGCGTAATACTTCTAATCCGGCAATTTTGCCGGCATCTTTTGTAGCTTGTCGTTGACTGTCGTTAAAGTATGCAGGCACTGTAATTACAGCTTGTGTAACTGTTTCACCTAAATAGTTTTCGGCATATTCTTTAATTTTTCTAAGAATTTCTGCCGATACTTGCTGTGGAGCAAGGTCGTTTCCATTGGCACGTACCCATGCATCTCCATTTGCAGATGCAACAACTTCGTAAGGTAATTTTTTAATGTCTTTTTGTATTTCTCTGTCACTGTGTTTCCTGCCTATCAATCGCTTAACAGCAAATAGGGTGTTTTTTGGATTAGTGACTGCCTGTCGTTTTGCACTTGTTCCGACTAGGATTTCATCGTCCTTGTATGCCACAATGCTCGGGGTTGTTCTTCCACCGTCTGCGTTTTCGATGATTTTTTGTTGTTTGTTCTCTAATACGGCAACACAACTATTAGTGGTACCGAGATCAATGCCGATTACTTTTGCCATTTTTTTCTCCTTAATTAAGCAAGATCTATAGCAGACCCACCATTGGCACCTGCTATAAAACTATTTATATATTTAAAATTTTTTTTGCACATTCATGAATATGCAAAATTAAAAGATACACTAATCCTATCTTTTTGTGTTAAATTTGGATCGACGCTGTGTTTTAACCAACTTGGAAAAAGCAGTAATGCACCTGTTTTAGCATTGTAACTTGCTTTTGTAGCATTGAATGTAGTCTGCTTTGGAAAAACATCGTTTAAGAAATATTCTGCAGGGTCTGAACGGTAAAAATTAATTCCTCCTTGTCCTTCGCAAGCGTCTACATAATATACACCGCTTATTATGCTATCTTTGTGATCATGTATTTGATTTGCTGAACTAGGTGGATTAATATTTAACCATACATTAAAAATTTTAACAGGATTTAAACCTACTTGGTCACAACATTCTTTCAATTCCTGTTCTACATATTCAACTAGCTTGTCAATTTGATGACATTCACCACTAATAATATCGTTACTTTGATAACCTCCTATGTTGCTTAATGATCTTCCTTTATCGAATTTTTGTTTTTCATAAGCAAATTTTTTAAGTTCTAAATTATCAACACAATGAATAATACTAGACCATATTACAGTTGGAAACCATGCTTCGATGTGCATTGCCATAATTATGCTTTATTTTGTTTTTTTAATATTCTAGCCTTTGCTGCAGCTTTTGCTTTTCGCCTTTTTTCACTAGGCTTAACGTACTCTTGTTTATTTTTGACTGTTTGAAGAATACCTTCTTCTTGTACTTTTTTCTTAAATTTTCTAAGTGCAGCATCTACGTTATTGTATTTGACAACCACTGCTATTCCCGGTATAAAAACTTCATCATGAAAGTTTTTACGTGGTCTAAATTTCAATTGTACCTCCTATAATATGTTGTATTTCTGATAATTTATAAAACCTATTTTTATTTATTAATATTCTGCAAGGAATTTCTACATTAGTGGTGAAATATGTTTTTGAATATGATAAAAAATAAGATTCTAAATATTTTATTTCTTGTGGTAAATTATCTAAGTTAATAAGAACAAAATCTGATATCGAAAAGATATTCATTACCCAGTTTATATCGGCAGAAAACTCATCATAGAGGAAAATAGTAAGCTCTGCATTACAGTCGGCAAAAAAATTTTGTATATCTTTTTTTAAATTGTTATCAGGGCAAAACAAAAATATTTTTTTTGTGTTATTGTATAAAACGTCAGGTGGTGTAATTAAAAGAATATTATTCATTTGCTTTATTTTTATTAACCCAATCTAATAAATTAGTTGGAATTTGGGCTTTTAGTTTTTTTATACTATCAATAGGATTAGATTTTTCATTATCAACCTTGTTGTCATCTGATGTATCTATATAGGACTTTTCTGTAACATTATCAGTTAGTCCTTTGGCATAATTAAAACTATATTGACTTGCAATTAGTAATAATACTGCAAGTGGATCAAAAACAAAAATAATCAATAATATAATATATCTAACACTATCTTCAAGGATATCTCTTGAAGTACTGTCTCCGTAAATTAACTCTGCAATATATTTAATAGGTCCTACTTCTGCTTCTAATTTCCTAACATTGGCTTGTAACGTAAATTTCTGTTCAAGTAAAGCATCTAATTGTTGATTGCCATCTATTATCTTTTGCTCCTCTTCTTGTAAAATAATTTCAACACCCTTAGATTCTGAAGATTGTAGTTGTTCTCTATATGATGTAATTAAATTATTTGATTCTGCGACTTGAAGTTCAGCGTTATTTCGAATTCTTTGTATTTCTGTTTTTGCATTTATTACTGCTTCACTACTGTCAGCATTTTGTATTTTATCAAGCCATTCTGCTCTTTCAGCTGACTTTTGTGTTTGATATTGTGTAAATGCTGCTGCAGTATTAGGCCCATATTTACCATCAGCTTTTGTTCCAACCATACCTTGCGCTTTTGCTATTTCCCCATCATTAATAAAGTTCTGTAATAATTCTAAATCTTTATCAATTTTTGAAAGCTCTGCTTCAAATAGTTTAGTTGCACTGTTAATAATATTGTTTTGCTCATCTATAAGTGGCTGTATTCTACTATATATAGAATCAATTCTTTCTTGTTCTCTATCTATTTGCGTTTGTATAACTGCTTGACTGCCGGTGCCTTTTTCTTCTACACGGCTAAGGGTTATTTCAGCCTTTTCAATATTGGTTTTGATCCTAGATATTTCGTTATCTATTCTTTCAGTTTGAGCAAGACTTTCGCTAGATTCACTTGCCTGCTCTATGTGTGCTTTAGATAAAAATCCAAAAATACCCATAGATGTAATTAACATTAACAATAGGACAGCGGCTGCTAAGTAAGACTTTAACCATATAGGCGCTTTACTCCAATATTTGTGTAGCCAAACAGCAGTAACAAGTTTTGCTATTTCTAAAACACTTCCCATTATAATGATGGGAATTGCTGCTGCTGCAAAAATTGCAACTAGCCCTGTAACCGAATAATAAATTGCAACAAAACTAATCGATATTGCTGTAATAAAAGTAACTATTGCCATCCACATACAATATTTATCAATATCTGCGAGACATGTTCCATCTCCAGTTTTTATTTACAGGGCTATAACAGGCAGTATCTTGCCATCGTTTTACACCATTGTCAAATAATGTAGTAAAAATTTCGTGGCACATCCTTCCGTATTTTTCATACACTACCATTACTTGTACTTCACCTCTAGCGCCAGTGGTTGGACTATGCCAAACGCAAGGTTCTCCTACACTTAACTGCTCTAGGGTAAAAAATACACACCGCTGATGCCGTTGCCTATCAGACTCTGATACACTTAGAGCATTGTGTCTGCCAACTAAATTTTCTAGAAATCCTCTGTATCCTGAATTATCATTTGTTGCACTATAACCATAATAGCCTTGGGTAGAGCAGCTTGCATTAATAAGAATACCTGCCATCAACAGCTTGCCAAGTACCGTCCGCAAATTTACACATGAATCCTTTAACATTTACACTCCCTCTTGGTGCATTATATTGTTTATTGTAAGTCTCACAATCTCGTGCCATGCCTTTTGCTTTCACAAAATGTTCTACTCTAGGAGTATCTGAACATTTGGTAATAGATTTTTGTGTCATAATACCATTAACTTCAACAATAGTTTCCTCAATAAAACAATATTGTGAATTAATATCAGAAAGTCCAGTGTTAGGATGTTGATAACTGCAAGACGCAAGAAATGATCCTAATGCTAGATAGATAAATTTTTTCATTTTGAATTTGGGTTAAGTGAGATTGAAGATTCATGCCTGGCTGCTTCTGCATTTTCTTTACTAATTTTAATCATTACAAAAGCATAAAAATCATTACCAAATTTATAAGAATATTTATCGGTCTCCGCATAATGCTCTAATCTTGTACTATCTATTTTATTAACAATAGTCATTTCGCTAGATGTAAAACTATTTAAAGTTTCAGCATCACCTTCGTCTTTCAATATCGTAGTAGTGGCAGAACTTATATACCCATTAATTCTATCTGCTAAGTTTCGTTTAGCAAGTTGTAGTGCTTTTGCAGATGCTGCAGATTCAAATCCACTTTTTCCGCTACCGCAACTGTAGAAATATTTTTTACTTTGCCAAAATTTCCATCCTTCACTCTCAGTATCAATATTTTTACATTTTGTATACCAAGTTGGTTGAACATAGTTAGGTCTTGTTTGCACTTCAACATAATTGCTGCAGTTTGCAATTAAGAAACTAGAAGACAAGGCTAGAATAAATTGTTTCATAAAGAATCCTATATGTGAGTGAATAAAGTTATTATATATAAATTTTTTTTGCTTGTCTACCGTTTTTTACAACCATTTGTAAAAACGATGCTTTCCAATCCTACCAATTGGGTATAGTGTAGGGGCCCATTTTGGGGATACATATGTAGCATGATAATGGGTGCTACCTTCGCTGATGCCACGCATTACATTCCTACTCAATAACATATAGGCAACTGCTTGTGCTTGTTTCCAAGATTGTTCATCATCTATTACATCTGGCTTGCCATCGCAATACCAACTAAATTGACATTTATTTTTTATAGGCACTAGTTCGGCATCATTTGGATCTGGAGTTTTCTTAGTGCGCCATGATTCTTGTACTGGTCCTTCGTATATTACAGCACAGATATCATTAGGATATCTTTTATCGTGAACACGATTAAGTACAACATCCGCCACAGCAAATTGTCCTGCCATCATATCATTGCGTGCCTCATGATAAATGTTTTTTGCAAGACAATCTAGTTCAGGTTCAGTGATAGTATAAATTTCAGCTGGAAGTAGGTCACTGAGTGATTTAGTAGATAAATCATTTAGATTTGGACTACCAAGAGACTGAGGATTGGTAAAAGCGGAAAGCAATAGCATTCCGCCTAGTGCAAATAAAATTTTTCTTAGCATTTTACTTTCCGAATTGTTGTTGCTTTATCATTTCTTCTGATGCTTTTTTATAGTTCAGATAAGCTTGAAATTTTTCTTCGTTATCCTTACTATGCATAAACGTGGACAGATAAGCAGACATTTTATCTGTTCGTTTAAGTCCTACTCTTTTTCTGCTATTTTCCATATCCATTATTTCTTTTTTAGCTTTTTCTACATCATTAGCTAATAAATCAGATTGGCTTGGCTGTGCTTGTCGAGCAGTCTTGCTATCAGTAGATGTCATATTATTAAGTGCATCTCTCACTTCTGCAGATTTCTTCGGATCAAGTCTACTGTAGTCAACAGCGTCCTTCAATGCTTGAGCAATGGTTTGCACCCATCTAGGAGGATCATTTGCGTATTGTTTCACATAGTATAGATACCAGTCAACCTTTTTGTGATCAACATAGATAGTTTGTTTACCTACGTTGTATTTTTGATGCGTATCCATTTTTTGTGAGTCAATGGTTGATTGTAAAGCAACTTTCAGTGATTTAGGCATATCTGGCCGCACTTGGAATGCCGATCTAGGATCCTCTCCTTTATACCATTTGGCAAATGCGTTTACCATATACGCTGTAATATTGCCATAATCAACTGGTTCGTATTCTCTTTTTTGAAATTTGTCATTATCACCACCACTTAATTCTGCTGAAGCAGGTGTTGGGTCTAATTCATCGCTTCCAAAGTTGATCATAGCCTTGAGAGTATTCCGTCCAACATCGCCATCTGGTTTTAAACCTTCTTTCTTTTGGAATGCTTTTACAGAAGATGCAGTTTTCGCACCATACCAACCATCTGGCTTAGGCAAGCCTGTTACAATTTTTCCAGCTTTGTTCTTAACCTTATATTTAAAGTCATTGTCGGATAGGAATTGTTGCACAGCTATAACTTGAGGTTTAATCAAACCTTTTTTGCCTTGTTTAAACATGCCACCGTGGTCATAGCTTTGAAACCATTCTCCAACGTCTTTAAGTGACATCTTTTTTTCTTCAAATAAAATTTCATTTGCTAACATTTTTATAATCCTTACTTACCATTTTGTAAACCATAACATAGGATTTCCAATTGGTGTTTCTAATCCTGGAATTTCTACTACAAATTTTTTCATATCCGGATGTGCTT
>Ga0255780_10004827_pt1 | contig 11505 bp, 13 predicted proteins | sample 071ome_32_FD_179978 | JGI IMG/M metagenome (GOLD analysis project Ga0255780, IMG submission 179978) | Coastal salt marsh microbial communities from the Groves Creek Marsh, Skidaway Island, Georgia - 071405AT metaG (version 2) | ecosystem: Environmental > Aquatic > Marine > Intertidal zone >...
GCAGAACAGCACCGCCAGCAAAAGCTTTTTCATAACCCCTCCCAAGGGTGCCCAGCCAGGATCGCCGCCGGGACTTGTCATAATGGATGGCGATAACGTTATAAGGTATCGCCAAACCCTGGGAAGCTCAATCTCAAGCAATCGCCTCGGCCTCCGCCTCGGCCCCCGCCCTCAGGGACGCCCGGCTCACTAAGCCGTGCTCTAGGGCAAGCAAGGTGAGCTGCACATCGCTGTCGATCGCCAGCTTTTCAAAGATGCGATAGCGATAGCTGTTCACCGTTTTCGGCGAAAGCGACAGGGCCCGGGCAATCACCGCCACCCGCTGGCAGCGAATCACCATATGGGCCACCTGGAGCTCACGCCCCGATAGAAGCGCAAAGGGGTTTCGATGATCGCCCCCTTCTAGGCTATGGAAGGCGAGGTTTCTAGCCACATCGGCGGAGAGAAAGCGCTGCCCCACCTGGGCCCGGCGGAGCGCTGCGATCCATTCCTGCTCCTCAGCCTGCAGGCTCACATAAGCCGTCGCCCCGGCATCGAGCATGTGGTGTGGGAAAGGCCCTCCGCTCGGCTCCCCGAAGCCGACGATAGCCAGCTGGGGACGCTGGCGCTGAAGCCGGCGGATGGTTTCCACCCCGTCGGCGTCCTCAAGGCTCAAAGCCACCAACGCAAGGGTGGCCCGCGAGGGATCCAGCTGCTCAAGCCCCTCCTGGGCGGTGAAGGCATGGGCCACGAGGTCCATGCCTGGGGCTTGCTCAATAAGGGCTTTCAGCGCGATGTGAACGAGGCGCTGCCCCGCAATCAATTGCACTCGAATCATGCGTCTCCCCTCCCTGGGTTGCGCAATGGCAAGGTCCACCCTAGCAAGCCGCGATGGGGCCTGGCCAACGTGGAACGGGAGATCACCCTAGCGAGGTTTTCGGGGCCAGGGTGGCCCCGGAGAGATTTCGCACATCGCGGGGCGCAGAAAGCGCCCCCTTCGGCGTGAGCGGGCGCTTAGGCGCCGGTGAAGGCCTGGAGCCCAGTCTGCGCCCGGCCCAGGATCAAGGCGTGGATGTCGTGGGTGCCCTCATAGGTGTTCACGGTCTCGAGATTCACGAGGTGGCGCATCACATGGTACTCATCGCTGATGCCGTTGCCGCCGTGCATGTCCCGGGCGAGGCGGGCGACATCCAGCGCCTTGCCGCAGTTATTGCGCTTCAGCAGGGAGATGGTCTCCACGGGCAAGGCATCTTCGTCCATGAGCCGGCCCATGCGCAGGCAGGCCTGGAGGCCCAGGGCGATTTCCGTCTGCATGTCCGCCAACTTCTTCTGAACCAGCTGATTGGCGGCCAGGGGCCGGCCAAACTGCTGCCGCTCCAGGGTGTAGCGCCGGGCCGCATGCCAGCAGAACTCCGCCGCCCCAAGCGCGCCCCAGCTGATGCCGTAGCGCGCCTTGTTCAGGCAGCCAAAGGGACCGGCGAGGCCCTTCACGTTGGGCAAGAGGTTCTCCTCCGGGACGAAGCAGTCGGACAAGACTATCTCCCCGGTAATGGAGGCGCGGAGGCTGAGCTTTCCTTCGATCTTTGGCGTAGAGAAGCCCTCGAAGGACCGCTCAACGATGAAGCCCCGGATCGTGCCCTCCAGCTTCGCCCACACCACGGCGAGATCGGCGATGGGGGAATTGGTGATCCACATCTTCGCCCCATTGAGGATGAAGCCGCCGTCTACGGGCTTGGCATTCGTCACCATGGAGGACGGATCAGAGCCGTGGTCCGGCTCGGTCAGGCCGAAGCAGCCCACCCATTCCCCGGTGGCCAGCTTGGGCAGGTACTTCTCCCGCTGCGCTTCCGAGCCATAGGCATAAATGGGATGCATCACGAGGGAGGACTGCACACTCATGGCCGAGCGATAGCCCGAGTCCACCCGCTCCACTTCCCGGGCCACGAGGCCATAGCAGACATAATTCAGACCGGCGCAGCCGTAGCGCTCCGGAAGGGTGGAGCCGAGCATGCCCAGGGCCCCAAGCTCATTCATGATTTCCCGGTGGAAGTGCTCCTTCCGGGAGGCCTCGAGCACCCGGGGCTGGAGCTTATCCTGGGCGTAGCTCCGGGCTGATTCCATGACCATGCGCTCTTCTTCGCTGAGCTGAGCCTCCAGGCCCAGGGGGTCCTCCCAATTGAACGCCGCCCGCCCTGCCTTTGAAGCCTGCTCCTGGCTCATGAATGTTCTCCTCGATGCTGTACCTGGGATAATGACGGGCGAAGCCTAGAGCACGACCACGGATCTGACAATCAAAGGGGTGTAGACTGCGCCCCGATTCTGCCTAAGGAGCCCGCCATGCCTCTCGACCCCAGCACCCTCGAGCAACTGCAAACCACCGTTCGCCGCTTTGTCCGGGAGCGCCTGGTGCCCCTGGAGGCCCAGGTGGCACGGGAGGACCGCATTCCCGCGGAGGTAGTGCAGGAGATGCGCGAGCTGGGGCTCTTCGGCCTGACCGTGCCCGAGGCCTACGGCGGCCTGGGGCTGAACACGGAAGAGGAATGCCAGGTGGTGATGGAACTGGGCTGGACCTCCCCGGCCTTCCGCTCCGTCATCGGTACCAACAACGGCATTGGTTCCCAGGGCCTCGTGATGGACGGCACGGACGCCCAGAAGGAATACTGGCTGCCGCGCATGGCCAGCGGCGAGGTCATCGGCTCCTTCGCCCTCACCGAGCCCGACGCCGGCTCCGATGCGGGCTCGGTACGTACCCGCGCCGATCGCCAGGGGGATGGCTTCGTGATCAATGGGCGCAAGCGCTACATCACCAATGCGCCCCACGCCCAGCTGTTCACCGTATTTGCCCGCACGGACCAGGATGCCCCAGGCTCCCGCGGGGTCTCCGCCTTCCTCGTCCCGGCGGACAGCAAGGGCCTATCCCTGGGCAAGGCCGACAAGAAAATGGGCCAGCAAGGCGCGCACGTATGCGATGTCGTCTTCGAGGACGTTTTCGTTCCCGCCGACGCCCTCCTCGGGGGCGAAGGGGCCCTCCACAAGGGCTTCCTCACCGCCATGAAAACCCTCGACCGGGGCCGGCTCCACATCAGTGCCCTGGCCGTGGGCTGCGCCCAGCGCCTCATCGAGGAGGCCACCCGCTACGCGGCGGAGCGCCAGCAGTTCGGCCAAGCCATCGGGGAGTTTCAGCTCGTGCAGGCCATGCTGGCCGATTCGGCCACGGAGGCCTACGCGGCCCGTACCATGGTCCTCGACGCCGCCCGGCGCCGGGATGAGGGCACGGACAACGAGGCCCTCGCCTCCCGCAGTAAGCTCTTCGCCACGGAGATGGTGGGCCGAGTCGCCGACCGTGCCGTACAGATCTTCGGGGGTGCGGGCTACATGGAGGAATACGGCATCGAGCGCTTCTACCGAGATGTGCGCCTGTTCCGCCTCTATGAGGGCACGAGCCAAATCCAACAGCTCATCATCGCCAAGGCGCTGCTGAAAAACATCAAGTAATTTATTCGATTTGCCCCTTAGGTCATTGATATGAAATTTGTTTCTTTCAACATCAACGGCCTGCGGGCACGGCCCCACCAGCTCGAGGCAGTGGTAGAAAAGTACGATCCGGAAATCATTGCCCTCCAGGAAACCAAGGTCGACGACCCCCAGTTTCCCCGGGAAGCGGTGGAGGCCCTGGGCTATCACGTCACCTTCTTCGGGCAGAAGGGGCACTACGGCGTAGCCACCCTGAGCAAGGCTGCGCCGAAGGCAGTGCGGTACGGCTTTCCCAGCGACGGGGAGGACGCGCAGCGGCGCTTTATTGCCCTGAGCGTGCCCTTTGGATCGGAAAGCCTGTGGGTGCTCAATGGCTATTTTCCCCAGGGGGAAAGTCGGGACCACCCTAGCAAGTTTCCCGCGAAAACGGCCTTCTACGCCGATCTTCAGACCTACCTCGAAGGCACCTTCAAACCCAGCGATGCGGTGATGGTCATGGGGGACATGAACATCGCGCCCCGGGACGAAGACGTCGGCATCGGCCCGGAGAACGCGAAGCGCTGGCTACGCACGGGGAAGACCAGCTTTCTCCCGGAAGAGCGAGCCTGGTTCGAACGGCTGCTGGCCTGGGGCCTGACGGACAGCTACCGAGCCCGCTACCCCGACACCGAGGAGGCCGCCCTCAGCTGGTTTGACTACCGCTCCCGGGGCTTTGAGGCGGAACCGAAGCGCGGCCTGCGCATCGATCAGATTCTCCTGTCCGCGCCGCTCTTGGAGCGCCTTGAGGACGCCGGGGTGGACCACGGGCTGCGCGCCATGGACCGCCCCTCGGACCACTGCCCCATCTGGGTGAGGCTTAGGGCGCCCTAAAGAGCAGGCTAAAGCTCACGGGCACCATGGGGGTAATGCTGTTGAGCCCCGCAATGGCCCGAAGGGCTTCCACCCCGGCTGCAAGCCCAAGCTGCTCCGCGCTCACCATCACCGGCCCGAGGGATTCCACGCGCACGGCCTCCGGTCCCTGGCGAGAGATCCGCACGGAGAATTCCAGGGCAATCGCGCTGCCCTTAAGGGACAGGGTGCCGCTTAATCGCTGCTCGACGCTCTCCCCCGGCGCCAGGGCCTCTAGGGTCGTCTGCGCCACCGGGGCCGTGAGGGTCGCCTCGGGGTAGCTCGCCACCTCAAAGAGCATCTCCCGCATGCGCTCATTGCGGATCGGAATGAGCGTCTCCACCGAACCCAGGGCAATGGTCACCGCGGCCTCCTCCGCCGCGACGGCGCCCGAGAACTCCAGGAACTCGTGGGTTTCGGCAATCACCGCATTCTTCACGGTTACGAAGTGAATGCTCGAAGCGCCCTCATCGAGCGCCCAGGACGACGCCTGCGCATTGAAGCTGGCCAGCGCCATCGATCCCACGGCCATCCATTTCCCTAGGCTGATCATGCTTTCCTCCCGAAAAGGCTACGATTGAAGGGCCGCTGCGCCGGCCCGAAGCATTGCCGCCAGCTCCGCCGCCGCGGCGCCGGCGGCCTCAGCGAAATCGTCCCCGGCGCTGGCATAGAGAATGGCCCGGGAGCTGTTCACCAGCACCCCTCGGCCCGAAGCATCTAGCCCCGCCTCCAGCACCGCCTGAGGATCGCCGCCCTGGGCACCTACGCCAGGGACGAGCAGGGGAATGGTCGGCGCAGCGCGACGAATTTCCGCAAGCTCCGCTGGATGGGTCGCTCCGGCCACCAGCATCACATTGCCCCGCTGGGACCAATCCTCGGCGGCGCGGCGCGCGACGCGAAGGTAGAGCGGATCCTCCGGGGGTTGGGCCTGAAACTCCCCACCTCCGGCGTTAGAGGTGCGGCAGAGCACGATGGTGGCCCGATCCTCGTAGGCAAGAAAGGGCTCGAGGCTATCCGTCCCCAGATAGGGGTTCACGGTGACCGCGTCGGCGTCGTAGCGCTCAAAGGCTTCCCGGGCGTAGAGCGCTGCCGTGTCGCCGATATCCCCGCGCTTCGCGTCAAGAATCACCAGCGCATGGGGGGCGCGCTCCCGGATGGCGGCAATGCAATCTTCCAGCGCGGCCTCTGCCCCAAGCGCCGCAAAGTAGGCAATCTGAGGCTTGAAGGCACAGACGTGCTCGGCCGTCGCGTCAATGATGGCGCGATTGAAGGCCTTGATTCCGTCCACATCGGGGGAAAAGCCCCGGGGAAAGCGCTTGGGGTCCGGGTCCAAGCCCACGCAGAGCAGGGAATCAAAACGATCGTGGGCCGCAGCCAAGCGCGCGACAAAGGCCGGTGTCATACCCCCTCCCCGTCGAGCAGCTGCGCCCGCAGCGCGGGATCTTTCAAGATCCGGCCAAGGGTGGTCACAATGGCCTGCGTATCCACATCCACCTCCACATTGATGACGGCCCCCGCTTCCCGCTGGCCCCAGAGGGTACGCTCGAGGGTTTCGGGAATCAGCGCCACCTCAAAGGTGCCGGCTTCTCGATCAAGTCGAGCCACGGTCAGGCTGCACCCATCCAGCGCAATAAAGCCCTTATGGAAGACATAGGCCGACCACTCGGGATCGAGCGCCATCGTCCCCCGCCACTCCCCCCCGGCCCGGGAAATGGCCTTCAGCACCGTGGTTCCCGAAACGTGGCCCGAAACGCGATGGCCCCCAATCTCATCCTGAAAGGACGCGGATCGCTCCACATTAACCTCTGCGCCCTCCGTGAGGGCCCCAAGATTCGTGAGCCGGAGGGTTTCGTGAATGATGTCGAAGGCCACCCCTGCCTCGCTCACGGCGGTCACGGTCAGGCAGGTGCCGTTCACCGCGACGCTCGCGCCCAGGGCGAGCCCCGCTCTCCGCGGCGCGGAAAGACCCAGCACCAGCCGCAGGCCGCCGTCGAAGGGCGTTAAGGACACCACCGGGGCCCGCTCCTGCACAATTCCCGTAAACATGGGGGCTCCTAAACGATCACCCCCAAGAGCGGGGGAAGGCCGTCGATTCTACCCTCAATTCGGTCCCCGGCGCGGAGCGGACCCACCCCCGCTGGGGTGCCCGTGAAGATCAAGTCTCCGGGCTGGAGCACAAAGAGCGCCGAGAGCTTCGCTAGGAGCGGGCCTGGCGGCCAAAGCATTTGATCGAGCGCCCCTTCCTGGCGGAGGTTCCCGTTCACCGTGAGGGCAATGCGCGCCGACAGCGGCGGAACGCCGCCGGCCTTCAGTACGCCGCAGGGCGCTGCGCCGTCAAAGCCCTTAGCCACGAGCCAGGGTCGGCCCGCGGCCTTCGCTTCGGCCTGCCGGTCCCGGGCGGTCAAATCTAGGGCCACCCCCGCAGCCACCACGGCCCCTAGGGCCTCGGCCTCGGTGGCGTTCTCCAGCCGGGACCCGAGGGCCAAAACCAGCTCCACCTCGTGGTGCACATCCTCCGAGAACGCCGGCAGGGCGTGATCGGGCCCCAAGCTCAGCGACGAAGCAAACTTCGAAAAGAAAAAAGGCGGCTCGAGATCCGGGTCGTGCCCCATCTCCCGGGCGTGGTCCCCATAGTTTCGGCCCACGCAGAAAATCCGCCCCACGGGAAAGCTCCCCGCGGCCGCCCCCTGCTCATCCACCACGGGAAGGCTCGGCGCCTCCGGCAAGGTGATGTTCATAACGCTCCCCCAAACGAAAACGGGGGCGCCGAAGCGCCCCCGTGGAATCGGACCGTGAGGCCCCTAGCCGCGAGCAGCGGCGCGCTTCAGCTCGTCGTCGCGGGCCTTTTCACCCTCAACGTAACGCTTCCACTGCCGCAGGCTCCGCAGATCGGACTCATCCTCCGTTGCCCGGATCCCCTTGTTAAAGGAATCGATGGCAGCGGCGTACTCCTTGAGTTCGAACTGGCACATGCCCTTCACCAGCTGAAGGTCGGCAAGCTTGTCGTCGATGCCACCTTTCTTCATGGCCTCGTCGGACGCCTCCACCGCATTCTTGCACTGATCCTTATCGAGATAGAGCTGCGCAAGGCGGTAGAAAAGCTCCCCTTCATCGGATTTCTGAGCGGCTTCCTTGTACACCGGAATCGCCTTGTCGCTCTCCTGAGCCAGCTGGTAGGCCTGCCCCAGCATTTGCAGGTTCTTCGAGCTACGCTCGACGATCTCCGCGTCCATGGACTCGGAGAGGATGACCGCCGCGAAGTAAGGCACTTCCTCCTGGAGCAGAAGGCCAGATACGTTCAGGATTTCCCGCTCTTGATCAAGGAGGCCCTGGACATAGGCCGTCCAGATCGTCGCAATCTGTTCCTTACCGCGCTCCTGCTGACCGTAGAGGCCGGAAAGCTGAATCCAGTACTCCTTTTTCGGGAAGTCCCTGACGAGAATCTCGAGGATGCGGACGACGTTGTTCCAATCCTCAAGCTCGTAGTAGGCCGCCCGAGACAGGAGCCACCAGTTCTCCTTGATTTCCTGATCCCGCGCTACGGCCACATCCATGGCCTGCTGCACGATTTCCGGCACCTTCGTGTATTGCTCAAGCTGGTAGTACGCCTGGGCAAGGAACATGTAAGGCTGGGGCCCGGGATTTTCCGTGACCTCGAACCACCGGTTCAGGTAGTTAATGGCCTTGGTGTAGTCCTCTTGCACGAAGTAGAGCTGCCCCAGGGAATAGAGCGCCGATTGCTCCAGCGCTTCCGGAATTTCCGGGCTCTGGCTCAGCACCCCTTCGTAAGCCGCAATGGCCCCGGGGTAGTCTTCGTTAGAGAAGGATACGAAGGCCCGCATGTTGTACGCAGAGGCGATCTCATAGGCGTTCAAGCCGCGACGCTCAAGGAGATCCACCAGCACCTGATCGGCGCCCGCGTAATCCTTCAAATCCACCAATTCCTGCGCTTCCGCGAGGCGCTTGTAGGTCGCTTCCCGCAGGGCCGGCGTGCGCCTCGTTTCCCGCTTCTTTTCCTCCTCGGCATACGCTGCCGGGATCAAGCTGAAGGAGGAGGAAAGGGACTCGGGGAGCATGCCCTGCATGGCGGTGCCGAGCACCACCAGCGCGACGCCCTTTGCTAGGGGACGCATTACTCGGTTCAAACCCTTAGCCATGCACCTTACTCCGTCAGTTCAAAGGTGATGAGGTTGCGAACGCCCGCCACATCGATGGGCTCGCCGTTCACGACCTTCGGCTTGTACTTGAACTTCAGGGCAGCCTGCTGAGCGGCGCGGTCGAAGATCCCCGGGGGATCCGCTTCCACCACCACGGGGTTTTCCACCGTCCCCAGCTTCGTCACCGTGAATTCGAGCAACACGTAGCCTTCGATGCCTCGGGTAAGCGCGCGGCGGGGATACACCGGCGCCACCTTCACGATGGGCAGGTATTCCCCATCGGCGGTGAAGCCACCATCGCCACTGATCTCGAGGTTTGCATCCATACCGATGCTGCCCATATCGACCCCAATCGCTTCCACGGTGGAATCGAAGGTGGGATCGGGAGCGTCCGGCGGCGGCTCATCCGGCGGCGGCGGCGGCTTGGGCTTACGATTCTTCACCTGGAGCTCTTCTTCCTGCTCCACGCGAACGAAATCCAGCACCCGCCCATCCGGGCCGTCGGTGAGGGCAGACCCATCGGTATGGATCAGCCACTGCATCAGGTAGAAGAGGCCAAAGGTCACTACGGCGCCAAGGCCAACGCCTAATAGATAGCGTTGAATCATCCTTAATCCTCCGTAGCCACGGCGACCTGCTGAATGCCTGCACCGCGCGCGGCGTTAAGCACTTCCATCAGCAGTTCGTTCTTAGCCCCTGCGTCGGCCTGCACCACCAAGCCCCCTTTCGGGTTCTCGGCGATGAGACGCTCGAGGTTGGCCCGAACCGAACGCACGTCTACGCGCTTCTTATCGATCCAAATCTCGTTCGCAGCATTGATACCCACCAATACGCTCACGGTGGGCTTGACCTCAGCGGTCAGAGCTTCGGGGCGGAGGATGTCCGTCCCAGGCTCCTTAATGAAGGTGGCCGTCACGATGAAGAAGATGAGCATAATGAACACCACGTCCAGCATGGGCGTGAGGTTGATCTCGCTCTTCTCTTCGCGGCCAGAAAATCTTGCCATGGACCTACGCATCGTTGGCTCCCAAGCTGGCCTTAGTGATCCATCGTGAGATGGTCTTCGAAGAGTTCCGTCTCCCGGTCCACCTTGCCCTGCAGGAACGTGGTCGCGAGCACCCCAGATAGGGACGCGACCATGCCTGCCATCGTCGGGATGGTGGCCATGGAAACCCCGGAAGCCATGGACCGAGCGTTACCGCCCTGCGTAGCCATGGCATCGAAGACCGCAACCATGCCGGTCACCGTGCCCATCAAACCGAGGAGCGGCGCGAGCGCCACGCAGGTTTGGATGAGCGGAAGGGTGCCGCGGATTTTCTCCGAGGCCTGGGAAATCATTGCTTCCCGTATCGCGTGGGCCGACCAGGACCGACGCTCCTCGCGACCTTCCCACTCTTGGATGGTGCCGTTAACGATGGTTTTGAATTCGGTCCGGAAAAACCAGAATCGTTCAAAGATCATCGTCCACATCACAAAAGTGAGCGCCGCGATCAGGGGCAGCACAGGGCCGCCCCGTTCCATAAAGGTAATGATCGCGTAGTACGCTTCGTTAAACATGGGCTTAACCTAGCGACTTACCCGATTGCTCCGCGTGCTTGGCGATGATGCCCGCGCTCTGCTCTTCCAGAACGTGGATCACCGACTTGGCGCGACCGCTAACCACTGCGTGCATGAGCACGGTCGGGATAGCCGCACAGAGTCCGAGTACGGTGGTCATCAACGCGGTGGAAATACCACCGGCCATGGTCTTCGGATCACCGGTACCGAACAGGGTGATGGCCTGGAAGGTCAGGATCATCCCGATAACCGTACCGAGGAGACCCAGCAGCGGAGACACCACGGAGATGACCTGGACAATCGCAATGCCGCGGTTGAGCTTCGGCGTTTCGCCCAGAATGGCCTCACCCAGCTTAAGCTCGAGGGTTTCAACGTCCACGGACTGATTGTCCTGGTAGACCTTGAGGATGCGGCCGAGGGGGTTACCCGTGTCCGGCGTGGCATTCTTCGCCTGAGCGGCCACCTTGGACCCCACCATGGCCAGATCCAGCATGCGGATCAAAGCGATGAGAATACCGATGGAACCGAGGGCGATGATGACGTAACCCACCGCACCGCCGTCCTGGATCCGCTCTTCGATGGTCTTGCCCTGGATGAGGAGCGAGAGCAGGGAGCCGCGGGTCGGGTCGATGGCGAAGGGTACGATGGTGCCTGTGGATGCCGCCTGCAGACCATCGACCGTTGCCGTAAAGCGGCTAGAGGGCTGGCGTGCAAGCGCCACGATGTTCTGCGTGTTCGGGTCGAAGTTCACGTAGCCCGCGTCGGTGACGAGGTTGAAGTCCCCCACCCGGGTGATCGTGGTGGCCGTCTGCCCCCCGTCGGCTTCGATGACCGTGCCCGGGAAGGACACGACCTTACCCGTTTCCGTCATCTGCTGCTGAAGGGCGATCCAGAGCTCTTCGATTTCTTCGATGCTGGCGAGCTGCGTGCTCTTCCCCATCTTGGCGGCGAGGGCCTGGAGGGGCTCACCGCGACCAGGGAACTGCGCGCTAACCACAGAGCCTTCGAAGACCCCGACCGTATCCCCAGCAACCTGCTGAAGCACGCCGAAGAGCTCCCGGAGGGACCCAAGGCGGGTATCGAGCTGCTCCTGGAGCTGACCGAGGCGACGCTCGTTCTCTTCGAACTGGGTCTCGAGACGGTCGGAGCGCTGCTCCTGTGCCGTACGCTCGGCCTTGGCGGAGTTCAGCATGCTCTGCTGCTGCGCCTTCTTCTGAATGAACTCGCGCTCCCGGTCCTTGTTCACAGCACTTTCGAACAGGGCCCGCTCTTTCACGAGCTTCAAGAGATCGTCGAGGTCGCTGGCCTGACGCATCTCAAATTCGGCGGCATTCGCCGTACCGGCAACCATGACGCCCCCAAGGAGAAGCGCTGCGGCGGATTTTACGAGTGACTTCATGATCATTGCGCCGACTCCGGACCGGGAACGGGAAGGGTGACGAGATCAACG
>Ga0255780_10004838_pt1 | contig 11477 bp, 7 predicted proteins | sample 071ome_32_FD_179978 | JGI IMG/M metagenome (GOLD analysis project Ga0255780, IMG submission 179978) | Coastal salt marsh microbial communities from the Groves Creek Marsh, Skidaway Island, Georgia - 071405AT metaG (version 2) | ecosystem: Environmental > Aquatic > Marine > Intertidal zone > Salt...
AAAACCTAGTTATAGGCTAAAAACAGAACCAGACAGAAATCGACCTATGGTATTAACTACTTTAATTGGGGGTCCTAGTCAGGGAACGACTAATCCTAATACAGAAATATCAATGGGTGCTTTTACACAAGATTATGAGTATGTTGATGGTCTTGGAGATTTGGATCGATGTAACGGAAGATATGGTGTAACTCCAGAATTTCCTGATGGTATTTATTACTATGTTGTAACAGATGATTTCCCTTTTTTTACTAGATGTTTAAAAGGTGATGTTTAAAAGTAAAAACGGTTACACTATAATAGTATAACCGTTTTACTGTTTTAGTAGATAACTCAGTCGAAATATCGAACATTACGTCTAAAGATTTTGAATTAACAATCAAGTCAATATATTTTATTCAAAGTAGTTTGAATTAATATTGGTTTTCTTCATTGTCTCTTTTATCGATAATAAATTTTTTATCAAATGAGAGTCTGTCAGAAAGTTTGCTATTCGGGTCAATAATTCTCCAGAATGGACATATTTCAGTTCTCTTCTGACTCAAATTTTCATAATTATATTCAGCCACTATTCTCAAAAAAATTCCAGTAGTCATTGGACATGTAAAATCTGCACCATGTTCAATTGCTAAGTCATTTCTCATGATTTCGACATCAGAAATAGTACCCGACTCAATATGATTTATATATTCTTGAATCATAAAAGGGGTAGGTATTAACATTTTCGAACCAGCAACATGACCCCAAAAATCCTTTTGGATTGTCTTTATTTCAAAATTCTTTTTTGAAAAAAATTTCGCTTCCCATGATTTAGCCATATTCAAAAATAAAGAAACGGCTACACTTTATTATAGTATAACCGCTTTATTGTTTTAGTAGCGGGAGCAGGACTCGAACCTGCGACCTTCGGGTTATGAGCCCGACGAGCTACCTACTGCTCTATCCCGCGATGTGGATGGCAAATATAAAATAAATTTTTAAAACTGTATCTAGAATAAACTCTCTAGATAAATTTTGATAATAACTTATCATCCCAAATTCCCCAGAAAGCTCCTACATCACCCTCACTATCAATTTTCCAAGATTCATCAAATGATGAAAAGTAGAATATTTCAATATTATCTTGTTTTGACCATCTTTGAGTGTTCAAAAAATATTTTAAAAAATTCTTTTCAGACGGAAAGGATCCCTCATAGTTAGTTCCTTTGCTTGGCCAACCTGTTTCAGTTATAATTACTCTTTTTCCATTACCAACATCTCTTGCATGGTAATACATTTGTTTCATGTATATCAGTGAGTAATCTATATCACATCCTTCCCAAAAAGGATAACAATTTGTAAGAATAACCTCACATGCTTCAGTTATATTTGGTCTTTCTGAAAATTCATAATAAGCATCGACATATCCAACAGGAACATCAGCGTTAATTCCCTCTTTCGCATGATTGATATAACTTATAAGTTCTTCTTCACTTATGTCTTTCCTGTACATTACTTCATTTCCAACAGCAGCAATATCAACATATCCATCATTGCACAACTTGATTAAATTTTCAACTTCACAATCATTCTGCTCTTTATCTTTTCCTAACCAAGCTCCAACTAATGTTTTAAAGCCTAAATCTTTAGCCAATACAGGGATTCTAGAGTTTTCATCAGAACAGGAAAAAGTTCGTATCCAACTCACATAAGGTTTAATTATTTCTAATTTTTCTAAAATTTGCTTATCTGAAATCTTTGATCCCGGTTTTTGATTTTCATCATAAACACTAAAGCAAATTCCATGAATCTTTCCTTTTAGTATTTTTTTACAATAGGTTTTTAATTCTTTAACACTTAATTTATTAATGTCTAATCCAGCAAGAGACATTAATCTTTCTTCTCTATATGACATATTATTTTTTATTTAATAATTTCTTTATTTCATTAGCTCTTTTCTCATTAATCTCGTAATCTTTCATTAAGTAGATTGCTATAAAAATTCCTATGATTGGGATAATTGTATAAAAGATTCTCATTCCATCAATTGCAAATTCAGTTACATTTTCAGCATCAAAGCCGACAAATTGTAAAGTTAATCCACTTAAAAGCCCTGCAACTCCAAACCCTAATTTTACCATCCACCAATATACTGCACCAAGAACACCTTCTCTTCTAGTTCCATTTTCAAGTTCATCCAAGTCACAGATATCAGCTGTCATTGACATCATAATTGTAAATAAGCTACCTATACCAAAAGAATGGAAAGGCAAAGCGTATAAAAACATGTAAGGTTTTCCTGGAATAAATAAAAACCAAAATAAAACATAACCTATAACTGAAACTAACTGAGACACTATAAATGCTTTCTTTTTTCCTATTTTTCTCGAGATATAAGTTATGAGAGGTATCACAAAAAATGAAGTAATAAGTGCACCAATTGAACCATGAAGAGCTGGCCAATATCCTGCAGCTGTTGTATCACTGCCAAATAGATAATGAACTATTATTAAAAAAGTAAACGGAGCAATTACTTGAAAAGAATTAAATACCAAAAAAGTAGCAATTGCTATTCTTCTAAAAGGTTTAATCTTAAAAGCTCCAAAAGCAGTAATAAAAATATCTTTAATACTATTACCAATATTTGCTGCATTTATTGGAACGAAATCTGATCTATCCATTGTTGATTTACTTCTAATAAATATTGCTGGAGTGATAGCAAAAAGAGTACAGGCAATAGCTACCCAAATAGATAATTCTCTAACACCCTGATCAGCACCATCCGGATAAATCTCTGGGTCATACAGAATTATCCAAAACCAAGGTGCAATTACCCAGGCCCACTGTCCAATAAACTGTGCAATTGCCATGATTTGAGTTCTTTCATGAAAATCATCACTCATTTCATAGCCCATTGCAACATAGGGAACACTAAATATTGTTAAACCAAGATAAAAGACTAACGACCAAAGTAGAAAATAAATAAAGTTATATGTTAAATCGTTTTCTGCATAAATCTGCCACATAGCAATGTATGATATACCCATTAATATTCCACCTATCAATACATATTGTCTTCTACGCCCCCATTTTGATTTAGTATTATCAGAAATGAAACCCATTAGAGGGTCTGTAATCGCATCAAATAGTCGTGGAGCAAATTGTAATATACCCCACATGATTGCAGCAAATCCTAAGTCTTGAATTAATACAATTATAAAAATACCAAGTGCAGCAGGGAACATTTGATTTGCTAACATCCCAAATCCAAAAGCAATTTTTTCTATGTTGGTAACTTTTGATTTCATTTTTAATTGTTGAAAAACTTCTTTATTACTTCAAATGTTTTCTTTTTATTTCTATTTATATCCACAATTCCCCAAAACTCTTCATTTGGGCTTCCATCATAAGGAACACCAATACTATTAGGTGCCCACCCACCAATATCTTGTTTTTCAGGATTACCTGCTTTCCACAACCCATCAACAAACTGAAAAATTACAAGCCCAGTTAATTTATCTTTCATTTTGAAAACATTTTTGATTATGTTGTGATTGGCTGCTGCTTGCGCATCTTCATTTATTCCTTTTTTAAATTCATTATAATCCTTTGTCATATAGCTATCACTTCCAGTTTCAGAAAAATAAAGTGGCAGATCACTTACTTTTTCCCACTCTTCAATTGCAGGAGTTGGATCATCCCATCTGTAAATATTAATCCCCCACATATCTATATTTGATCCCATTTCCCTGGCTTTTTTATTAGGAATTTCGCCATGTGCTGTTGAAACAGGATGATTTTTATCAATTTGTTTAATTTTTTTTGCAGCATTATTCATTGCTAGATACCAATTGTCAATATTCATATTAAACCATTCGGGATGATAATTATATTCATTACCTAACTCCCAAAGCAGTATTGCATTATGATCTTTATATTTATTTATATAATCGATATATGTTCCGTTTAAAATATCATAATATCCATTTTGATTATAACCAAAACTTGTAATTACTTTAATACCTGCTTCGTTAATTTTGTTCAAAATAGCGAGATCATCTATCGGAGAGTAAACTCGTATTGTGTTAATGCCAGCTTCTTGCATTAACAATAAATCTTTATCAATCGTACTAAAATTTCTTTTTGTTTTTCCAATGGGTACAGGATCATAACAGATGCCCTTTATAAAATATTCACTACCATTAACATTTAATTTGTTGTTTTCAATTTCAACCTTATTTACATCGACGGTTTGTGCAAGTAAAGCAAATATTAGAGAAATAAAAACAATTAATTTCTTCATTTATTTTTCTTATTTGGCGTTAATACATCTATCATCATATTTTTTCTTTTTCCTCTATATGTTTTTGAAATTTCCAAACCATTTCTTCCTAGGCCATTGAGTAGGCCTTTGTCTAAATTTTTCCACATTGCATATTTAGCTCTTCCATCAACAGTGAATAAACCAAAATGATTTTCTGATCCATTGGGGTTATTAAAGTCTTTCCATGGTTCATCAAAAGCTGAAAAATAGAAGATTGAAATATTATTCTTGTTACCATAATCAATAATATTTGAATAGTATAGGTATTGTTTATATTCATCAGCAGCTCTAGTTCCATTTTGACCATAATTATCAGATGAAATTGATGCCCAACCGGTTTCTCCTATGTGAATTGGTTTATTAACTCCTAATTTTTTAATGTAATTTTTTACTGATTCGAATTGGCTTATAGCATAATTGCTTGATCTTGTCATAGCATCCTTAACTCTTTCATCATTAGAACTGGATTCATTTACTGGAGTGCCTGTCCAAAAACTTGGATTGTAGTATGTGTCATGAAAAGGATATGTGTGAACGGAAACATAGTCAACTGTCTTAATTAATTCGTTGAGTTCCTTTTTATGATAAGCCTTGTCACCACCGCCCCAGGAGGCAAAGTTGTCAGAACTTGTAATCCATAAATCTTTATCCAATTTTCCATTTTTCTTGAGTTCTTGAAGGTGTTTTACCCATTTTAATATCACTTTTGGTTCAACAAAATATGATGTTGCCCAGTGTACCATTGCTTCATTTCCAACTGCTAAAATTTTAATAATTTCAGGATACTCATTAGCAAGTCTAACTGCCTCATTTATTTCTAAATTATTCTTCTTTAAATCTTCTTCAGAATGATTTGGGTTTGCAGTCCATGCATCTTTGCAATCAATCCAGATACCTAACATTAAATACATCTCAAAACTTTCATTCTCGTTTTTGAGCTCTTTGATTGCCTTAAGCACATTTGATGCATGTTCAAAATGAACATTATAAGTTCGTAAAACTCTATATCCAACAGCTGAAAGAATTTTAAGATCTTCTTTTATTTCATCAATAGTAGGTTGTAAATCTCTAGAAATTTTTCTGTACCCACCATAAGAAATTGCAGGGTAATCTTTATTTCCTAGAATTTCTTTAGCAGTTATTTTCATATTATTACTATTTTCTTTAAAACTGTATGTTAAAGTTGTTATTGAAATTAAAATGACAATAAAAACTTTAATTTTTTTCATATTACTTTATTTAATAATGAATACATTAATCTTTTTTATTTCGTTTGTTCTTTCAAATATTTTTTTACTATTGATTTGATCAATTTCATTACCATTAATTCTATTTTCTTCTCCATTTGAAAATGAAATTATTGTTTCAGCTTTATTTGATAGATGATAAATTACTGGCACTTGGCAAATACTAAATCCTAGTGATTTTTCTTCTAATTCAACATTTTGAATATGGTTGTTATAATCAACATATTTAAACTTGCTCTTGTCATTTATAAATTCATCTTTTCTCAAAATTGTTGTATCAAATGAAATTTTACCATCTTTAACTCTGACACCTAGCTCACCGAATCTACTTATAATGTCTTCCTTTACTTGACCGGTCATTCCAGGCTGTTGTGCCCCCCTTCCAAATGGTGTATGAGAATAAGGATCAGTCGGAAAAGCTCCATATAAATCAGGAGATTTGTTTACTCCAATACCTTCATTAATTTCAAAATAATGATCAAATAATTGACCAACGACTTTATCACCACTATTTGAAATAATAGCTTTATTTGTTACTTCATAAACTGCCAATTGTAGTTTAGAGACCATATGCCAGTAGATTGAACCTAGACCTTCATAGCCATAAAAAGTTCCAGACCTCCCAGTAAAAGATTTATGATCGAAAACTTTTTCGAATAAATCATAAATAAAATTTCTTTCCTTTTTAATTGTATCGCTATACTTTTCAGGAAGATTTCTTAAAGCATCAATTAATGAATTTACATTGTTGAATGAGCCATTGAAATGATATCCATCTTCACAATCTTTAACGATAATTTGTCTATTATCATCATTTAATAGATCTGTTAATAATTTAGATTTTAAAACATCTTGCTTTGGAATATTGTTTTTTTCTAAAAATCCCGGAAGATTTTTGTTAGGATATAGTAAATAGCTGTATTGATCAGGTCTAAATAATTTACTTCCTCTTAAACTATTTAATACATTTAAATTTTCTTCAGTACTTAATGCTTTCGAACTTAAAATTGCAACTTGACCTTCAAGCATTTCAGGTAAATAAGAGATTTTTACTGAATTGTCATCAAGTGTGATTAAATTATAGGCGTGATATAATCCGTCAGCTCTTTTATTTGCTTTAATTGAATGATCTAGAAATTTTAAAGTTATTTCTGTAAAATCAAGTAATTCTTTTTTGTTAATTATGCTTCTTTCACCTGAAAAACCATTTTTATAAATTGAATTTCTATAAGAACTAGCTGCTGTTCCCAACAGGTCTAAAATAGTTTTTCTGTCACTGTCATTGATAGAGCTACTAGTTAGATTTTCATTAATTTTCAATGAATTGTAGACTTGATCAAAATAATTTTTTAACTCTGAAGACAAATCGTATTCAGATAGACTATACTTGTTAATTATATTTTTAAAATATCCCAGGAATCTTCTTAAGTAATATAAAGTAACCATTGAAACACCATTTCCTACTAAAGCATTATTTGCATCATTCCATTCAGGTCGTTGAGTGTTCATCCAAATACCAGCTTCTGGAATAAAGTTTGAAATTTTTGCAAGTGTAGTTGCTAAGATTTTCTCAATAAAATTGACTTTAATAATAAAGTAGTTTTCATCTCTGAGTAGAGCTCCATCGATTCCAAATCTTTCTCTTCTTCTAAGAATTTTTTCTTCACTTTCATGATCAAAATCAATTGTATTTTTTGGGTCTTTTAAAATTTCGTCATGACTTTTAATTTTATAAGGAACATTTGCATAAACAAAAAAATCATGATCTAAATATTTTTTAATTTTTCCAGGGTAATAATCTTCAATAAATTCTAAGAACTTCAGTAAATAAATTATTTGGTGATCACCCCAATATCCAATATATGACCAAGGATTATCAGGCTCAATAGTTTCCCAATCAAAACCATATTTGGTAACTCGGTACGGGTTATATCCATCAAAAGTTGTTGAATTTAAAAATTTACAAATCATTCCCTCAATGAATTCTGGATATGAGTATGCTAAAGCTTCCCAGTTTTGAAAAATATCTCTCCAATTTCCCTGATAATCAAGAATTTTTGAGTTATCAATTTCATTTCTTGTATTGATAGAAAATTTATTCCAAGGCCTACTTGGATCCCCGTGTCTTCTGCTAAACTTCAAAGGTAAGTACTCGTAACAGAGTCTTATAAAATTCTTATCATCATCAATTTCACATAAAAATCTTAGCTTTTTAATATCAAAATTTTCAGGAAGATTATTAATTAAATCCTTCTTTTTTGAATAGACTTTTTTATTTGATCTCTTGATATACTCATTAAAATCCGATTTATCAATATTATAATGATCATCAAAAATCCCACCTCTCATAATATTGAAAAGAGTATTTGAAAAATGACGGATGTTTCTTAATCTTCTATTTGAAGTTTGCAAACCATCTGACGATCCGACTAATTTTAATAGGTCGTCTGATGCTTTTTCTACACAATTATCTAACTTATCAGAAATATTTTTCTGTTCTGTGAGGGTGTTTTTTAGCTTTATAATTTCAGATGAGGATTTATTTACATCACAAGCAATATGCCAAGTCTTTTTTTGATTAGAGCTCAATTCAAAATCAGAATTTATAAAATAGGCACCTTTTTCCGCTTTAATATCTTCCTCTTGAGAAATGTCAAAATTCTTCCTGAAATTGTCTAATTGAAGAGACGATATCAAAATATTACATTTATCAAATCCTGTTGACCAAGCAATATTCGCTTTTAGAGCTTCACTTGGCTCAGCTTTATCAACTATTATCGCACTAAGTGCATAAATTCCAATTTTAGAAAATTTTTCAAGTTCATTCCTTTTATACGCATCTACCAAGTTACTAGTAGAATTTTGAAGTGATTCATCAACTCCCCATGGCAAAATATTTTGTATTCCGTCTAGTAATTCAATCTGAACTGATTTATCATTATTGTTTGTTAAACTAGATTTTTTAACAAATCCAAATTCATCACATGAAGACCATTGGTATTTATAAACTAATCCAAGAGAATTATTAATTTCTTCAAAGATTACTTTATTCCCCTTTAAGTTTTTATATAAATTTCTTTCTATATCATAAAGACCGTAGTTCCTTAAAGAAAATGGCTCCCACAACGAAAGCTTATCATCAAATGAAATTTTAATAATTGTTTTGTTTCCAGTAACATCCTGAAGTTCTGTTATTTTATCATCTGTGTAATAAGGAAACAATGCATTATTTGAATTTTTTCTTCCAGCTGATAATGAACCATTACTTGATATAAAAAGCCAATGATTATATGGGCTTACTATGCTCATAAAAAATGGCTTCATTGAATCAAGATTTTCAATTTTATAAAAGTTTTCTCCTTTAATTGAAATTTCTTTACCACTTACATCTTTATTCCTTAGGTACGACTGAGTTTCTCCAAAAAAGATTTTATTATCCATATATGGTCTCTTTTTTTAAATTATAATATGTGTTTATTGTTAAAGATGTTAGTTGTTTCCAAAACATTTAAATTTAATTCTTTATATCCAGTTTTTTTTTTAAAAAACCTTTACATATTGTTGAGTACTGATAAATACCTGATTACTATATTTTCCTCATAAGATTTTATTATTTAACCTATAAAAGATTAAAATGTTGTAGTGTTGTATAGTTATTTATCTCATAAAAACATATAATTTTTAAACTTTACACACTCTTAATAATTATAAGTTTTAATTTTACATCATTCATTACATTACGTGAAAAAAACTCATAAATCTTCATTCATTAATATTATAGGAAAGCCTAATGTCGGAAAGTCCTCACTAGTAAATTATTTTATGGGTAGAAAAATTTCAATAATTTCTCCAAAGGCTCAAACCACACGTCATAGAATATTTAGTATACTTAATGATGATCATTACCAGCTTGTTTTTTCTGATCTTCCAGGTATTATCAATCCAAAAAATAAACTACATAAATCTATGATGAAGTTTGTAAGTAGTTCTTATTCTGATGCAGATGTTATTTTATTAGTTATTGATTCAAGTAAAAACGATTATTTTGATAATGACCTTATTGATAAGATAAAATCTCTCAAAATCCCCATTTTAATAGTCTTGAATAAGATTGACTTAATTGATAATATTATTTTAGATCAAATTGTTGAGAAATTTAGCTTTATCTTTAAAAGTGAATATATTTTCCCAATTTCTATCACTAATACATTTAATCTAGATAATTTATTAGATAAAATTATTGAACTATCACCTGAGGGAAATCCCTATTTCTCAAAAGATCAAATAACTGATAAATCCGAACGTTTTTTTGTTAATGAAATAATTAGGGAAAAAATTTTAAATCATTATGACAAGGAAATCCCATATTCAGTTGAAGTTGAAACTACAAGTTTCAAGCCTTCGTCAAAAATAATCAAAATTGAATCCCATATATATGTAGAAAGATCATCCCAAAAAGGAATTTTAATTGGACATAAAGGGAATAATTTAAAAATAATTGGAACAAAAGCGCGTACTGATCTTGAGCAGTTCTTTCAAAAGAAAGTTTTTATTGATTTAAAAGTAAAGGTTTTAAAAAACTGGAAATCTGAGGATAAACATCTTAAACGTTTTGGTTACGACTTAGGTTAATATTACTCTAAAACATTAGATTTGCACCAATTATAATGAATACAATAGTTGCAATAGTAGGTAGACCAAATGTTGGAAAGTCAACTTTGTTCAATAGGTTGGCTAAAAGCAATTCTGCAATTGTTGATCCTACTAGTGGTGTTACAAGGGACAGGCATTATTCTTCATCTGACTGGAATGGGAAAAATTTTACAATAATTGATACCGGAGGTTATGTAAGTGGAGGGGATGACCAATATGAATCTGAAATAGACAAGCAGGTGATTTTAGCTCTTGATGAATGTGATAAAATAATCTTTGTTGTAGATGTAAATGAATCTAATAATTCTTCTGATAAGGAAATAGCTAAATTACTCCGTAAGACTGATAAGCCAGTAATTGTTGCAGTAAATAAAGCTGATAAAAACAAATTGATAAATGATTCGTTAGAATTTTATAATCTAGGCTTTGATACATTATTTGCAATTTCTGCAATTAACGGAAGTGGAACAGGTGATCTACTTGATAAATTAGTTGAAGACATAAATGACACATCAGATTTTATTTCAGATGATCTTCCGTCATTTTCAGTTGTTGGACGTCCAAACGCTGGTAAATCTTCATATATAAATACATTAATTGGGGAGGAGAGAAATATTGTAAAAAATGAACCTGGAACAACTAGAGATAGCATTGATACCATATACAATAAATTTGATTTCAATTTTAAAATCATTGATACAGCTGGAATTAGAAAAAAATCTAAAATTGACTCAGATTTAGAATTTTACAGTGTAGTTAGATCAATTAGATCAATTGAAAATTGTGATGTTTGTCTTTTGATAATGGATGCTACAAGAGGATTTGACTCTCAAATAAAAAATATTTTTTGGTTAGCCCATAGGAGAAACAAAGGAATAATCATCCTTGTAAATAAATGGGATTTAGTTGATAAGGAAACTAATTCATCTAAAATAATTACAGAAAAAATTAAAAAAGAAATTGAGCCATTTGTTGATGTTCATATTGTTTTTATTTCTTGCCTAACTAAACAAAGAATTTTTAAGTCACTAGAGTTATCAATTGATACTTATAAAACAAGATCTAAAAAAATTAAAACAAGTAAATTAAATAACGATTTACTTCCGATTATAGAATCAACTCCACCACCCTCTGTTAAGGGTAAAAGAATAAAAATTAAATATATCAATCAAATTCCTGGACATTATCCGCAATTTGTCTTTTTTGCAAATCTTCCTCAATACATAAAGGATCCATATAAAAGATTTATCGAAAATAAAATGAGATCACTTTAT
>Ga0255780_10004846_pt1 | contig 11470 bp, 6 predicted proteins | sample 071ome_32_FD_179978 | JGI IMG/M metagenome (GOLD analysis project Ga0255780, IMG submission 179978) | Coastal salt marsh microbial communities from the Groves Creek Marsh, Skidaway Island, Georgia - 071405AT metaG (version 2) | ecosystem: Environmental > Aquatic > Marine > Intertidal zone > Salt...
CGGCGACCGCGCGCGATGCAACCGCCCGGTGGAGGCGGTGGTGGATGGCAACAGGCGCCTCCTCGACGGGTGCGCGCGCGTGGACGGGCGAGACGCGCGAACGGTTCGACGCGTCATCTTTTGTGTCACACGGCGGGGGCGCGGTGCACCGTCGGACGCGTCGACAGACGCGCGCGCGACGGTGGTGACGCAGACGCGAGGCGTGGAAGAGGTGGAAAGACTGACGGTGTGTCGCGACGCGCGCGCGTGGTGTCGATAGGAGGGTGGTGGATGGCAACAGGCGCCTTTGCAGAGCGCGGGCGGATGGGAACAGACGCCGACGCCGTACGGCGAACCGCGCGCGGGCGCGTCGTACGGTGGTGGTGCGGTTCCGCAAGCGCCGAATGTGAGTCCGGGTGTGTACGGTGACGCGCACGCGGGCGGTGGATACGCCGCACCGCCGGTGCCGCCGGTGAACGCGGGTGGAAGAGGGTACGGCGACGCGAGCTCGAGCGACGCCGGCGCCGGTTTTGGCATGCCGATGAGTCCGAGAAGTTTGGCCGCCGCCGGGTTCGGGATGTACGGAGGGAAGTTTTTGAACGACGGAGCGTCGTTTATGAGCTCAAACTATGCGAAATATTTCAGCACGGCGTCCATGCGGGCGTATTTCGACGTGACGGAGTCGTACGTGTTTCACAAGTTGCGTTTGATTTTGTGTCCGTTTTTGCACAAAGGGTCTTGGGTTCGTCTGCCGGAGACCGTGGCCGGGGGGACGGCGTATAAGCCGCCGAAGAATGACATCAACGCGCCGGATCTGTACATTCCGTTGATGGCGTTTTGGACGTACGTGCTCATCGCGTCGATTCGCGAGGTGTTCGCGTCGTCGGGCAAAGGTTCGTTCACGCCAGAGGCGCTCGCGACGCACGCGTGGTGGAGTGGATTGCTCTGGTCGAGCGAATCCGCCATCATATGGGTCGCCCTTCGTTCGGCGAGCTCGGCCAATCATCTCGTTTCGGCGCCGATTCTCGACATCGCCGCGTACGTCGGGTACACGTTTACGTACGCCTCGCTCGTCCTCGCGTCGAAAATGTTCAACGCCTCGTACGTCTTTTGGTTCTTTCTCCTCTGGTCCACCCTGTGTAATTGCGTCTTCATGGCGAAAACGCTCAAGAGGATCATCTTCAGCGAGTCCAGACAGGGTGGATACTCGCAGAGCATGTCGCACAATTACGTCTTGCTCGCCGTCGTCGTCGCGCAACCGTTTGTTCACTTTTGGTTGAGCCGCGCCTAGTTCAATCTTTGTACATTAATTTCCATCATCCACAGTTACACATCTATAATACTTCGAGAAATCACTCGCGCGCGCGCGCGTCTACCGTCCACCGCCCCCTTTGATTTCGCGCTCGACATCCAACAGCGCCGCCGTCGCGCTCTCGCCTCTCGCCGCCGCTTCCTCCGCCACCGTCATCGAGTCCACGATCGGTCCGTTCGGTCCGAAATCTGGTCTCAACGGATCGTACGGCGTCACCGCGCGCATCTCTTCGTACACGGCGAACGCGACCAAGACGAGAAATATTCCGAAGAGCGCCGCCGCGCCGACCAAACCGAGCCGTCGCGTCCAGGCGAGCGCGCGCATCAACGCCGTGGGTGCGTAAGTCTCCCCTTTCGGCCTCATCCGCCGCATCGCCGGTCGCTCGACGTCTGCATCGATCGCGGGTCCGAAATCTTCCATGCCGGGCACGCCGTGGACGTCCTCGTCGTCTCCGTCTCCGTCTCCGTCGCGTCTCGGCTCTGCCTCGCCCGACGTCGACGTCTCATCCACGTCCACGCGCACGCGCGTCTCTCCCGGCGACGCGCGCTCGGCTGAATCGTCCGACATGACCCCATCTCTTCCCCCCTCCACTCTCGCCCGCTCACTCGCGCCGGCGTCGTCCGCGTCGCGTAACATTGCACGATAATCTTTACGCATCGCCGCGCTCGCATCATGCACTTTCCCGCCCTTCCCTCGTCGACGCGCGGCGAGTATCGTCGACTCGGCGGTCTCGAACGAGCGCTCCATGTCCCTGACGCGCGATTGCCACGCCATGACGATCGCGCGAGGGCGCCGGGGCGCGCGGGGAGGTGACGATCGGTGACAACACTAATTCTTTTTCATTACGAGCGGTCGGTCGGTCGGTCGGTCGCCGCGAAGCGAACGGGGACGAGACGCGGCGTCGACGCGGTGTCGACGACGCGTGGACGACGATGCGATGTCACGTTACGTTTTCGTTCGTTTCCTCGCCTTTGTCTTCGTCTTTGCGGCGATCTCGTCGGCGCGGTCGCGCGCGGCGCGGGACAGACGCGCGAGTCTGTCCCGCTCGCGAAGGAGCGACGCGTGCGCGACGTGCGCGCGTTGACGACGAAAGTGTCGACGAAAGTCGGCGTCGTCGTGGGAATCGGTGGTGGTGCGCTGGGCGACGCGATCGGCGAATTCGTCGCTGAAGACGTCGACGAAGGATTTTCTGTCGCGCGGCGCGCGAGGCGCGGCGCGAAGCGTCGGCGGCTCGACCATGGGCGGATTGAAGTCGCCTCGCAGGGTGGAGTACGTTTTGGCGAGTTCGCTCGGGGCGTGTGAACCCGGTGGTGGGGCGATGGCGCCGCTCAGTGGTAAATTCGCCACCTCTCTCGCCGCGGCCGCGCACGTCGGATGGTAGTGCGAGGCGAGGAGCGAGAGGTCCCACAAGACGGCGGACATGCCCTGCGCGTGCTCGGGATCGTCGAGATCCATCTGGAACACGCCGTTGCCGATGCGCTCGTTCTCGAGTAGATTGCGAACGCGTGGGTACGAGGCTAATATTTGACGCACGACGCCGAGGGAACCGAGGCATTCTCCAGCCTCCATGCCCATGGACGCCGACGCGAGACGCTTGGAAAACGCCGCCATGCGCGCCTGGTCCACCTGTTTAAACCCACCGATGAATCTCTGAATCGCTCGCACGCGAAGCGTGCCGTGACTGAGCGAGCGTTGATCGGTGATGGACATGCCCTCCTGCCAACCGGCGTTCCCGGCGCTCGGTTTCCCGAGCATGACGTACAGCTGTCTATAAAATTCGCCCGTGTCCACTTGGAGCACCTCGCCGTGACCGCTCAAAATCTCACACGCCGTCAACAACGTCTGCGCCTTGAGGGCGTCCGATAATAAGTCCTCCTTGGCGAGTAACTTTCTAAACACCTCCATGAGATCACCCAAGAAATCGATGGAGATCAAGTGCGTAAACTTGGCTAAACCGGTGAGCGCCGCGCTCAGGAGGGGCAATCCGGGCGTGGGCTCGGGACTCGCCGCGTTCTTCAACACTCGAAAGTACATCTCAAACGTCGCCTCTAACAGTCGACTCTGCATCTTTTTCTTCTCTCCGAAACTCATCACGGCGGAACCTTCGTCTAAATCGCGACGAAACGCCGCCTCTTCGTCTTCGCTATCGTCCGAGGAATCCACCTCGTGTCCAAAGGATTTCATGCGCTCCTTCTCTTGTTGCTTTTTCATCTTTTCCGCGCGAGCCTTGCGAATCTTCTCGCGCTCCTCCTGTTTCTTCTTGAACGTCTGTTTGCGAGAGAGCACCTCCTTCTTATCGCGCACCAGAGGGACGAGGATGCCCTCGTCGAATCGAACCTTGAGAAAGTAGGAAAACGCGCTCGGCTGGACGTCGCATCGACTCTGCTTGACGAGTTGCGCCGTCATGTGTAACGCCTCGAGCGTCAAGTCACCGCGAACGTCGCTCTCGACCGCATCGCCCAGGGCGTTCGCCACGAGTTTCGCGTGGTGTTCGTCCCGTTTGTCGAACACGGGCACGAGGGCGGATAAAATATCCGTGCGAAAGTTGAAGCTCGGTAAACCGACGAGCAACGCGCACAGACACTTGATGGCGGATTCCGTGTCTGGACCGCCTCTTCCGCGCTGTGCGCGCGATTTTTTCGCCCCGGAACAACGCACGAGCGTCTTGACGTACGCCTTGTAGTGTTCGAGGAGACCGCTCTCGAACGCGCGCGTCTTCATCACCTCTTTGCTCACCTTCATCGACAACTCCTTCTCCGTGGGCGGACGAATGCGGTACCCGGGACAAATGTCTCTGTACACGAGCGTGAGCGAGAGCGCGGCCAATCGAGCGACTTCGGGGTCTCTGTCTTCACACAGCGTCCCGACCTCCTTCAACTCTTTCCACCGCGTCTCCGGATCCTCGAGAATGCCCTGACACGTCGACGCGATGCGAATCTTGACGCTCTCGCGTCTCGCCTCGGCGCTCATCTCCGCCTCCAGAGCCTCGCGATCCGCCCGACGCTTATCCGCGAGTTTCACCGCGAGTTCCTCTCGTGCATCCTCCGAATCGCTGCTTGACGAATCGTCCCCCTTTTTGCGCTTCTTCTTCTTCTCCGCCTCGGCGGCGGCGGCGGCGTCCTCCGCCTGCTTTTCCCACCACTTTTCATTCTTCTTTGACTTCGTCGTCTCACGTCCGAGATCGCTCTCGCGAATCTCGCGCGCCATCGCCTTCTTTCCGAGACCTCTCCCCTCGCCGGCGCCGACGTCTCTCCACTTCCCCTCGCCCTCCTGCCCGTCGTCGTCGTCGTCGTCGCCGTCGCTCTCCGGCGCGTCCGCCGGCGCCGTCGCGTCCCTCACCACCGTCCCATCCAACCGTTTCACCGGCAGCGCCAACGGTTTACGCTCCTCCGGTAAATTCGCCTTTCGCGCCGCCTCCTCCGCCTCCGCCTTGGCCCGCTCTCGCATCGCGCGACCGTGCGCCGCCTCGGGCGCGTCGTCGTCGTCGTCGTCTCTTCGCCGCCGACTCCCCGACGGCGCTTCCTCGAACGACCCACTCGTCATGAACGACGCATACGCCGCGTTCTTACGAACGAATCGAACGTCTTCATCGCTCACGTCCCCGTCCGAATCGTCGTCGTCGCTCGCGCGCGCCACGGGCGGCGGCGGCGGCGCGTCGGTCGATTTCTTCTTCCGGCGGCGGCGCGCGCGTTCGGCGCCGTCTCGCGCGCCCATGACGACGTCGACGAGGCGCGGAGACGCGCTGAGACGCGCGAGACGCGAGTCGCGCTCTTCCTCGCGGTCGTCCGTCCGGTCACGCGCGGTGGCGCGCCGACGAGTGACGACAGATGTCGACGCCCGGCGTCGAGTCGCTCCGCGCGCACTGCGTCCGACGCCTGCGTCGCGCGTGCGCGCGCGTGCGCGAGCGGGCGAGCGGTGCGGACGAAGCCATCATTCGCGACGCGTTCGACGCGAGAGGGGTGGCGTTCGGGTGCGAGCGGACGTGCGAGGCGGTGGTCTCGGCGCTGTTCGCGCTGGGACGAGAAAAGTGCGCCGTCGGGGACACCGTCGTTGCGGGCGAGAGAGACGCGCGGGAGGACGATGGACGACGGAAACGAGCGAAGACGTCGTCTGAGAACGGCTCCGAGCCGTCGGAGGCGTCGTCGAGCGTGATGGGGTGGGTGCAGAGGTCGTGCGAGGCGTTGGCGAGGAATTTCGCGGCGGAGCGCGCGCGGTGCGCGCGCGTCTTCGCCGAGGCGTCGAAACGGCCGGAGGAGGGATTCGATGCGGATGCGGTCAAGGTGGAGGTGTTGATGGCGATGGAGAAGAGCGATCGGGATCGCGAGCGGTCGATGTGGCGACGAGACGTCATCGTGAATCATCACAGAGCGCTTCGAGCCGACGCGCGAGAGACGGAGGACGCAGAGAAGACGTGGGAGCGAGTGGTGAGCGAGGACGGGGCGGAGGCGCTGCGAAGATACGCCGAGGCGGCGACGGAGGTTGGAAACCGGGCGTGGGTGGTGAGCGCGTTGGAGTGGTGCGTGAACGCGACTGGATTGTATTTCGGGGACGCGGAGCGGTGCGCGCCGAGCGAAACAGCGCCGACGTGGGCCACGGCGAATAAGCGACGCGCGCGCGCGTTGGCGCGCGAGCGCGGAGAACCTTTCGAGAGCGTGCTGAAGACGATCGTCGAGAGTGAGGACGCGCTCGGGACGCCGGATCGAAGAGTCGCAGGCGCCGCGTTGAAGCTCTTGGACGTCGGTTCGTGTTGGGACTACTTTAATCTGCACTTCAAAGGTCCGTGGCCGGGAAATCTGACCGTGAACGCCGTGGCGTGCGATCTGTGTCCCGCCGTACCATCGGTGTATCGTTGTGATTGGCTCAACGTGCGATTCGGCGAGGAAGAGCGCGTCGCGCCGGCGTCTCGAGAGGGCGAATCCGCCGCTCTCGAAGCGGTGCGGGAACACGACGCGGACGTCATCGTCTTCTCACTCGTTCTGAGCTACTTGCCGACACCGAAACAACGCGGCGAGATGGTGCGCCGCGCGCGCTTGGCGTTGAAAAACCGCGGCGCCGGTCTCTTCTTCGTCATCACTCCACACAGTACGGACAAGGGACACTGTCCGCACAAGGCGCTGCCCGTGCTCGCAGAGTGGAGAGAGGCGTTTCTGAAGGTTGGTTTCGACCGAATCGCCTACGAACGACACCGAAGCGTCCACTGTCTCGCGTTTAGAACGATAGGCGACGGCGAAGAGGCGCGCGCCGCGGAGGGATCACCCCCGGAGCTTCGCATAGCCTTTGACTCTCAGCGTTGACGAGCGTCTTCGCGTCTACTATTGGCGTATAGCGTAGAATAGACATTGCTTGTTTTCAATTATTAATATACGAACTATCGAGCATACAAAAGCGAAGGCGCGTGCGACGGTCGGCGCGGCGCCGGCGCCGGCATGGCGGCGAAGGACGTCAACGCGTTCTTGCCGGTGCTGACTATGGAATCTAAGATGCGGCACACTTTCGTCAAACGGCGCGGACCGACGGGCACGGAGTTGATCGCGCGTTGAATCGCTTCAACGTTCGGTAACTCACTCACGCCTTTCTTCCCCGTGAGTTGCACGACCACCTCCGGGCTCAGAGCGCCGTACGGGTACGCGCCGCCCATCATGTTCAGTTTCACGCTAAACAGTCTTTCGTTGACGAAATCGACAAAGGTGAGCTCGAGCACACCCGTCGCGCTACACTTGATTCTATTGAGTCGCGGGAACTCGTTTCGGCACCCCTCCATCTCCTCCAAAACGCGTTCAGCGCGTGACAGCTTCGGCGCGAGCTCTTGCAAGACACCCGCGACGCCGCCCGCCGGCACGGCGTCTTCGCTCCACGCGATCGGCGCACCCGCCAACGCGGCGGCGAACTCGCGGCCACCCTTCGGCGTCATCTCGGGTCCATCGACCGACGTCACGCGACCGGCACCCGTGCTCGCGTCGAGCGTGACTCGGAAGAGTGAACCCACGCGAATGGTGAGCTCGGCTCCCGGCGGTCCGCCCACGCCCTCCAAACGCCAGGGCGCGAGACCGCTGAGAACGCCGAGTTCTTCACTGGCGCCCTGCGCGTTCTTCGCCTTGGCGCGCAATCGCACTTGACTAGCTCGTCGCAGTCGGGAGGGCGTATCATCCATGTCGACGCCTCCGAAGGACTTGAAACTAACAGTCGCGTCCGCCGCCACGTCTTGCGCCTCTCGCATGGCGTCGAGTTCTTCTTGCAGTCGGTCTCGTTCAGACTTGATGGTCATCTTGCGCGAGTTCATGCGCTCCAAGTTCTGTTCGCTCGCCACGAGCGCTCTGCGCGCCGCTTTGATCGCCGCGCGCTTGTTTGCCAACGCCTCCAACACCTGTTCCTTCGTCGCCGACGTCGACTTGGCGGCGTCGAAGCGCCTCGAGCTCGCCGCCCGCTGCGCTCGAAGCTTGATGATGTGCCCATTCGCGCTCGAAATCGCCTCCGCCGCGATCGCTCGCGAGTTGGCGATGCTCTGAGAGCTCTTCAACAAGATTTCGCTGTGAAAGTTCAAGCTTTCTCGCACGAGTTCCTCGGTTTCCATGCGTTGTTGCGCAAATCGCTCCTTGGCCGCGAGTTGGCACTCCTTCTTGAGCGCTTTACCCGCACGTCGAAGCTCGTTGGCGTGCGCCGGATCGTCGGAAGCGGCGTAGCGCAAAAGTGGCGGCTGCGTCGCCTCGACGGTGGAGCGCAACTTTTCCGTCTCCGTGGTGAGCGCGTTCATTCGCACGTTCAACTGTTCGTGGAAGCCTTCGAGCGCCTCGATGAGGGGCGCGGTCAAGCAGCACAGTTTCAGCGCCTCGGATTGCGTCTCCGGTGGCGGAGCCGTGGCCAAGGCGCCCATGGCGATGGAGGATCGTCGACCCAAGTTTTTCGCCTCCATGAAGGAAATCTCGCACGCGTAAAAGAACGTTTCTAAATCGATCGGTTTCGAGTTCATGAGAGCGTCTGGAATCGGCGGCAACGACGTCGGAAGTCCTTGCAGCATCGTACCCGTGTGTCCACCCGGGGTGCCAAACAAAGGATTGTGCATCGCCGCGCCGGGAGTGCCCGCCCCGCCGAATTGCATAAAGTTGGCGCCTCCCATCGTAATCGTTCTCGAAGGCGTGAAGGCTTGCATCACCGGAGGAGCACCGTATCGACCCTGCATCGGCGTCGTGCGCTCTTGGTACACCTTTCTCATGCTCATCAACGCTTCATCACCGTGTTGCTTTTGACGCAAGAGTTCCGCCATGCGCAGAGACTCGTCGCCCGGCGTGAAACCGTCGTGCGAGCTCGCGATCGAACCATCCGTGTTCGGAGTGGCCGCGACGCCGGCGCCGTTCGCGGGCGTCACGCCCATCGCCGCTTGCACATCTGTGCCCGTCACTTCGGCGGTGGGGAAGTCGGTGGTCGGCTGGTTCGTCGGCGCGCTGGTGCCGGCGGTCGTCGCGCCGTCGCCGTTCGCGCCGTAGACGTAATTGAACGTGTTCGTACCCATCCCGCCCTTGGCTTGACCTTGCAAATCCAGATTCGTGGAATCGGTCAGGTTGAACGGTCGCGTGTTCGCGGTGACGGATCGGGGCGGTAACCCGGCGCTCTCGCGCTTGCCGCTCTTTTCGTCAAAGGCAAAGGTCAACGAAGGCGTCGGACCCGGCGCGACGGATCCCGGCGTCGGCGCGCCCATGCTGAACGCCATGGTCGCGTCGTCCATCATCACCGTATTTGCCAGATCGAGCGCGCTCGCGTGCGCGGCGTCGACGGCGCGCTGGGTGAGATCGTCGGTGGGCTCAAAGGCGGGAATACCGTCGGTGGTGTTCCCCGTGTCCATGTCCACCTCCCCTTGCGACGTCGTGGTGTGTTCCTCGTCCTCGTTCGCGAGCGCGGCGAGCGATGGAACGGTACCGGTGATGTCTTCCGTCGCGTCCGGCTTGACGCGCGTCGGCGTCGGTCTGTACCCGAGCGGAGACTCGTCCGCGTTCAACAGGTTGGACAACGACGGCACCGCGCCGGTGATGTTCTCCGTATCCGCCGCGTCCAAGAGCGCCCCCATCGTCGGCACCTCCGACGTCACGTCGTCCATGTTTCGAGTCGCGTCAAAGGTGAACGCGCCCGTGCGATCGGCCGAGTTAGGCGTCCCGAAGCGTCCCACGCTCGCCCGTCTCTTGCCCGGCGTGTGCTTCCCTTCGCTATTCAACTGCGCGCTGTTCGGCGCCTCCTGTTCGTCGTTCGCGACCGGAGACAACGAGAAATCAGCCGCATTCGCGTCCTCCGCCGGCGACGGCGTCGCCCCTCCCGCGACGTTGAGCGTCTCCGCCGACGCCTTGAATTCAAAAGTCTCCGTGCGATCCCGCGCCGGCGCCGTCTCCACGCTCGCCTCCTCCACGATCGAAAAGCCCGCCGGCACCTCAGCGCTCGCCTCATACGTCTCACCGCTCTTATCCTCGTCCCCTTCCGGTTCAAACTCGCGCACCGTCTCCAACACCGCCGGCGCCGCGAAGGACACGCGCCGTCCCAGCGACTGTCTCTGCTTTTTCCTCTTCGCAAACGCCGGCGACGGCGGCGCCGCCGCCGCCGCCACCGCCGCGCTCTCACCGCCCTCACCCGAACCCTCTTGACTCACCGCCGAATCGCGTCTCCCCGATCGTCTCCTCGCGCTCGACCGCGTCGCCCGTTCGGCGGTTTCGCCATTCTCCGCGAGCGCCGGCGACGTCGGCGTCCGTCCCCGTCGCTTTAAAATCTACGCGCGCGAACGCACGACGACGACGCGATATTGTCAGTCCACCGTTCGTTCACGAGAAACGTTCGCGCACGACGTCCACGCGCGTTCATTCATTCATTCGTCGCGTCGCATTTAAAATCCATCCACATCACCCACACTCGACCCCCGCGCTCTCTCGCGCGCTTCACACCCCCCCCGATCGATCTCGCACGCACCGACGACGGTGTTTTCACCGTTCCCGCGTCCGCCCGCGCGTTCTCTTTCGCCGGCGTCGACATCGCGCCGCGTCTCCGAGCGTCGTCGTCTCCCGTCGTCGTCCCCCCGACCAACGGCTCTTTGTCCACTCACGGTCCTTCTCATGGTCTCCCACACGTCTCGACTAGGAGACATATCCTCATATACAAACACCCCATGGATAGAGGAATGTAAAAAGGCGCACGTACGTGCCCATTCGAATTCCGCATAGATGGCGTTCGAAGACGCACAGTATGGAACCGGGACAACATCGCGGTCGGTCGGACACCGTGTCGTCGTCGCGCCCGAGGGGAACGGCGCGCGCGCGTCTCGATTCGCACGCGCGCGCGCGTCGGTGAACGCGTCGACGCGTCGCGACGATGGACGAGTAAAGCGTATAAATCTCGCGCGCACCTCTCGACGCGTCGCGAGTTGGGTCGATCGTCTCGCGCGCGCGTCGGTGGACGAGAGACGATCGACGATTCTCCGCGCGTCTCGTCTCGACGCGTCACGCATCGACGCGCGACGCGCGGTCGCGACGCGTCGGTGACGGGCGACCGACTCCGAGGCGCGACACACGTCTTTCGTGACGCGCGGAAGTCTTCGCTGGACGCGCCGACTCGCGCGCGTCCGCGCATCTCCGTCGTCATCATCGTTCGATTCATGACGACGTCTCGCGACGCCGCCGCGTCGACCTCCGCGCCCGAGTCGCCGGATGCGTTTCGTCGTCGCGTGCGCGCCATGTACGCCCTCACGCCCGACGCACGAATACAGGGACTGTGTCCACTCGACGTGAACGCTCGAAACATCGATTCGTACGAACAGGGACGATGGGAACTGGTGACGCGAGACGTCGCCGCCGCGCTCGGCGACGCCGTCGCGCGCGACGCGTGCGCGTTTCTCGACGACGTCGGCGCGATTCAGGATGCGTTCGGGATTCGAACCAACGCGGTGAATTTAAAAAAAGTCCTCCTACGAACGCTCGAGCGCACGCAAGCGCTCGAGGTGCGATTGCGTCGATTATTGACGTATTACAGAGGGGACATGCACAAGGATCGAGGCTATCGCGAGGCGGCGAGATATCGCGCGGCGTGCGCGGCGCACGGACGGTGTCGAGGCGCCATGCAAGCCATCTGCGACGCGCGCGTCTATCTCAAACAGATTTGTTGCGTGCCGAGACATCCAGAGTGTCATCGTCCGAAACGCTTGGCGACGAC
>Ga0255780_10004850_pt1 | contig 11459 bp, 6 predicted proteins | sample 071ome_32_FD_179978 | JGI IMG/M metagenome (GOLD analysis project Ga0255780, IMG submission 179978) | Coastal salt marsh microbial communities from the Groves Creek Marsh, Skidaway Island, Georgia - 071405AT metaG (version 2) | ecosystem: Environmental > Aquatic > Marine > Intertidal zone > Salt...
CTCGTCGCCGGGCCTCCGTCTCTCAACCGCACGCGGTCGGACCGTTCGCCGGATGTTTGTTTGTTTGGATAAGCGCGGCGCGCGCATCTTTTTCGTCGCGAAAACCACGACGGACGGCTCGTCTCGTCTCGCCGTCTTTCGCGCGCGCGAGAGAGAGACCGACGCAGACGCACCTCGACTTGAGCGCCGCGCGGGTCGGCGTGAACGCGCTGGCGCGGAAACCAGCGGCGGCAGATTGCATCGTGTTCGTGGAGCGCGTTTCGTGCGGTGCGTGAGAGTGACGTCAACGCCGAGCCCGGTGACGACGACGAAAATGGTCGACGACGACGTCAACGCGCGCGGATTCGGACGGGCGGATCGACGCGATAGAGACCGATGGGGGGGGTCTATTGTAAACCCTAACGTGACACCAGACGCCATCTTTGAGTCATTACTCGTCTTCGGTGTCTCCCGACCGTGCGTGAGTATTTTTTTATCCAATGACGGTACCGCGTACCGTCGCGTACTGTGGCGGTGGTATGATCGAGAACGCAGCGGGAAACGAGCGGACGACGGACGTCGGGACCGCTCGTCGTCGACCCGTCGTCGTGGAAGACGTCGTCGCCCGCAGAGCTCGGTGTGTGTGGGCTAGGTGTGCTACTCACCGGGAGGATGATGACGACGGTGACGACGACGACGCGCGTGCGATGCGCGTCTTCCACGACGACGACGACGACGGGTCGACGATCGAACGCGGCCAAGGTACGAGAACGACGACGTGAACGACGACGCGCGTGCGCTGGGACGGGTGGGTGACGGATGATGGATCAGCCGTCCACCCATCATCCGTCCAACTATCCATCGGCGATCGCGGGGTCGAACCGCCCGACCGGGCCCGCGCGTGGCGTGGATGGAACGGCGCGGACGTCGGACCGGTGGTCGATCCGGACGCGAAAGACGAGAGAAGAGCGCGGTCGAACGGGGGGCGGGATGCGCGGATACGCGAACGGGTGGCCATCAGAGAGCAGCCCACCCTTCTCGGAGGGCTGGGTGCTTTATCTGTTTATCGACGGACGACGGCCCATCCGAGCGTCGTCGTCCTCGTCGGCGCGCGGATGAACGGAACGCTCGCGTGAATTGAGAAAGCAAATGACTGAATGACTGACGATACCGCTGCTACGCCGCGATGATCCATTCCAGGTTACGACGCGAACGACGGTTCGCCGTAGCGGCGAACGACGACGCGCCTCATCCGTGACGACGCACGCCGGCACGGGTAAGTTTATCGTCGGCGGTAACTGGAAGTGCAACGGCACGGCGGCGAGCGTCGAGACGCTCGTCAAGGAGCTCAACTCGGGTAAAATCGATGCCGATTTGGACATCTACGTCGCGCCGCCCTTTGTTTTTATCCCGCGCGTGCAAGCGGCGTTGAACGACAAGTACTCCGTCGCGGCGCAAAATTGCTGGGTGTCGAGCGGCGGCGCTTACACGGGTGAAGTGAGCGCGGATATGCTCGTCGATGCCGGCATTCCGTGGGTCATTTTGGGTCACAGCGAACGCCGCGCGCTCTGCGGCGAGACGAACGAATTTGTCGGTGAAAAGACAAAGTACGCCCTGTCCAAGGGTCTCAAGGTTGCGCTCTGCATCGGCGAAACCTTGGAACAGCGCGAGTCTGGCACGACGATGGATGTGTGCTTCGCGCAGCTCAAGGCGGTGAACGATGTGATCACGCCCGCGGATTGGGAAAACATTGTCATCGCGTACGAACCCGTCTGGGCCATCGGTACGGGTAAGGTGGCCACTCCGGATCAAGCGCAAGAGGTTCACGCGGGGATCCGCAAGTGGTGCGCCACTAACATTTCCGCGGATGTCGCTTCCAAGATTCGCATCCAATACGGGGGTAGCGTCAACGCCGGCAACTGCGAAGAATTAGCTCAAAAGGAGGACATCGACGGCTTCCTCGTCGGCGGCGCTTCTCTCATCGGCGACGCCTTCGTGACCATTTGCAACAGCGCCAAGCACTCCTCCTGAGGTGGGCGATTGACGATACGAGCAATCGATACCGAGTGAAAAGAGAAAAATCAACAAAGAGCAAGCAACCGCCGAAGCAATTATTATCTTCACCACCAAACACACGCAAACACCAAAGGCACGACGAAACTGCGGCGAAGGAGGGAAAAAAACAAACTTTCATATTTTATCATCTCGCCGACGCGCGGTAGTACGCGCCGCGTGTTTGTGTAGCCCCAACAAACAAACAATATTTTTATACGAAGACCGAGACCCAAGGACGTATTTGAAACGCAGCGCAACCTAAAACATCACGTGGGAACGAATCTCTCCTCTTTTTGTCTTTCTTTCTTTCTTTCTTTTTTCGACTACTACAAAGGTCGTTGATCAGTTGTAAAACTACTGGTACTCGTTCGTAAGGAATAATATCATCGAGATTTTCGCCGCCTCGCGCGCGCGCCGCAACGTTTTTGGAGAAATCCACGAAAAGTTTACTACTATTGCTGCTGCTGCTGCTGCTGAGAGGATTTGAGTTTTTTGATCGCCTCGGCAAAGTTGATACCACCCAAAGCCGCGGTGAGCGTTTGCGCCGCCGCCGCGGCGCTCGCGACATCCTTCGGGTTGACGAAAGGCTTTGGTTCCTCCTTGCCGGCAATGGTCACAGACGTGAACATCTCGCCTTCACCGAGACCAAGCATATCGTAAACCTCTTGCAAATCTTCCGCCGTGCAAGCCTCGTACATGAGCGGCAAATCGGCAATGCAATCAATCTTCTTCTTCGGAGCCAAGTCTGGGGTGTTGGTGCACTGCATGAGATCGGCCCAGTAGTTGTTCGTCTTCAAGTCCATCTCGTGGCGAGAGAGCAAGGTTAAGCGCGCGCGATCAACCTCACGTTGACTCACTCGCTGCATCTTGAAGCCTCGTAACACTCGCACGCCGGCGTTCAACGCGTCGTCAATCTTCTCCGGAGTCGACGTCACGAGCAAACGGTACGTCGTCGCGTCATTGTTCTGCAAGCCAAACGACATGGTAAAGTTGCAGTCGTACGTGAGACCCAAGGCGTCGCGGACGGTCGTGAAGAGACGACCTCCGACAACCTCAGCGAGCATCATTCCAGCGCAATACGTGGCGAGCGGATTTGCTCGTCGCACCGACTGTTGCGCGAAAGGGTTACCCTTGGCCGCCGCGACATCGTTGATGGGATCGCGCATGCGCTCAATTTGCTCGGGCGGGTAGTTTTCAAACACCTCCTCCTTGACAAAGCTGGGAATTTCTGAGTACAAGTTCGTCATCGGGGCCCACATGCTCGGACCCGGACCTGCGGCGACGGCGCACGCTCTCTCGTCGCTATCCTTCAACCAGAGTCGCTGCGTGCGAACAGGGTCGTCCTTTCGCACCTCCTTCAATTTGAGCGGCGGCGCGTCAACCGGAACCGATGAAGCCGGCGTTCTCTTGATGGACCCCATGAACGCGAGCACCATGTTGTCGACCTCTTCTGGAATGATGTCACCGACGATGTTGAGCTCCAAGTTGCCGCTGGCAAACTGCTTCTCCACAACCTCACGAACGCCGTCCAAAGTCAGGGCGCTGAGCTCATCCTTGTTCGGGTCCATCATGCGGCGATCCTCGTAAATCACCGCGTTGATGGTGTCGTGCGTCAACAACTCGATATTCTTATTGGTGTTGATTTGGAACATTCTGTAAATGTCCTTGACGCGCTCCAACGCCTGCTCGTTCCAGTTGGGTTTGGTCAGAGTGAGGTGAATAATCTCCATGATGGTTCTGAGACCGCCATCGGTGGCGAACGCAGAGTCCATAAACATGTATTCAACCTCCGGCTCAACATCGTACACGAGCAAATGCTGCATGGTCAACAACTCAATCTGCTTTCGGCTCCACTCGCCAACGTCACCCGCCTCTTGAATCGCGCGCAAACCCACCGCTGAGGCGCCGATGCCCCCCGGACCAGCCAGCGGAATCTCGCGAGAGCGACCGCCGGGCACGACGAGACGCAAGAACGCGCTACCCGGTTCCGCGTCGAGCACCTTATAGTTGACTCTGATGCCATTGCTGAGAGTGCGTTGGTACACGCCAGTAGGTTCATGGTACGTAGCCTCGGTGAATTGCGGCGCCGTCTCTTCGATGAGCGCGTTGATTTCATCATCCGGAATTAGGACTTCGGGGACGTAAATGTCCTCTGGTGGGGTGATTTCGCCATAGTCCGCAGCCAAGACTTGCTCGATGCGCTCCGGGGTGATGTCAAACGGCACCGTCTCACCTTCGAGGTTCGTCATGGTGGCAGGAACACACGCGACGATAGCCGTCGTCTTGCCGCTGTTCGGACTGCGCGCATCTTCAACACCGTACTCGCCAACGAAACCGAGGAGCTCATCGCACGCATCGTTGCAGGCTTCGAGCGTGATGTAGTCAGCCATGCGCATCAAGGCTTCGTGACCCGCCACTTGATCCATGACGACATGTCCGCACGCGTCGTGCTCCATGACAAAGTCGAGGTTCTCCAAGCTCGGCACGCATCCAGCCTGTTGGGCGAGCTGTTCGCTGTCTCGCAGCATGGCAGCCTTGAAACGCTCGAGTTCACTCGGCGTGAGGCCAAACTTTTGCAGACGACGGCACTCTTCGACCGCCACTTGCAAGGCAAACTCGTACTCTCGCGGCTCGCACGTCACCGTGACAGTGCTCACGCAGCAGCCCTCGCGAGCGCTGTCCGAGTGATCGAGCTCGACTCGCTTGTAGTCGGCATTCGTTTCCGCATAACGCGCTTGGATGCGGCTCTGCAGCACGAGCAAAACGATTCTCTGAAGAATGGTGCGATGCAAATCGCCCATGCGCTTGAGTGGCTTGATCGGAAGCTTTGAGAAAATGTTAAAGCTTGCGTTGGACAAATGTTCGTGTTGGAACATGGAAACCTTGCCCTCCGGCGCAACGAACGGGAGGAAAGGGTCTTCAACTCCCGTAGACACAGCCTCGTCCACCTTTCGCTGAATCTCCACCGCCTCGTAGGACGGGGAGCCGTACGCATGCTTCACCGGCGGTCTCACCGCGTGCCTCACGAGGGGCGACTCAGCCTCCTCCGCACCTTCCGCCGGGGCAGCTTCGCCGAAAGAGGCAGCCACCATGCCCTCAACCTCGTCCACGGAGGCGTCAAAGTCACCGACCATATAAAGCGTGGCGTTCGCCGGGAAGTACCAGCGCGCGTGGAAATCGCGAACCGCCTGCGCTGGCCACGCCTCCACTTGGTCCAACTTACCGATGGGAAACCTCGTTCCCAACAGGTTATCCCAGTGCAGGTGCTCGAGCAACTGACAGTCAACTCTGTATTCAATCGTGTTCATCATCTGTGCCTCGGCCAAGACGGCTTTTTTCTCCTTGGCGACGCGCGTTTCGAGCAATTGCGGGGTGAAGGCGACGTCGTTGAGAATGTCCAAAACGTTTGGAGGCATGAAGTGTCCATCCTTGTTCGTCGTCGGCGCGTGGATGTGAAACACGGTGTGGTGAAAGTCCGTGTAAGCGTTCCCTCGCGTACCGCTTCCCAACCACTGATCGCGCTTTCTCGACCCCAGAAACGTCACGTGTTCGACCAAGTGCGCCAAACCTTGCTCGTCCTCTCGCTCATCCACGCTCCCCACGTGCATCTCCAGGTGGGCCTCGAAACGCCCTTCCGGAACCTTGTTAGGCAAGATGACGTACTTGAGCCCGTTCGGTAGCGTCCCTCTTCTGATATCATCGTGCGGGGGCAGCGCTTCGTCCAACACAGCGGCTGCACGCGACACGTCCACCTCGGCGGACGCCAGCGATTGCAGGACCCGATCCCACCTCTGCTGCGAAGACGAAGACGAAGACGCGTTCCCGCTCACACCCCCGGGCGTGGCCGACGCGCTCGACGCCGCTCGTTCACCGTTCCCACTCGTCGACGCTCGAACCACTCGTATCGGTCGTCTTCCCCGTCCCTTGACCGTCGTCGTTCTCTTTGAACATGATGATGCCGAGAGAGGCAGCCTTCGCCCCGCGGGCACCGACGCCGTCGCCGGCATCACCCTCGTCTAGTCGTCTCGCGGTCTGAGCGCTCGTCGCACCGACGCTTCGATCGTTCCCTTCGATCCTTCGCGTTCGATCCTTCGCTTCGATCGTCGATCGTCGACACCGGACCGCCTTCCGTCTCACGACCCGTTGCGGCGGTGTGTGCAGACGCAGACGCAGACGCAGACGCAGACGCGACCGCGGCGAGGGCGAGCGCGCGTTGGACGAGTGGGATAATTTCTTACTTCAATCGGTCTTAAAACATATGATATATGGTTCATACATTCATATGATAATGAAAATATATACCATCTATGTGTGTAATTTTCATTTCAAACGTCCATCGATCGCTCGTTCCCCTCCGCGGATGGGTCGAACGACGGACGAGGAGGCGGGACGCGGCGAATCGAAGGAATCGTGAATGTAAAGATCGGGTCGACGCGACACTGCTCGACGCGTTCCCGAACGCACCCGTCGAGAAAACGAGAAGAAAAAGCACGAACCAATGATCGGCTTGGTCGTTAAAGTCGCCGGTTTCGGCGTCGGGTACTGCTACCCAACCTACAGCGCGCTCAAGCTTTTGGATCGCAAGGCGATTTCGCCCGACGATGCCACGCTCTGGCTGACGTATTTCATGGTCGCTTTCTCGCTTATGGTCTCCGAGACGTGGGGCGTGGCGAACTGGTGCGTGTCGTTCGCGTCTCGATGCGTTTGCTTGGAAGTCGACGGTGGAGAGACGACGGAGAGACGCTCTCTCTCGCGCGCTCTCGCGCTCTCGCGCGCGCGGTGACTGTTGAATTTTGACTAATCCAGCGCCGGGGGAATTCGCGCGTGCTTTCCTTGGCGCGCGTTCGTCGTTTCTCGTCTGGGCGACCGGGTTTTTCGAGCGCGGAATGACTGACTGAATGACTGACGAAACGCGCGCGTTTTCCCGTCGTCTCGTAGGATTCCGGCGTACCGTTTGATGAAGGTTTTATTCGTCGCGTGGATGGTGAATCCGCGCTTCAAAGGCGCCATCACGTTGTACAAGAAGGCCATCGCTCCGGTGTTCCACCAACTCGCCCCGGGTATCGACAGAACGACCGAACACATGAAAAAGGGTGATTTTGCCGCCATTCAGCAAGAACTCGGCCCGTCCTTCGCCAAGGTGCAAGAGTTGGTGAAGAAGCACGGCCCGGAAGCGATTGAGAAGGCTATGAACCTCGCCGGCAAGGGTGGCGAGAAGAAGAAGGAAACGACGAACGGTACTAGCAAGGCGGAATAAAACGGTACGACGCTGGGTCGATTCGTCACGACGAATGTGTGCGTGCCGCATGCGAATCCGAGCGATGGATGCCATCAAAGTTGCTCGCCGCGCGCGGAGAGAGGGGAGCGACGACGCTGGAGAGAAGAACAAGTTTTAATGAAAAAGATACCCACATGTACACGAAGACTCGAAGCCGCGAGACACGAATGCGTTTGAGCGATCAATACCTTTCCTTGTTTTACAGCGCTAGAAATCTTTGTTTGATTTATGCCGGATGGTCTTCGCGACATGAACGAACACGAACGCGCGCCGATACATATTATCTCGGCCCGCGCGCGTTGCGATCCGCGAGTCTATGCTCAGCCAACACTTGCGACAACCTTTCGATATCCTTTGCGCTCCCGAGATGAATCGGAACCCGAGAGTGCGCCGTCTCTGGGACAAAGTCCAGCACGCGCTCGTTCTCGCCGGAAATGGACAGCCCTCCCGCGCGCTCAATGACGGCGGACATGGGGAAGCACTCGTACACGGCGCGAAGTTTACCGTTAATATTCTTACTATCGGCTGGATAATGAAAGGTTCCGCCGTACAGAAGGGTTCGGTGGACGTCAGCCACCATGGAGCCGATGTAACGCAGAGACTTCTCGGCGGACGCTTCGGCGACGTACGCGGCGACGCCCGGAGACCACTTGTCCGCGTTGCCTTGGTTCACGCTGTACACCTTGCCTTTTTCTGGAATTCGAACATTTAACTTTGTCAACACGAACTCCCCCTCTCCCCGCGTTTCGTCGAGCGTAAACACGCACACGCCTCCGAGCGCGTCCCCGTCGACGAGGCTCAACACTAAAATGGTGGACGACCCGTACAAGACGTACCCGGCTGAACGCATGTCGCTTCCGGGACGGGCGTACACCGACTCCGCGGTGGAATCCTCCTCCACACCGACGATGCCGAATATCGTCCCCACGCCCACGCCGCACTCGATGTTTGAGCTTCCATCCAGAGGGTCAAACACCACCGCCACAGCGCCTCGCGACGAGGCGGGCACCACGTCTTCGCTCTCTTCGCTCGCAATCCACCTGCACACGCCGCACGCCTCGAGCTCCTCCACGCACATTTCGTGCGCCGCATCGTCCAACGCCGCTTGTTCTTCCCCGTGTACGTTCACCACACCGTTTTTACCCTCAGTCATGCTCGCCACATCGCTCAATCCGGCGCGTTGAACCACTTCGTGTATCCGAACGCACGCGCGAGACAGCGCTCTCAACGCGCGCGCGTCTTCTTCAAACATTCGCCTCCTCTGTGCATCGCTCGTCTCTCCGATCGCCGCCGCGAGGTACTCGTCCAGGGTCGTCTCCCCGACGCGCAACTCGCTCTTCGTCACCGACATCGTCGCGCCCGTGTTTCTTCGCCGGGTCTCCTCCAGTCTTTGCGTCCCGCGACTAATCTGTCCCCCTCGCTTTTGGCCTCAGCCGCCTCGCAAGATGACGACGACGACGATGCGGTTGACGACGGACGCGGTGCGTTTCGACCGCGGCGGTTAAATCGAAGCGCGCGCGCGTTCTTTCCTCCACCTACGACGTCGATGCGCGTCGTCGTCGATGCGCGTCGTCGTCGTAAAAATCAAAACAATCTTCCGTCCGTCCCTGTCGAGGCGCTGGAGTGTGAGGACGACACACGGAGGGACGACCTCGACCTCGATCGGATGGGTCCTCGATCGCGATTCGATCGATGATTTCACCGATCGCGTCCGTTGATGCGTGAAATTACGCATCGATCGAGATTTTTTTTTACATCCAGACGGACGGACGGACGGGTGGATGGGCGGATTGATGAGACTGGTGGGATTACTTGCCGCTTATTTTCGTATCGCGCGCGTTACAAATATAAAAACGTGTACTCTCGTACAGGCGACATGCGGCGTAGTTGAACATGTGTGACTTTGACGTTGTTTTTCAAAAAAATAACTACTAAGTACCACGACTATCACGCTCGCACGAAAAAAGTATTTTTGTGTAGCCATCTCTTCATCGGTTCGAAGCAAAACACAAACACAAAAAATAGTTTTGTGTTTGCGCTATCCCTACATCAAACTATTTCTGAAAATAGTGCATTTTGGCCCAAACACAAAAAATAGTGTTTCTTTCTATCTCTTCATCGGCCTAATACCAGGTTTTACAACCGCGAGCTCGAGAGTTCAAAGCGGCACGCGCTGGCGCTCGACACGCGGGGAAAAGATGGGTGCGAGTTGGCACGTGCCAGTCGAATGCGCGTGGAAGGCGGGATTCCAACCCACCGCAATGGACCTGACGCGGTCGTACGGGTTGCTCGACAACCATGGTGCGAGGATCAAGTTTCGTTTTGCCGTCGTGGATGATTCGATCTCCACTTGCAAACCATTCGCCGTGTACTCGTAGGTATATTTCCATTTGGCGTCGGTGGCTTGTTCGTTCGCCGGACCAACTTCGGGCATGGAGGTCCACGCTTGCGTGCGCCAGCCAGAGTAATCGCCAGACCAGTGACCGCACGTCAAGAAGTCAAAGATCATTTTGTTTTGGTTCGGTCTCGGATCGGCGTGCAGCACGATGTCATCCGTCGAAATACCACATCCGGCTTGGGCGTACAAGTTGAGCGTACAAACCCCCGGCGAGGTTGTACCGTACATCATAAACGACGAACCCAAACCTTTCGGTGGGTTATTCTTCATCACCTCAGTCATTCGCTCCTTGTCCGCGGCGCTCCATTCCCAAGGATCACCCTCGAGCACGCAGTCGTTTCTGCATGATCCAAACGTTGTATCCACGTATCCCGCTCGTGTGGAATTCGCCACGTCAAGGGGCGCCATGCGGTTGTGATGCATTCCGTACATGTTCGTGCACTCTTTTTGCTGAAACAAGGGCGCAGTGCTCGATGGCATGTCTTCCATCTTGTCATCACCAATTTCATACAAAATTTGTCCCGCTGCATTCTTCAACGCAAAGCCGTACTCCCAATCTGGAACGTTGGTGTCGACGGCCCATGTTTGAGAATCACCGGGGTAAATGTTCACCTTCTGCATCGGAATGCCGTTCTCCCAGGAGAAAAAGTCATCCTGTTGATAATTGTGATACACCAAACGCGCCTCGACGACAGGAGACGTCCAGAAATTACCACTTCGCGACTTCACGACGTCATCCTCACACCCCAAGTGTAAGTTATACTGCACCATCGGAGCGTTGCCCTGCGGCAGCACGAGCGGTTCTTTATACCCCAAATTCGCTTCGATTCGCGCCGCGAGCGCGCGGTTCTCCGCGCTGTGCGTCGTGATAGGGCGAGCCTGCTTGATCGGGCTCGTGCCACTGCTCGCGAGTTCATCCGCCGTCGCGATCGTCATCTTAAACGGCGTCACGATCGGCGTTCTCGCCGCCGAAAGCGCTGGAACACCCATCGGACGCCCGCTCGCGACGCTCGCGAGCGCGAGCGCGCCGCCCGCGAGCGCGAGCGCGACCGTCGTCGTCACGCGCGTCGCAGATAACGCAGGAGCAACGAGCGGCGTGCGCTCGTCGCCTGACATCGTCGTCGACATGTTCGGCGTCGTCGCGCGAAAGTGTCGTCGTCGTGAGAGATGTGCGCGTGTGTTCGCGTGTGTGATGGGCGGATTGATGAGACTGGTGGGATTACTTGCCGCTTATTTTGTATCGCGCGCGTTACAAATATAGAAACGTGTCGCGTCGCGTCACCGCCCGCGAGACGTCTGCTCGCGCGCTCACCTCTGCTTGTTGTACTTTTTCACCATCCAATCCTGCAGCGTGTCCAAGTCGGACAACTGCTTGACGCGGACGCCACGCGCGCGCCAGTACTCGGACATACGTCGCACCTGTACGATGTCCCCCGTGGCGGCGATCGTCTTGGCGCGGGCGAACCAAATCTTATCGAACGCCTCTTGAACCTCACCCTTGTTCCCCGAATCCACCGCGCGCTTTAAGAAGCGAAGCTCTTTGAGTTTTTGTATCGCGCTCACATCGTAGCCTTTTCCAGTCAGTTCCTCTGAGATGGCTTTAATCTCGCGCGAGCCGTTGAAAAAGACACCGCCGATGTACACGGCGCACAGGACGCAAATGACAGGTCCGATGACGCTGTCGTCCGCCTTGGCGAGCTCCCCGAACACCGCGTTCGTCGCGTGATCCACCGTCGCTGCGCCCGTCGT
>Ga0255780_10004865_pt1 | contig 11442 bp, 6 predicted proteins | sample 071ome_32_FD_179978 | JGI IMG/M metagenome (GOLD analysis project Ga0255780, IMG submission 179978) | Coastal salt marsh microbial communities from the Groves Creek Marsh, Skidaway Island, Georgia - 071405AT metaG (version 2) | ecosystem: Environmental > Aquatic > Marine > Intertidal zone > Salt...
TGGCAACGCGAGGACGACGTAATCCGCTTTCGTCACCGCTTCCTTCAACGATTGAAATCCGACGACGCGTTCGACGTACTCGTCCCTCGGATCCGTCTTCTCCGGACTTCTTCGCACCGCGCTCACATGCATCCCCATCGCCTTCGCCCGTCTCGCCACGTGTTGCCCGATGTCTCCGTACCCGACGATGACCATCTCCTTCCCTTGAATCATCCCCACCGTCGTTCGAATCCACCTCGACTCTCGCTGCGCCGTTCGCATTTCATCCGCGCGCTTCGCGAAGTACATGCACGCGAACACCCCCCACTCACCCAAACTCGCCGAAAACGCCCCTCGCGCGTTCGTCATCACGCTCGCGTGCGTCTTGACGCTCGGTATCGTCAACAGGTGTTCCACTCCTGCGCTTCCGCTGTGCATCCACCGCACGCGTTCCGACCACTCGGCGCGCGCCGCCGTCGCCATCACCCCCTCCGCGAGCTCTCTCGGGGCGAACCACCAGAGCAGCGCCACGTCTCTCGCCTCTCCCGCGCCCGTGATCGCATCGTCGAAATCCTCCACGCGCGATCCGACGACGACATCGAACGCCGACGGCGTTTCCGCGCGCAAACGCTCGGCGATCGGTCGCGATTTCAGAAGTTTCTCGTGCGTCAACACACACAGCGTCGTCGTCGGCGGCGGCGGCGAGGACGACGACATGGAGGCGCCGGACGATGCGAACGGAACGACGCGCGAGGCGACTGTCGACGACACGAGACGTCGCGACACGACGCGCGCGAGTTGCCGCGTGAGCATCTCTGACGACTCGACTCGTCCATCCCGTCCGAGACGATCAACCATGGAATGGAATCGAGTCTCCGCACACCGCGCCGCGCCGCGCCGTCGAGCGAGCCATGGCGCCGCGCACGGTGAAACCGAAACACGCGCCGGACGCGCCCGCCGTCGCCGACCCGATGACGGAGATGAACCTGCGCGTGTTGCGCAAGGATGACGCGGAGATTCAGACCATCGTCGCGCAGAGTAAACACGCCGTGCTGTACGGCTTCGATCCGAACACGCGCGCGTGGGCGAGACAAAACGTCGAAGGCGCGTTGTTCGTGGTGAAGCGTGCGAGCGCGCCGCGAGACGCGTTCGTGGTGTTGAATCGAAGCGGGACGGGGAACCTGACGCAAGCCATCGGCGGCGACGCGTTTGAGTTGGAGCGGTCGCCTCCGTATTTGATGTATCGAGTGGGTTCGGACGTGCGAGGGATATGGTTTCACGATCAGAGCGAGTGCGAATCGATGAGTGAGACGTTTGAGCGGGTGATTCGCGAGGCGGAGTCGGGGGCGAGCGGTGACGGATCGACGGGCGGCGACGCGTCGTCGTCGAGCGCGGCGAACGAATCGTTGCGCGCGTTGTTCGCGTCGGCGAGCGTAGGCGGTGCGATGAGTGGAAAAACGGCGAGCGATGCGTCGACGACGACGCTCGCGCGTCAAGGTTCGGGTGCGAACGGCGTGCCGAGGGTGTTACAGCCGCCTCGAAACATTGTGGGGACGTCGGCGACGGCTCCGAGGACCAAATTGTCGATCAAATCGTCGTCGGCGGCGACGACGACGACGAAACCCTCCGCGTCGACGCCGTCCGTGATCACGCCCGAAGCCGTGCGCGCGGCGATGCGCGAACTCATCGAAGACGACGCGTTCGTGCGAACCATCGCGAACGCCATCTCGAGACATTCAACCTAGAACTCGAACGAAACCGCGTACGATTGATTGTGATGAAACGCGCCGACGAAGGCTTCACACCTCGACCCCTCGCGACGTCCCAGCCCGTCGACGCTCGCGCGACGAGACCGAGACGCGAGAAACGTCCGTCACCGCGCCTTCTCGCGCATCGTTCGTTCGTTCGTTCGCCCGCGCGCGCGCCTCGCGACTGACGCCGTCGTGAACGAAACTTGGCACCCTCGGCGCGAGACGAGACATGTCCGCCACCGCGTCGCGTCGTAAGCGCACCGCGGCCGCGGTCACCGAACCAGTGTGCGTGGTGCGCTCGCAGTTCGCGTCGATCGGCACGCGCGTCGCGTCGATCGACTCGAGGTCGGCGGGATCGTCGTCGATTCGCGCGTCTTTATTTCCGAGAGAAAAATACGACTGACGAAATCGAACGCGCGCGAACAGCGTCGACGTCGAAGAGGATGCCGACGCCGTGGGCGCGTACGGAGAAGAGTACGCGACGGTACTTCAGATCGATGCCTTGCAACAGAGCGGCGTGTCGGCGACGGATTGTAAAAAGCTCAAAGAGGCAGGTTTCGTGACGGTGCGTCAACTGCTGATGTTTCCTCGCAAAGCAATCGTCTCCGTGAAGGGATTTTCTGACGCCAAGGCGGATAAAGTGCTGGAAAGCGCGCAAAAACTCTTACCGGAAAGTGACTGTGGGGGATTTGTGACGGCGGCCGAGGATGCGGAGCGACGTAAAGATGTGTTGCACGTCACGTCTGGATGCGCCGCCGTCGACGCGATTCTCAACGGCGGATTTGAAACGCGGGCAATCACTGAAATTTTTGGTGAATGGCGATGCGGTAAAACGCAACTCTGTCACACGATCGCCGTCACGACGCAGATGCCATTGGAAATGGGTGGAGGGTGCGCCAAAGTTGCCTGGATCGATACGGAAAACACGTTTCGCGGAGATCGCTTGGAATCCATCGCCGATCGGTTCGGATTGGATCGCGAAGCCGTGCTGTCGAATGTTATCGTCGCTCGCGTGGATACCGTCGATCAAATGATGCAAGCTCTCATCGCGGTAGGCGCGAAAATGGCTGAAGAGCCTTTTCGCTTGCTCGTCGTCGACAGCATCATGGCAATCTTTCGCGTCGATTACGTTGCGCGCGGCGAACTTTCGGAGCGTCAACAGACCCTCAACCAGTTTCTCAGTCGTTTGCGAAAGCTCGCCGAAGAATTTAACGTCGCCGTCGTGCTCACGAATCAAGTTCAATCAGATCCGGGCGGCATGGCGTTCGCGGGCGTCGAACCAAAGAAGCCTATTGGCGGTCACGTTTTGGCGCACGCGAGCACCATTCGAGTTCAAGTCAGAAAAGGTCGCGCCGAGGCGCGCGTGATGAAGGTGCTTCAAGGCCCCACTCTGAAAGAAGCCGAGGCTGAATTCCAAATCACGGAGGGTGGTGTCACGGGCATGGACTGATATGAAAATGGTGGGACACTTTTCGACACAAGATCGCGAAAGATAGACGATGCGCTCGCGGATATGTAAATGATAACACGACGACTCGATGGATACGTTTCTAAATTGGATTGCATTATACGTCTAGTACTGATTTATCGTTCACGCGCATCACGTGTAGGCGAGATAGTTATCGTCACCCTTACACAAACACTCTTGAACACGGAAAGGGTTCGGTGCGTCGCAGCATCTCGGAAGATCATCCTCCAGACCGAGCGCGCGCATGCGATCGCAGTAAACATCTCTACCGAGGCTATCGATTTGTCCGCAGCCGATGGGCGTCTTTTCCATGAGCAACGTGCAACCGCAGAGATTGCGAAGAATCGAATGATATGTGTTGAATTCGAGATCAGACTCTTCTGCCTCCTCCTCTGGAGTCACCGGCATGTCTCTGCAGCACGCGTTGTCGCGCCCCTCCTCCAAGCACCACGTCCTGGTGCGCAGACACTGTCTATGGTACTGAATCAAGCCATTCGTGATGTTTTCTTCCCTTTTAATTCTGAGTTGCTCCACAACGTGCGCTCGAGCCGCCGAACGGATCTCGTAACCGGATGACTTCATCGACCAAAAGCCTCCCCATCCCAAACGCGCGACGACAAAGGACTCGAATTTGATGAAGTCTTCGAGCGGATACGGTCTCGCGCCTTGCGCGATGTCGCTCCCCTTCACGGCGCACGATCCAAACGGAAGATTTACCACGTAAAACTTACCCGAACAATCCGCCAACTTGGAACCTAATTGAGCCACTTGGCGCTTGGCGTTCGCGATCGCGGTCGCACTGGGCGCGGACGACGTCATCGCCGCGACTAAAAAGACACCAGCTAACGCTGACGCCACGATGGCGTTTCTTCGCGTCTTTGCACCCCCGTGTTTCGCCGCGTCTCGTTCCGAAACATCGGACGTCGACGCCAAAAGCGACGCCCGCTCCTCGCTGTGACTACGGCCTCGCGTCCTTTCACTCACGACGACCGCGGCGGCGATGACGGCGACGACGGCCAAAGGGGCAATCAACTCAGCCACTCTAACAGACGAGCGCGTTTGCTGCATCCCGAGAGCGGCGAAGAACGCACGATCCATGTTCGGACCGTAAGGACTGTCGCCCATATCGGTGGATCTGTGCGCGTCAAACTCTCTCACCTTATTCCTGTGAGGCGAGAACCTACCCGAACCGGCCAAAACCGCGACTCCATCTTCGGGCTCTTCGGCGTTGGTGTCGTCGGCGGCTTCCTCGTTCGCGATGTTCACCGCTCGAGCTCTGTAGTTGGCGAGATGGAATATCGCCGGACATTTAGCCGGTGGGTTGTAACACGATGGCTCGAGGTCCGCAATCTGGGAAACATCCTCATCCGGCGCATCCAGACTCATCGCCGACGCGTTGAATTCCAACCTCTCGAGAAGGAAATCTTTAATTTCATCCTTCACGGGAACCACGACTCGACCCGGTCTCAGACCTCTCTCCGCGCCGTCCGTGTCCGGTGCCGGTGGAAGTGGTGGACTCGGTGGGGAAGGTACCGGCATTGGCGGCGGGGATCTCGGCGGAGGCGGCGGCTTCGGCGGAGACGGCGGAGCTGGCGGCAGCGGAGTGGCTTCATTGGCATCGGACGGATAACCAGTCTCATTGGACTGGGACGGATATCCACTTTCCTGCGACGGATATCCCGTCTCGTTGGACGGATATCCCGTCTCATTGGACGGATATCCAGTTTCCTGCGATGGGTAGCCCGTCTCGTTGGACGGATATCCCGTCTCGTTGGATGGGTAGCCTTGACCGACGGACGGATACCCCGGAGCTGCAGTCCGATTCGCCGTTTTCTGCGTGCTGTTCACGCCAGACCCTTGACCGACGGACGACGCTTCAGATGGTTCGAATCCGGTGAGGCTGTCCAACCCGAGGTGTCCGGACTCGTCTTTGTCGTCCAAAAACGCCAGAGCAGACTCGTTGCGTTCGTGTAACGCCCTCGCGTACTCTGGGTGGAGCTCCAAAGTAAACACTTCTTCCGCCTCTGGATCGCGGAAAATCACAGACGCCTTCTCTGGGGTCTCTCTCTTGAAGGACAAGTCGGTGAACGCCGACGGCGCCGTCGAAATGAGCAGTTGCGCGAGTGACTCGTGGTTCACATGATAACGGCTTCGCGAAATCGCGGGAGCGCCAAAGTTTCGTCTCAAATTCTGTATGTTTTCGAGCGAGTTGTCGTGTACACCCGGCGCATCCGCCGGATCGACGCCTGAGATGTTTTGACGAAGATTGAAGTCTCCTCTGCTCACGTTGACGAACACCTCCACGTTTGTGTCGAGCCGCGTCATCGTCATGTTCTCTCCAGTGACGCCGCCGCCGGCCGCGACGATGTTATTTCGCGCTCTATTGTTGTTCGGCCAACCCAGCGACACATTCATGCTCACGGCAAAGTTGGCTTCGGCTGAAGTCGAAAACACGTTGTCCTTCAAAATAATCTTCGACGAGTCATAAGAATCGTGAATCAACGACGCGTGCGTTCTCGGGTCGGAATACAACGTATTCCTTTCGAAAAGCAAATACGGCATGTATCTGAACGTGGCGTAAAGACCTGCGTTGAAAGCCATCAAGTTTTCGGCGATGCGAATTCTTGAATCCGTATCCGCCACCGCGTCGAGGGAAAGCACGTTGGAATCCGCCAGTCTTGAGGACGACGCATTCGTGGAGCGCTCGTACAAGTGCGACTCGACGTTCCAAATCGCGTTTCCTTCCACGTCTAAACGATACACGTCGTCTTCCTCTTTCTCATCCGTCACCGGCGTGTACGTTCTCTTGATCGCAGCGATGTCCTGCCTTCCGTACCAGCCGATGCGGTAAAACAAGTTGCGTCTGATGGAAGTGTAAAAGGCATCGACGACGTTCACGCCCGTCTCGCCAATGTCGTGACACGCACAACTCTGAATGGTCACGTGTCGACACTCATCTCGCAGTCTGAAACACGTCTTACCCAAATGCGAAATCTTACCGTTTCGCCACCACGCCGACGCCACGTCCGTCCCGCTCAGAGACTCCGCGCCGCCGTCTACTTCAATGTTTTCAAATGTCAGGTACTCCGCACCTCTGAAATCGAACGCCACACCGCCATCGAACACAAATCTGGGCAAATCATCCTCCTCGTCCATGCGATGACCGCGTATGGTGATTCCGTGCGTCTCGTTCCCGCGCGTCAAGATCTCCGCCCCGACAAAGGTGTTCAACTGATACGTCCCACTCAACACGCACAGCGTGTTCCCCGGCTGCATCACGAGCTGCGCCTCCTCCAAACTCTCGTACGGTCGTCGAAACGACCCATCTAGGTTTTCATCGACGTTCCCCTTCGGCGCTCCCGGAGGCGCCACGTACAAATCGCACCCGCCCGCCCCCGTCGTCCCCGCCGCGCTCGCCGTCGTCGTCGCCACCGCCGCCATCGTCGCCCCCAGCGCCAGCGTCCGCAGCGTCACCGTCGACACACCGTTTCCACGGCGCATTCGCGACGACCCACGCGTCTCGCGCTCCATCGCTCTCGTCGACATCCCTCGGGCGCGATTGCCCGTCGACTCGTCGATCGTCGGCGTCTCGTCCCGTCTCGCGCGCGTTCGTTCGCGCGTCTCGCGGCGTTCGGTCACCGTCGGACGCGGTGGGCGCGTCGGAAAGATCACTCGCACGCGTTCGCTCGCGCAAACGGAGCTCGTCGACGCGCCTCGCGCGCGCGTGTGTCGTCGCGGAAAATCTTTGGGTGTTACCGTCATCGCGTACATGTCACACTGGTGGCGCCGGACGTCCATTTTCATATTTAACACGCGCGATGCCCATGAAAACACAAAAAAAATCGAATGTTGGATCGCAAATACGCACTGAGATCGAAAAACAAGAAATCTAGTATGTACTACATGTCCGGGAATTTCCTCGCAAGTGAGTCTCGCATGCGCGCGACGGCGTCGCGCAAGTCCTCCATCGAGCCGACGTAGGAGAGCCGTACGTGTCCCTCGCCGTGCTCGCCGAAATCAGTTCCGGGCAACAGCGCGACGTGCGCGTCCTCTAAGAGATGATCGGCGAGCTCCTGGGCGGTGCACGGGAAGGTGAACTCGGGAAAGACGTAAAACGCGCCGGCGGGTTCGGGACATCGAAAGCCCGGCGTGGCGTTGAGGGCGGCGACGAGGTAGTCTCGACGAGCGCGATACTCGTCTCGCATCTCGCGAACCGAATCCTGGGGTCCGGTGAGAGCGACGATGCCGGCCTCTTGGGCGAAGGCGGCGACGCATCCGACTGAATGGACGGTTAAGAGTTTGATGCGTTCGGCGAGCGATTTCGGACACGCCACCCAACCCAGACGCCAACCCGTCATGCAGTAAGTTTTGCTGAATCCATCGACCAATATCGTGCGCTCTTTCATACCTTCGAGCGACGCGATGCTGAATATATCGTTCTCGTCCTCTGCGTCGTAGATTAATCTCGAATAAATCTCATCCGAGAGCACCCAACAGTTGAACTTTTTCGCCAACGCGGCGACGCGCTCGACGTCCTCTCTCGGCATCACCCCACCCGTGGGATTCCCGGGTGAATTGATGACGATCATCTTCGTCTTTGCATTCACCGCCCTCTCCAGCGCCTCCATGTCAAAGCTCGCGCCGTCTCGTCGCAAAGGAACCGGTCTTCCCACGCCGCCGCTCGCCTCCACCATCGCGGCGTACGTCGGAAACCCAGGATCCGGATACACCACCTCATCCCCGCTCCCCGCGTCGATCACCGCCAGCGTGGGTAAAAACAACCCAGGTTTCGCGCCCGGTCCGACGACGATCTCCTCCGCGTCGTACGCGACTCCACGCGTTCTCGAGAGATATTCGGCGACGGCGTCTCGCAGACGCGGCTCGCCGTTCGGCGCCGCGTACTTCGTCTTCCCGCCCTCGATCGCCTCGATCCCCGCCCGCGCCACGTGTGCCGGCGTGCGAAAACCTGGCTGTCCAATCTCTAGATGCACGACGCGCGCGCCTCGCGCCTCGAGCGCGGCCGCCTTGGCGAGCACCGCGTACGCGCCCTCGTTTTTCAATCCATCCACTCGAGACGACGTCGACGGCGTCGTCGCGTCGCACCGCGTCCTCGTCCTCGTCCTCGTCGGGTGTCGGCGGGCGAGACGCATCATCGACGTCGTCGTCGTCGTCGAGGACGCCGTCGCCGTCATCGGTCCGTCGTTCGGCGCGCGACGCGACGCAATGTCGTCACTCATCAACATTCATCACACGCGGTCGCGTCGTCGTCGTCGCGGCCATGGCGTCGACGTCGCGCGCGTCGAACAAACACTTCCGATGCGTCGCCCACCTCGATCTCGACGCGTTTTACTGCCAGGTGGAGCGTAAGCTGTTACCGCGCGGTCGACACGCCGATGACGCGCCGTTGGTGGTGGTGCAGTATAATCCATTCGAGCGCGGTGGCGTGCGCGAGATGCGCGCCGGGGACGATCGAGAGCTGCGAGGAGGGTTTGAGAACCACTCTCTGATCGCGGTGTCGTACGAGGCGAGGGCGAGGGGGGTGAAGCGAAACATGCGAGGTGGGGAGGCGAAGGCGTTGGCGCCGACGGCGGTGGTGGTGCAGGTGCCGACGCGGCGAAGTAAGGCAGATTTGACGACGTATAGGCGAGCGGGAAGCGCGGTGGCGGCGGTGTTGGCGAGAGGAGGGACGATTGAGCGCGCGAGCATCGATGAGGCGTACTTGGATCTCACGGAGAGCGCGAAGAAGACGCTGCGAGAGACGGCGTGGGAAGAGGTGCTGGCAGCGGCGAGGACGTCGCACGCGGCGGGAGCGCGGAGATTGGGTGAGGACGGTGAGGATCGAGGCGCGTTCGTGAGTAAAGCGAGTCTCAGGGCGGGTTCGGCGGACGCGCCGGTGGTGGCGGGGATGATGAGCGCGAACGCAGAGGCGACGAAGGAGGAGGAGGATCCCATGCGGAATTTTAGACCGAGACCGCCGGACGAGGCGTCCGAGGCGTGGTGGAGTCGCGCGGAGAGCGAGTGGCGCGAAGAGGAGAAACTTCTCGCGGCTGGGGCGTACATTTGTTTCAATCTGCGCAAGGCGTGCGTGGATGAGCTCGGTTACACTCTCAGCGCCGGCATCGCGTCAAACAAGATGCTGGCCAAGTTGACGAGCGGCATGAACAAGCCCGCGTCTCAAACGGTTCTCTGTCCCGATCACACGTCGACGCTTTTGAACGATTTACCCATCGATCGCATTCGTGGCCTCGGTGCAAAGTTCGGTCGAGAGTTAGCCGAGGGTTTAGACGTGAAAACCATCGGCGAACTCGCGAGGACGCCGCTGCGCAAACTCGAGGAGGTGTGCGGAGAAGAACGAGCGCAGTGGGTTCGTAAAGTTTCCTTGGGTTTAGACGAAGATCCGGTCAAGGCGAGAGAGATGCCGAAGAGCATCGGCACCGGAAAGACGTTTCGAGGCGCGCTCGCCATTCGAACTCTCGCCGGCGCCAAGCGTTGGCTCGCTGAGTTGACGGCGGAGCTGAACGATCGATGCGAACAAGACGAGGAGGAGTGGGGCCGCGTTCCGAAACTCTTGACGCTCGGATTATCGTCACCGGACGAACGAGGCACGAACAGTGGACACTGTTCGAGACGTTGTCCGCTTCGACAGGGTGCGGAAGAGATGGCGCAAGACGCGTTCGCGTTGGTGTCCAAGTGGGCGAGCGGTCGGGCGACGTGGTCCATCACCGGGTTGTCAGTGTCGGCGTCCAATTTCGTCTCTCTCGAGAAGGATAGCGGTGACGTCGCGGAGATGTTTAAGAACGCGCGGAACGACAAAGACTCGGCCGTCGCGACGAATCAGCCGCGATCGGTGACGGTGACACCCGCGGCGAGTCCAATCAAAGCAGACGAGATCGACGCGAGCGTGCTCGCCGAGCTCCCCGAGGAAATTCAGAAAGAGATTCGCGCGTCCATGGGCATGAGATGTCACGGCGGGGCGGTGGGCAAACGGAAACAGCAGACGAACTCGATAACGAATTATTTTAGCAAAAAACCGGCGCGGTGAAAACACGCGCCGGCTATGATATTGAAAGAATTAGACATTAATACACCGACCATCAGCCTCTCGCTACCGCTTTACTTGATTCAACCACGCCGGTTCTTCGACACCGCTATAAAATAAATGAAAATCTCCCAACCCCTCTATGATTTCTATCGTCTCCGCCTCGTTTCTCGCCACGTACGCGTCGTCTTCACAGGCGCTCTCTCGCGTCGCCAACATTTCCGCGTGCAACAAGTCTCTGTAATACTCGGCGTCGTCGTCGTGCGTCGTGGGACGATACACGCCGATCAATCGCACGTCCGTCACCCCCTCCGGTATAAACTGTCGATAATACCGTATCTTACGCTTGGTGCCACGACTCAACATGGACAACTTGGTCGACCAATCCTTCTCGACTTGCTTTCCTCTCACCACTGGCGGCGCGTGCGTCCCCTCCGGAAACCACTCCCTCCTCAGCGCGAACCGCACGAATTCCGCCCCGTACCACAGCGCGCGCGGATTCCCCTTCCCCTTCACCACGTCCCTCGACCCAAAATCCCACACGAAACAGCTTCGACCGAGCGCCAACTCCATCATCAACGCGCTATCCAGCTCCGCCACCACGCGCTCGACGTTCCCCGCCTCGAGCAGGGACGACTGCACGCGCGTCGTCCCCACCCGCTCGCCTCGCACGCCGAGCGCCTCTCGCAGCGTCGGCAACGCCTCGATGCCGTTCTTCAGGTTGATGAAGTGTCGCACCTCAGCCTCCTCGCGCGTCGACGACGTCGTCCCGCGCGCGCGCGTCGCGCCCCGCCGCCGAAGACGACGCGCTCCCACGCCCGCGCCCGCGCGAGACGACGCCCGCGCGAGGCGACGCGGCGAGAGGGACGTCATCGACATCGTCGACATCGTGCGTCAGCGGCGACACCGACGCGTCGCAATCGCAACGGCGTCGCGTCGCCACGGCGTCGCCACGGCCGTTCGCGTCGACGGAGGGAAAACTTTATCTGTCTTACAAAAGTCGGACGAATAATACTTATCTAAGAAAATTAAATGCCATCATAAGTCATTTGATCAATAGGCTCTCGCGCAGATTTATCTCGGACATTTGATACATGTTGTAAAAGAAATAAGCCTATCAAGGCTTCATACGACATTCCGGGTTCGAACCGGAGACCTCTCGCGTGTGAGGCGAGCGTCATAACCAACTAGACCAACGTCGCGTT
>Ga0255780_10004867_pt1 | contig 11437 bp, 7 predicted proteins | sample 071ome_32_FD_179978 | JGI IMG/M metagenome (GOLD analysis project Ga0255780, IMG submission 179978) | Coastal salt marsh microbial communities from the Groves Creek Marsh, Skidaway Island, Georgia - 071405AT metaG (version 2) | ecosystem: Environmental > Aquatic > Marine > Intertidal zone > Salt...
TGGAGGGATTGGTGGACCGGCCCGACGATGGCGGGGGCATGCTCACGGCCTCTTGGTCGCTGGTTCATGACGAAGACTTTGCTCGCTACCTCATCTTCGTCAACGAAGGGCCTTGGAGCGCTTCACCGAGCGAATTGATGCTGTTGGGACAAACCCCCGACAAAGCCATCTCCCTCCACAGCCGACTGTCTGCTGATGTTGAGACCGCAAACGGTCAACCGCTTCAAGACGGCGTGGAATACTACGCCACCGTCGTGGTTGAGTACAGCGATGGACGATGGGGTGAAGTGGCCGATGCACTCGGTCCAGCGAGTCCCAGCGACGAAATTCCCGGCGCACCCTTGTGGGCATCCGCACAGGCGCTTGGCAATTCAGGCGATGACGGCGATGTGGAGCTTGAGTGGGCTCGCTGCACGGCGCTTGACCTGGCGAGGACGAACATCTACGTGGCCACCACCCCGATGACGGACGCTTATGGACGAACCCCCTACACTTCCATCGCACCAAACGAAGGCAACCTCTCGGTTGTCTCGCTCACGCCCGCAGTACCGGTTTGGATTGGCTTCACCTGCGTTGACAAAGCAGGTCAAGAGAACCTCGCAAACATCACGGTCGTCGGACCCATCGTCCCAACCGGTGAACTCAACGACAACGAGGCACCTGAACCGGTTGAAGGAACCGCTGCAAGCGACATCCCGAACGACGAAGGTGGTCGTTTGCGGGTCACATGGAACCAGAGCGGTGCCGAAGACTGCGCCTTTTACACCGTCCTCATCAAGCAGGGTGACCACGTGCCGGAAAACGGTGAACGTGCCGGTGTTGACGGCTTTTCGCAGGCTGCCGTCGTCAACCCTTGCGATGCAACCGAGGCGGTCATCAGTTCAATGGACGGCGTCCCACTCATCGATGGGCAAGTCTACACGTTCGGTGTCGTCGCCTACGACGTCTGGATCAACGGCAACACGGACGAAGTGACGCTCGTCACGGCAACACCGTTCCAAAACATCGTCGGTCAAGGCAGCACGCCGCCGCGAATCACGTCCCTGATGGCTTTTGACCACCCCGATGATGACGGAACCGCCGTCGACGTGGTTTGGGAACCTTCAACGGTTGAAGACTTTGCATCCTACACCGTATGGGTCTCCAATCGTCCGGTTTCGAACCTTGCATCGGCGTACGCAACCTTCGGCACCGACCCGGATGCTTGCGGTTGCTTCTCGTTCAACAAGCAGTGGATTGACGAGCGAACAAACCCCATCGAGCTAACCCTTTCCACCGCCCTCTACGTTCCTGAAGGAGGCGAGTTGACGGACGGCACCCTCGGTCTCATCCAGCCCGATGTGAAACTGTACGTTGCCGTCACGGTTCACGATCTCAAAGGCAACGTCCATCTGACGAACCTGACGCAGGCAACCGTGACGCCCATTGACAACCAAAACGACATCACGGCGCCAGACCGCATCACGGACCTTGACCTGCGAGACCGACCCAACGACGACGGTACGGCGCTCCTGCTGGACTTTGAGCCTTCAACCTCCAGCGACGTGGCCTTCTACGAGGTCCATGCAGCAACCTACGATTTCGGAGGCGCTGTCAACGCCCAACTTCCTTCCGTCGCCACCTTGGGCAGAAATCCCGCCTTCCCCGTCGTCATCGACCTTGTTGCAGGTGACGCCCCCGTCGTGCCCGGACAGAAAATCTGGGTGGCCGTTGTGGCGGTCGACACCTCGGGCAACGCTCACACCACCCAACTCACCGTGGTTTCAGCAGAATCGACGGATGAGGGGATCACCGATGCGGGCATTTACCTGCCGGATATTGAAAGCGTTCAGGCTGAGTGGTTTGACAACACCAGCATCCTTGTCGAATGGCGGCACTCGATCGACGCCAATGTACGGGGTTACCATGTTTACATCAGCGACGAGAGGTTTGTTTCGACCGAAGATGCAACGATGGTCGGCCAAACCGTGTCGGACAATACCTTCCTCATCACGACCGAAAACTACGCCGAACTTGACGCCGCCTCGACGTGGTTCGTTGGTGTCGTTCCGTACGACGATTCGGTTGCAAAATCAACCGTGGAATCGGTCAAGGTCGACCCGCTCCAAACCGGTGAACAGGATGGTGAAACCTCAGACGAGACCGGACAGCTCTCGCTCGACTCGCTCCTAACGGGTCCAAACATCATCGCAGCAGGGATGATCATCATCATCCTCTTGCTCCTCATTTTGGTCGTCCGCTCTCGAGGCGCTTCTTCCCGGAAAGCGAAGGGATGGGAACTCCAAGAGGCGACGTGGGGTATCCAAGACAAGGACTGGAGCGATGTTCCACCTGCACCTCCCTCGATGGCTGCACCGGCTCCACCCCAAGGCGTATCGACGCAGCAGGCCAACGACATCTATGCCGCCGCCGATCAAATCCTAGCCACGTCGACCGGACGCGAGGTCTACCAGCAACAACAACCCGTTTTGCGCCCACAGGCTGACCCGTCGTTGCTCGATGGTTTGCTTGATGAGGCACCTGCGACGTCGAAAATGCCGCAAATTGACACGTCCTTCCTCGACGACCTGTTGTGAGGCGACCTCATGGGCGTCCAAGGTCCCCGCAGCGAGGTGTTCACCACCGTGCGAGCCGATGCGAAGGGCAACGTTGCAGATTGGCCGGCTCACCTGAACCGCCTCCAAGCGCATGCCGTGCGCCTTCGCATCCCTTTGCCCGAAGTCCCTTCTTTTGAGGTTCAAGGTGACGGGAAGGGAGAGACATTGGTCCGAATCGGTTTTCGCCCTGAAACGGAAGCGTGGACCATAACACGACGACCTCTTGGCGTCCACAACGAGGACATCGACGCCATCAGTTATCCTGCCCCACGATGGAACGAGCGCACAAACGGATGCAAACATGGGCAATGGGAGGCGTACAACGATGCCAGAGATGCAGCCGAGCAAGCTGGTTGCGATGTGGCCTTGCTCGTCCACGATCACGCCATCGTTGACGCTGACCGAGCAACGCCGATGGTGTTGGATGAAGACGGAACGGTGTGGATGGCGCCGGTGGGCGACGGCGGTGTCGAAGGCATTGCAGCCGCCGTGGTCGAGGCCGCCTTGCCCTCGTTGGGCTTCCCTGTGGTCCGTGGCCGACTCAACGAACGAACGGTAGCCCGATGTGCGGAATTGGTCGTGGTCGGCACCGGCATGGGAGCCTGCAGAATCAACACCATCGACGGCGAAACTTTGGGAGATTCAAGAGCGCTCTCACGAACGTGTCAAGCCGTGTTGCGGGAACATTTTACCAACGAGGCCACGTGGTCCACAACGGGGCAGCAACGTGGCGCATGACATCATCGCCATCGCTCAGCGCTTAACCGAGGAAGGGTTGTTGGGGGCTCCTGCCCTTCGTTACGGTTCACCCGACCGCACAATGCTGGTCTCGGCAGGCCCTCCTTCGCATTTGGCCCGTTGGTCCTTGCTGAGCGGCCCGACAACCCAGCGTGTGACGGTTCGTCAACCATCTCGTGAAACGATGCCTTCGGCTCCATCCCACTCCCCGCTCGCCGGTGAAATCCGCCTGGTCGAAGCGAAGCCGCTGCTGCAAGCCGAAGTCGAAGAATGGAAGCACGGATCGTGGTACCACAGCGTCACGCTTCGTGCGACTGATCTGGGAGATTTGATGAAGAAATTGGGGGCTCAAACGCCAACAGACCCCTTTCTCAATCCCCACGCCTCCTCGTTCCCTATGGCACCGTTCTGGTGCGGTGGATTGGCGTACGATTTGGTGCAGTGGACCCAGCCGTTGCTCTTGCAACATCCACCAGCCGAGGGGGCTCTACTCGCCGTGCTTTGGTGCGTCACCAATGGCGTGGTGGTAGAAAACAGGACGGGAGAGACGACGGTGTTCGGAAACGACAGGACGTGGTGTGCGAAAGCCGAGGAGGCCATCGCCACGCCGGGGCATGTGGAAACGCCTCCGGAAGCCACGCACTTCGAGAAGCGGTCACGCACACCGACGAAACGCATCAAGACAACATCGAAGCCGTTCGCGCAGGCATCGTCAACGGCCAGGTGTATCAGGTGAACATCGGGAAACACTGGCAGGGCGAAATCGACGATCCGTATGCCGTGTTTCAGCGCCTGCTCGTTACCAACCCTGCGCCGTATTCCGCGTACATTGAAGCCGAAGATCTCGGATTTGCCTTAGCAAGTTCCTCGCCGGAATCCTTGCTTACATGTCAAGCGGGGCGCTTGTCGACTTCACCGATCAAAGGCACGTGCCCCCAAGGGGAAAGCGATGCGGAGCGAGAAGCATTGCGAAACACCATGTTGCAGGACCAAAAAGAACGGGCGGAACACCGCATGCTCGTGGACTTGATGCGCAACGACCTCACCCGAATTTCTCAACCTGGAAGCGTTGTCGTGAGTCGGTTTGATGTGGAAGCGTACGCCAATGTTCAGCATCTGGTCAGTCACATCACCTCCCAATTGAGAGAGGATGTTTGGTCGGGCGAAGCCTTGCAAGCCGTGTTTCCCGGTGGCTCCATCACAGGTTGCCCTCGCACGATGGTGTGTGCTGTCATCGACGAGCTCGAACAAATGCCGAGGTCCTATTGGACGGGTTCAGTGGGTTACATCGATGTTCACTCGGGAGCGTGTGCGTGGAACATCTTGATCCGAACACTCGAGGCTCACCGAAAAGGGAACCAATGGATGGCTTCGGTTGGAGCAGGTGGGGGCATCACCATCGCCTCTGACCCCATCAAAGAGGTGGAAGAGGCGGCGTGGAAAGGTTCAGCCCTTCGCGTGGCTGCAGGTTGGATGCGAAACGAACACGCCCGCTTACCCCAAGCATCGCTGAGCATCCATCCAATCCACGCAGAAGCTTCCTCCACCGTGCCCGAGGCAACAGGAACCATCCAGTCGTTGAAACAAGCGCTATGTCAAGAGCGCTCCACGGGGGTTTTGTTCGTCGACAACCTTGACTCGTTTTCGCTGAACATCGCCGATGCCTTTGCCCAACTTGGGCACAACGTGACGGTGCTCGAGGGGCGCTCACCCAGCATGGAGTCGTACGTTGACCCGGTGGCCCTCAACGACCTGCTCGACCGTCTCCAACCGACCCACATCGTGCTCGGTCCGGGCCCGGGTCGACCAAACGACGGAGCGCTCACCCTCGCCTTGGCGCATCACGCCTTGGCCGGTCAACTCAATGTGCCCGTTCTCGGCGTTTGTTTGGGCCATCAGGCCTTGGCTCAAGCCGATGGCTGGAACATCCTTGCTGCACCCGAGGGGCCGGTGCACGGCGTTCCTGTCCTCGTTGAACACGACGGGTCCGGACTTTTCGGCGGACTCGGGGCAGAGGGGATGGTTTTGACGCGGTACAATTCCCTGGTGGCTGAACGCACCGCAAAGGCCGCGTTGTTCACGAACGCCACGGAAAAGGAAACGGGGTATGTCATGGGATTGCACCATCCGTCCCTGCCGATTCACGGGCTGCAAGTTCATCCAGAATCAATCGGATCGCCAAGAGGAAAGATGCTGTTGAAGACCTTTCTTGAAATTCAATCGGATGGTTGAAGAATCCCTTGCCGTTGGGCAACATGAGGGAACGTCATGCCAGCCTGTCGTCACTGCGGAAGCACGTATCCACGGGAGTTCTTCATCCACGGCAACGGACCCAACGCCCAAGTTTGCGTCCAATGCGGCGTCGACAAAGGATTGGTCACCAAAGAAGAAGTCCCTGTGCTCTTCGAAAAAGGGACTGCAGGTGCCCGATTCTCAGCCGTAGCACGACGTTACAGCATGTTCCTCTACTTGCCGTTCCTTTGGGTCTTGTGGGGAGCCACGCTGTCCGATGTTGAGCCCTGGGGCCTCTTCTTCCTCGGATTGCTCTTGCTGCTCACGCTCGCAGCGCCGGTCCTGTTCATCTACCGAGGTGGCCGGTACTCCGGTGACATGGCTCGCCTTTCTCCGGCTTACGAACGCCCAAAAGGTCACTGAGCGGTTCATGTCTTGGCGTGAATTTTCAGGACATCGCCGTCGGCAAGTTCGTGATCAGCACCCACGACGCGACGGGTTCGTCCGTCAACACCACGGATGAAGCCTGCACCCAAATCGGTGTGGACGTGGTTGGCAAGCGCCTTGGCGTGCATGCCTTGAGGGACGACAAAGGCGTCTGGCAACACGCGCCCCTCTCCGTCAACCCAATGAGTTTCATCTTGGACAGGATAAACAACGATACGATTGAGGTGGTCAAACAGCACCGTATCGAGAAGACCAGCAAGCCCGGTGCCCCCCATCGTTTGCAATTTTGCGTGCATGTGATTCAATGCCTTTTGTTGGGCATCGCTCAGCGATGAAGCGGACGTCACCTCAAACGTGCCCGCCCCCAGACGGTAGTGAATCAAGCCGGATTCAGTCGCCCTGCGAAGCGCCAATTCCATGTCCGCCATGCACGGCACGATGGTTCGGTTGACAAACCGGTCGAACACGCCTAAAGGCGCAAGGTCGGCTTTGTTCCCCGCGTAGACGATGGGGAAGAGGTGGAGGCGCAAACTTTGGCCAAGTTGCTGGAGAACGTCAGCCCCCCAATCCCAGGGTTGGCCCTCAACCGAACGGTGCTCTCGGAAATGCATCATCGCCTGCATCACCAGTGAATGGGTTGCGCCCAACCCGCTCAAGCGTTCATGAATAAACGAGACGAGGCCTTTCTCGCCCTCGGCCTGTACCCGCCGTACGCCTCGGTTCCATCCATCGTTGAGCAGACCGCCAATCCAAGCATCAAGCTCGTTTTCAAGGAAGGTGATTTCCGCTTCCATGCGATTGGAGGCGTCCTCGAGGGACGCTGCACCGCCGAGGTATTGGCCTTCTTCGTCGGTGGTGCCTGCAGCATCAAGCACCTGAATCAGCACGTCGCAATTGGCCAAGTCCGCAAGGAAAGCGTTGCCACGGCCCCGACCTTCGCTCGCACCGGGGACGAGGCCGGCAACGTCAACCAGCGCTACGGGGACGGACCGTCGGTGACCGATGCACGTTCCCGTCCGAGGTTCGCAAAGACTTCCTTGACGAGGATCGTCAGGTGTCATGGGCGCCAACCGGCCTTCGTCTTCCAACTTTTCCCGCAAACTCTTGCACGCACAAGGAAGCCGTGCTTCAACAAAAGCAACACCGACATTGGGGTCAATGGTGCAGAAAGGGTAGTTCGCAATATCAACCTGCGCAAGCGTGGCCGCACTAAAGAAAGTGGATTTGCCGACATTCGGTTTTCCGACCAGCCCGATGCGCACAAGCATCACCGAGCGTTCTTCACTCCTCTTCTACCGAGGCGGTGATGTTGTGGTCCCGCTTGACTTGAGCGATGGCGATGTCAAGTTCGGGGAGGTTCAATTCGCCGTCTCCGTCGAGGTCCATGCTCTCAACGAGGTCAGCAGCCTCAATACTGGACAAGGCCGTGATGTTGGAGGCCTCGAGGGCAGCCAAAAATTCCCGGCTGTCAATCTTCCCGGATTCGTCAAGGTCCATGCTTCGGAAGAGGTCAAACACCGATTGGTCCGTGTCAACGAGGTATTGGACGAAGTCCACCATGGCTTGGGCCGTCGTGGCCGGGAACTCGGTGATCTCGTCGTTGTGGAGAGCCGCATCAACGCCGATGACGGTAGAACCGCCTTCGGCTTCCGATGCTTCACCCACGAGAAGTTCGGTATCAACGCCGACTCCGCGCCCGATCAGCGCTCGAATGGTGGTGGAAGAACCGGCGACCAGCGTGTAGGTGGAGACGTCTGAGGCCACAATTGTGTCCACGGTTCGACCGGAGGAGGAAATGCCTGTTCGAATGGTGACCAAGGTCGCAAAGATGGTTCCGATGCCAAGCAAGTAGAACAGGGCAGCACCCGTCAAGTAGAAGCCGCCGTTGTTCGCCACAACATCTTCGATTTCAGAGGATGCAACTGCATTGGCGGTGAACTCGCCCGTCAGATAGATCAGCGTTGATGCAACGCCCCCCACCAACACCAACCACGAGGCCAGATGGGCGCTTGAAGGGGTGACCAGCGGCTTTCCAATCGCCAGCGGGTAGTTGGTGAAGACACCGGCAAGAACGAGCAAGCCCCCGACCGTGAAGAGCATGCCGAGGTCGACGGCGTGAGCCATAGTGCCCAATTCACCGGTTCCAACGAAGGTGTCCATGGCGGTGAAGTACCCGCCGATGGCAAAGAATGGAAGCACCATGAACGCCATGACGCCCGCCATGGCTCCGGGGTGCTTGACCGCCGCACTCAAACCGCTGGCTGCGGTCATGACGAGGTTGATGGAGACCGCAAAGAGAGGCAGCATACCGAGGGTCAGGAGGATGGCCCCTAGGTTGGTTACGAAATTGGTTCCTGAAGCCTCGGTCATGAAGAACGGAGGGACGGTCACGAAGAGCAGGAACATGCTGGCTGTCCGCATCGAGCCCGACCAAATGGGTTGCTTGGAGGCCATGGGAATCACGTGATAACCGACGGCGAACATGAAGGCCAGCGGAGCCCAGCCCAGCGCAACACGCTCACCAAACCAAACCACCTGGGTCGCATCGGCAAGCTCGCCGAAGAAGATGAAGAACATCGAGAGGATGTAGGCTGCAAGCCCCATGATGAGGAACCAAGCGCTCGTTTGGAGATCTTGTTCACCGCGCTGTGCAACCGTGATGAGGACGTTGATGAAAACCGGAAGCAACAACATGCCGACGACCACCGTTTCAAGGCTGAACAAGAACGTGCGGTAGGGATTTTCTGAGGTGTCGAGGTCCAAGAACCCGAAGATGAACGGGAGGATGTACGTGGCCAGAAGAACCGCAGACAGCAGAACGGCCACCATCGAAGCGTTGGCCTCGCTGGCGAGGCGTCCGTTGCCGTTGCGTGCAGCGGCGACCATGGCGCTTCCGATCAGTCCGTAGAGCAAAGCGATGCTGAGGAAGTTCACCGTGGCGTCTTTCAGTGACGACCCATCATCGTAGGACCAACCGACGCTAGCGAGCGAATCCAGTGCGGTGGGGTCGTAATTGTGCCAACCCCAGAGGAAGCCAAGGACGCTGGAAAAAACTAACCAGAGCATGCCGAAATTCATCCAGGTGCGGGAACCGCTACCGTCTTTGTCGTCAAAGATGTCAACGAGACCGGGCGGGTTCTTTCGGAGCACAAACAGGCCGATGTGTTGGAGCGCACCGCCCACCGAGCCAACGCCCTTTGCGAGGGACTGGGAGAGCAAAAACAGGGCACCAATCATGAAGGCGCCAGCAAAGAAAACCGTTTCCATTCATCACACCTCCCTTATTCGGCAAGCACCTCGCCCACCAAAGTTGCAACGATCGCTCCCACACCGATGAGGAAGCCGATGAGATAGTACCAGATGCCGCTCCCGCCGAGGTTCTGAACCAGCGGCACGAGTTCGCCGAGCAGGGGCAGATTGTCCCAACCGAAGATGTTTGAGAAAAGAGAATACAAGCCGAGCAAGCCAACAAAAAAGAGCGTCAAAACAATCCTGCTGGCAGTGGGTTCGCCCGTGCCGACGGTCGTGTCGGGAAGGGCTCGAGCGTTTGTCATACGGTGCACCTCAAAATGACCCCATAGGGGTCAAACCTCCGACTGGACGGGCGGTGATAAACATTCACCACGCTCAATGACGAAAAAGAACGACCTGCTAGGCGGTCTCAAGGTGAGCGAAGGGCGTCAACAACCCTCCCGCGTCGGGGTTTCGAAATCCCGAGTGGGAGCGGCAGGTGGCGTTCCAACATGACTTCGGTTTCCCATACGCCACGGCACGTACAATCCAACCCTTCGAATTCGAGCAGACTTCCCGACACCGCATAACGTTCTATGGCGGCGACGACCTCGGAATCGCAGGCCCCGCAATTGTGCGAACCGCGTATTTTCCCTCCAGCCGTTGGGTGCACGATGAGGCGAGAGACCTGGTCTTCATCACCGTTCGTGCCGCCCTTCGGGTGGATCACAGCGTGGGCTCGCTGAATCATTTCAACCAACGACCAAAGCCACGGAGGGCGGTATTCGTTGTGCCGATGGAGGCGGTCGATGACGGTCCCCCGTTGGATGTTCATCGGATTGACCGAGATTTCGTCCGACCGATCTGCAACGGCTGCAATCCACGTGACGCAGTGGTCAAGGGCATCGGCTTCGCTCATGAACGGCGGCTTGAACATCAGGTAGGTTTTGACGCGGAGATTGAAGCGCTGAAGATTCACCACAGCACGGTCCCATGCGGCGGTGGAGAATCCTTTGTTGACATGGAAGCGAAGCACTTCATCGTCGTAAGCCTCGAGGCCGATGGCCACGGTAAACGAAGGGTTGATGCTCGTGGCCCAAGCGAGTTTGGCTTCCGTGAGTTGTTCACATCGGCTCTCAACGATGAGTTCCTTCCCAAGTTCGTGGCAGTCTCTCAAAACGGTTTCTTGGAAATCAACGGGAATTTCCCGGTCCTCGAGCAGGCTTCCTGACGTGTAGACCTTGACCATGGCCTGTTCGCTGAAGTTGTCAAACTTCTTCTTCGCAGCTGCCCATTGGGCGTGGAGGTCCTCGCTGGTCACATCGTCCCGGGTGTCGTTGAAGTATCCGCAAAAGGTGCACCCCGATGACCACCACCAATGGCATCCCTTGGTGCGAAGAATCACGGTGACGGCAGAACAAGGCGTTCCGTCCTCCTGCACTTCGGGTGTCGTGTACACCGTTGCAGGCTCAGAAGCATCCCAAGATTGTTGCTTGGCCTTGGCCCAAGGAGTGTTCGCCGGAGCTTTCACCAAGTCGTGAATTCGAAGGCCGCGGTCGGTGGTGCCGAGTAAGGACTGGGGACGAGGGTCGGCCATGGGGTCACCGCATGCTTGCGTCGGTGTCGTTGGTTTCAAACCACCGCATCCGGCTTTCCGATGCTCGATTCAAAGAAACCCACCATCCGGTCCCGGTATTCGTCGGGTTGGGTGAGCATCAGCGTGACGTGCGAGAGAATGCCTTCCCGGTCCCGGTCGTTGTGGGCAACCCCGGAGGAGGCAAACCAGCAGTCAACGGACCCGTCCTCATTCACGCCCGCTTGAGCGGCTTCGCACATGGATTCCCCGTGGTGGATGTTGATGCGGACATCTTCCAAGGATTGAGTGATGAACACCGAACGGTCCCCCACATCGGCCATGGCGTTGATGGGTTCGTACTTGACCAAATCATCGCCCGAGGAAACCTTTCCAGCAAAGATGGCTGCATCCTTCAGGAAAGGAGGGAAATCGGCAAACACCAACTCTTCATGGATGATGGTACCCATCGAAGAGAACGGTGACTCAAGGAAAATGGACTGCAATTTCGGTTCTTGCTCAAAGGCGATGGTGACGGCCCCCGCGCCCATCGAGATGCCTACCCCACCGATGTTTTCGGGCGCTGTACCCTTCTCATCCTGAATCCACTGCCAAACAG
>Ga0255780_10004868_pt1 | contig 11435 bp, 11 predicted proteins | sample 071ome_32_FD_179978 | JGI IMG/M metagenome (GOLD analysis project Ga0255780, IMG submission 179978) | Coastal salt marsh microbial communities from the Groves Creek Marsh, Skidaway Island, Georgia - 071405AT metaG (version 2) | ecosystem: Environmental > Aquatic > Marine > Intertidal zone >...
CCGAGTCGGGTCATGGGGGCCTCCGGGTGTCGAACGGTCGTTGGTCTGCGACACTGTCGCTGTGAAGGTGGTCTACACCCTGCGGCACCGCGCGCACCACCCCGAAGCCGAACTGGAAGACTCACGCTTCCAGTCGCCCTTCGAACATCCGGGGCGAGCAGAGTCGATCCGTGACGTGCTGTCTGCCGATGCCCTCTTCGACTTCATCGCGCCCGACGATCACGGCACGGCACCAATCACCGCAGTGCACGACCCGGGCCTCGTCGAGTTTCTCGCGACCGCATGGCAACGTTTCCAAGAGGCGCACGGGCCAACCCACGACGTGATCCCCGATGTGTTCTCCATGGCGGGACTCCGCGACAAGATGGGGCCAGCTGTTCGGCCACGGTCGATATCGATGGAACTCGGTTGGTGGTGTTTCGAGACGGCCACACCGCTCACTCAGGGCACCTACGATGCGGCGCGCTCATCGGTGGATGTGGCTCTGACCGCCGCCGATGCGGTGTTGGCCGGTGACCGTGTGGCCTACGGGCTGTGTCGTCCCCCAGGTCATCACGCCGGATCGGCGCTGTACGGGGGCTATTGCTTCTTCAACAATGCGGCCATTACCGCCCAGCATCTTCGCGACGCAGGCCTGTCCCGAGTTGCGGTGCTCGATGTGGACTATCACCACGGCAACGGCACTCAGCAGATCTTCTACGACCGCGACGATGTCGTGTTCGTCTCGTTGCACGGCGACCCTGAACGGGCCTACCCCTACCTCACCGGTCATCGCGACGAAACCGGCACCGGGCGGGGGGCGGGCGCCACGCTGAACCTGCCGCTGGGCGCGGGCTGCGACGACGACGCCTATGTGTCCGCGCTGTCGAGTGCGCTCGAGGCCATCGATGCTGCATCGGTGGATGCCATCGTGGTGTCGCTCGGATTGGACACCTTCGTTGAGGACCCCATTAGCGATCTCGCCCTGAGCGCAGACGGATTAGAACGCTGCGGTGCGCTCGTTGCCGAGATGGGATGTCCGACGGTGGTCTTGCAAGAAGGCGGCTACGCCTCTGGTGCTCTTGGTGAGAACGCCCGACGCTGGCTCCGCGGAGTGGCCTCGGGTGCCCACTGAAGGGTCGCGGAGTCGTCGCAGTGCCGATGAGCCACGTCAGGCCTGGGCGCGTCGCACCCGTGCAGGAGTGATCACGCGGATCACCGTCGCGGCCGCAATCGCCATGGCCAGCAGCAATGTGGCCACCTGGTAGACGCGGTTCGAAGTGTCGGTACCCGACCAGCCCGCATGGGCAAGCACGGTGAACACCAACGGGTAACTGAGACGGTGCACGGCCAGCCACATCCGCCGTGACATGTGTCGGCGCAGATATGAGGTGGCCTGCACGATGACCATCACGTACAGGCTGACAACCCCAACGGCCGTGCCCACGCGGTTCATGGTTGTCGCCCCGCCCCAGTCGGCGATGCCGGGCACCAAGATGTCGCCCGCGCCGAAAGCAACCCACTCATCGAAGATCAACGACACGACATGCACCGCGGTCATGACGAGCCCGGTGCCGGCAAGCCAAGTGTGCATCGCATTCAGCCACGCAGGCCGATCAACCTCGCGGAGAGCACGGGTTGACAGCAGTACTCCCCAGATCATCGATCCGGCGAGCAGAAACAGTGCCACGATGCCCGTGGAACGTGAGAGGTACCACCACAGGTGATCATTCATCGAGAGAGGTCCTTCCATGCGGAGGTTGCGTGTTGACGGCCGTCGTCGAACACGATGAGGGCCGCCACGTTGTGCTGTTCGAAAAACGCACGTGTGGCATCGACACTGCGGGCGAATGGCACTTTCGTGAGTGCCTCGGCCCAGGCGGCATCGCCAGCGGCCACGGTGCAGCCGGCGACACCTCGCGCCGATGGTGCGCCGAGTGTTGGGTCGATGAGATGGTGAACGCTGGTACCCGCGTGCTGCCACGTACGTAGCCGCGTACTCGACGTGGCAACACCACCGTCGCCGATCGCGATGCGGTCAATCACGCTGCTGCGGGCCGGGTCGTGAATGTCGATAGCCCACACCTCGCCGCCGAGTGGTTCGCCAGCAACGCGAAGGTCACCGCCGATTTCGACCATGGCCCCCGAGGCGCCCGCTGCGACAAGTTCGGCGACAACGATGTCGGCCGCGAGGCCCTTGCCGAGACCGCCGGGGTCGATCGCGGTACCGGGGGGCAGCATCGCGGTCGTGGCCCCGTCGATCTCGGCGATCAACACCTGAGAGGGGTCGGCACTGTGGCGAGCGGACGGATGAAGGCTGGTGCGAGAGGTACGGTCGTCAACACTTGCGTCGTAGCCCAGCCCGACGATGGTTCCCAGCAATGTCGGATCGAATGCGCCATCGGTGAGTCGATGGGCGAGCGCCAGTCGATGCAGCAGTACATGCGTATCGCGGTGGATAGCGACCGGCCGACCAGCAGCGGCATTCAGTCGCGAGACGTCGCTGTCGCTGCGAAACCGTGACCAGTAACTCTCGAGGGTGCGCAACCTGGTGAGGGCCTGATCGGCGTAGCCCGCGGGGGCCATCACCGTGGTGTCACAGCCCATCAGCCGCGCGGATGCGCGCTCGATGGTGTCAGGACCCACCGGAGTTCCCCTGACTGGGTGTGGGCAATGTGAGCTGCACCGGGGCGCTTGTTGCCGCCGGCACTGTGGACGCCGGTGCCGGTTCAGGCGCGGGAGCTGGCGCCGGTGCTGGCGCCAGTGCGGGCGTTGGTTCAGCGGCGGGAGCTGGCTCTGGTACCGGAGTGGCTGCGGGCGTTGGTTCAGCGGCGGGTGCCGGCTCTGGTGTCGCCTCCGCTGCTGGTGCCGGTGTGGCCGGCACCGCAGCTGCTGCAGTCGTTGCGGGCGTCACCTGAGGTGGTGATGGTGCGACCACAACCGACTCCGCCGGTGCGATGGGCACCGGATCGGTGCTCGCCGGCGCAGCAACCGCAGTGGGAGCTGCCTCGACGGGTGCGGCCTCGAGTACCGGCTGAGCAGCGGCCAGAAACTGTTGCAGGCTCGCGACGTCGGTCTGTCGCAGGTCGAGGGGTCGTCCTGCACTGTCGAGGGTGAGCAGCACCACGGCTGCATCGCTGGCCACAGTGATCGACGATCCATTCGAGCTGAGGTCCGAGGCGGGCGGCTCCAGGATTGGCTCTTGTGACGCTGCTGACTCTGCCATGCCGTAGGTCGCCATCAGGGTGAGCACGGCACCCGTTGATGCGCCGACGGTGGCGATGCGCGCGGTGTGGGCCGCGGATCGCCGCCGCTGAGGGCGCGTGGCTGCCGCCGCTGGGGAGGCCTGTGGATCGGATGCGACAGGAGCATCGGGCATAGCAGGGGGTGTCGTTGCAGCGCGTTGCTGCCCGGCCTGCGCCTTGGCCGCCTGTATGGCGGCCAAGCGCGCGGCACGGCGGTCAGTATCGGGAGAGTTGCTCATCAGTCGTCGTCTTCGTCGTCATCGTCGTCGTCATCGTCGTCGTCGTGGTCCTCGTCATCGTCGTCGTCGTCGTCATCGTCATCGTCATCGTCATCGTGGTCCTCGTACTCGTCGTCGTACCCGCCGTTGGCCACCTCTTCGGTGCGGATGTCGGGTACCAGTGCGCCATCGATCAGGCCGACGGTGAAGTCGACGATCATCGACCCATTGGTGAGTTCAACCTCCACTTCGTTGGTGAGGGCGTCGATCTCGGCATCGCTCACCGTCCAGCCAGCAGCAGCGGTGGCATCCACCAGGGTCATGCGGCCGTTGATCACGTCGACGGTGACCGAACCGGCACCACCGAGGTCGTAGGTGGTGAGCATCGACGGAGCCGTTGGCGGCGGGGTGGTGGTTGCCGGTGTCGTGGTTGCCGGGGTGGTGGTTGCCGGTGCGGTGGTTGCCGGTGTGGAATCGCTGGGCACCGTGCTGTCGCTGGCCTCGGCAGCGGTGGTGGCGGGCGTGTTGTCCTGGCTTGGGTTCTCGGTGGCCGTGGCTGCCAACGATGCACTCGGGGTGGCTGGGTCTGGGGCTGCAGTGGTCAACGTGGCTGGTGCCGGGGTCGTCGCGGCATTCACCATTGGGTCGGCGGTGGTGTCGGCTGCGGCCATCACGACCGGTTCGGGAAGGGTCAGCTCCACCAGTTCGGCACCGGGAACGAATGCTACGGCTTCGTTTTGCGGCGCCGAGTCGAAGATCGATGTGTTCACCAGGGCGGCAGCGGTGCCGGCTCCGAGAACTCCGACCAGTGAGAGCGAGGTGATGATGGTTGTCTTCATCGTGGGGGTCCTTTCTCGTGTGACGACCGGGTGTGGTTGTCGTTGATGCCACCGTAGAGATGCGATGCCAGCACGCGTCCGTGGAATATCCAAGGGACATCCAAGAACACGGCATGGTTCGGTGAAATCGCGCGATGTGTGGGTATCCGGGTGCGAAACTCGGCCTATGCGGCTCCTTCTCGTAGAAGACGACGATGCCATCGCGGCCTCGCTTGAGGCCCCGTTGACGTCATCTGGTTTCGAGGTCGATCACGCGGTGGACGGTGCAAGCGCACTGCAGCGGATCGCCGCCGGTGGTCACGATGTGGTGCTGCTCGATCTTGGCCTCCCGGATATGGATGGTTACGACGTCTGTCGGGCCATCCGTGGCCAGTCCGCTGTTCCCATCATCGTCATCACTGCCCGCAGCGACGAATTCGATCGTGTGCTCGGATTGGAACTCGGTGCCGACGACTACATGGTGAAACCACTGGGTGCACGCGAACTGGTGGCCCGGATCCGCGCTGTGCTGCGTCGCTCAACCACCAGCGTCGCTGACGCCAGTCCAGCGGATCGTCTCGTGGTTGGCCCATTGGAGATCGACGTGCGCACCCACCGGGTGTACCTCAACGCCGAACCGGTGTCGCTCACGCCCAAGGAGTTCGAACTGCTGGCCTACCTCGCTGGTGATGCGGGTGCCGTGCGGACCCGCACCGACATCGTGGAACACGTGTGGGATGCCAACTGGTTTGGGCCGACGAAGACGGTGGACGCACATATCGCCGGCATCCGCCGAAAGCTTGGCGATCATGCGTGGATTGAGTCGGTGCGTGGCGTTGGATTTCGCCTCGCCGCCCCCGGAGATCGCAGCCCGTGAGAACTCGACTGATCGCGGTGCTCGTCAGTGTCGTGGTGCTGGTGCTCGCAGTGCAGGACATTCCGTTGGCGTCGCATCTGCGCTCGGTCGAACGCGACCGACTCGTGACCCGGCTGGAGCGCGACGCGTTCGTGTTGGCCGGTCGTGTTGAGGAGCTACTCGAGGCCGGTGGCACCGGAAACACCGATCGGCTCGAGTCGCTGGTGGAGCGATATGAGATCACCGAGGATGTGCGCGTCGTGGTGGTTGATGTGGCCGGATCTGCGGTGCTCGGACCGACGTTTGATGTCGGGGAGAACTTCACGAATCGACCGGAGATCCTCGACGCTCTCGCCGGGCGGCCGGTGACGGGGGAGCGGGTGTCGACCACGTTGGGGACCGATTTGTTCTACGTGGCGGTTCCGGTGATCTCGGGAGATACCACGGTGGGTGCGGTGCGCATCACCGCACCGGCATCCACGATCAGCGGTGCGGTGAATTCCAGGTTGGCCGGCCTTGGTGCAGTGGTTCTGATCTCGGTTGTGATCGCGGTGATTGCGGCATTCGCGTTGGCGGGTGCCATTACCCGTCCGATTACCCGCCTCACCGCCACGACGCGACGCCTTGCCGCGGGTGATCTCAGTGATCGCGCCGATGAAGACAGTGGTCCACCCGAGGTGCGTTCCCTGGCCCGGTCCTTCAACACGATGGTTGGTCGTCTCGAACAGATGGTGGACCGGCAACGCGGGTTTGCAGGGACCGCCTCGCATCAACTGCGCACCCCGTTGACGGCGTTGCGCCTGCGACTTGAGTCGGCAGCGGTCGCCGACGAGCAGCAGTTGGGCGACCACCTCGAGGCTGCTCTCGCCGAGACCGACCGGTTGGGTCGCATTATTGAGGGCCTGTTGGTGTTGTCACGAGCCGAGGGTGCAGATGTCACGCTGGAACGCAGCGATGCGCGGGCGGTGATTCGTGAACGATGCGAGCACTGGGAACCACTGGCGGATGAGCATGAGGTGCGCCTTGTGGTCGCGATCGACGATGCGCCGATGTGGGTGCTGGTGGTGCCGACAGCGTTGGAACAGATCATCGACAACTACATCGACAACGCCCTGGATGTGGCGCCTCGGGGGTCGACGATCACCGTGGGGGCAGAACCGGTTGACGATGGGGTTGAGATCCGGGTGCGTGATGAGGGGCCAGGCTTGAGTGCGGAGGAACGGGCGGAGGCCTTCGGGCGCTTCTGGCGCGCTGAAGGCGCCAACCCAGGTGGCACAGGGCTGGGGCTGGCCATCGTGCGCCAACTCGCGGAATCATGCAGTGGGCGCGCCGAACTGCGACATGGCCCCGATGGCGGTATCGACGCGGTGGTGTTCTTGCGCCGCAGTTGAGGTGTCGGCCGGTGGCTGGCCTGTGCTGTTACCCGCGTAATTCAGCCATGACCGGCGCCCACCGGTCGGGGTCGCTCTTGTAGGGGGCGTAGAACGACAGCCGATCGACAAGGTCGCTGTAGCGACGGTTCAGTTCGGCACCGATCTGTTCCGGTTCGCCCACGACGGCGAAGGTGTTGAGCACTTCATCGTCGATGACTTCACCCATCTTCACCCATTCACCGGCCTTCGAGAGGCGGTTGAGTTCGTCTTGCATATCGCCCCAGCCGTGGCATTCGAGGACGCCCCGATAGGCCGGGGTGGAGCCGTAGAAGGCGATCTGCTGGCGGGTGCCGGCGGCAGCGGCGGCCATTTCCTCTTCGTTGTTGCCGGTGACGACAAACAGTGGGCCCGACACCTCGAACCCCTCCATGGTCTTGCCGGCGGCAGCGCGACCGGCCTCGATGGCGGGCATGGTGACCTCACGCATGTATTTCTCGGTGGTGAACCCGTGGACGATGATGCCGTCGCAGGTTTCTCCGGCGACCTTGGTCATCATGTCGCCCACGGCGGCGAGGAGGATCTTGGGTGGCCCGAAGCCCTCGAGGTCAGCGGCATCGGGCGTGAAGAACGGCGTCATGAGCGTGTGGGTGTAGAAGTCACCGCGGAACTCCAACTTCGAACCGGTCAGCCAGGTGTCCCAGATCGCACGGATGGCCTGCACCATCTCGCGCATCCGTGCTGCCGGGTGGCTCCACTCCATCGAGAATCGCTTTGTGATGTGCGGCTTGATCTGGCTGCCGAGGCCCATAACGAAACGGCCCTTCGAAAATGCCTGCAGGTCCCAGCCGATGTTGGCCAACAGCATTGGATTGCGGGCAAATGCCACGGCGATCGACGTGCCGATTTCGAGGTGTTCGGTCGCTGCAGCCGCTTGCACCAGGGGGAGGAATGGGTCGTGTGCAGTCTCGGCGGTCCATGCGCCGTCGTAGCCAGCGGCTTCCAGTTCCGCGGCCGATGCCGCCGCTCCCGCGATTCCTCCAGCAATGCCACCGTCAATCTTCATGCACTGACCGTACCCGCCGGTAACAACGTCACCGTTACCGGAGCCGCTGCGTGTCGGCGTGCGTGGTCAGTCTTGGTCGCGCAGGAACCGCTCCACCTCGGCGCCAAGCTCATCGGCACTCATTTCACCGAGTTCGGCATCGGGTTGGGCGATCTGACCCATGGTGTCGACACCGGAGTCGTGGGCGATTTCGAGGCGACGCACCATCTGTTCGTGTTCATCGTTGCGGGCGACCAACGCATCGAAGCGACCGGCCTGGGCGATAGCGGCGGCACGCAAATCGGTGGCATCCACCACGATGTCGACCGCCGTGCGGAGGCCGTCGAGAAGTGCCACCGCGGCAGCGGGATACTCCACACTGGCGAGGTATTGGGGAACTTGCGCCCAGATGCCCACTGCGGGAATGCCGTGATCGTGCATTTCGTGTTCGAGCGCGGCGCACACACCGGCGGGCACCGTGAGGTCCGAACGCAGGAACGGCAGGCGCGCCACGATGTCGTGCGATGGCGTGGTGATTGATAGTCGGGCAGGCCGGGTGTGCGGTGTCGCAAATGGGTAGGCGCCGAGATGAGCCATCGATGCCACCCCCAACCGTCGAGCGAGGTCACCGACCTCACGAATGAATTGGCGCCATGCCATATCGGGTTCGGGTCCGTGGACGACCACGACATCGTGGCCGGCGAGATCACGGCCGATCGACACGGTGATCTGGGCCCAATCGAGATGGGTGTTCACCCCGCCGACGAGGCGCATCATCGGTCGCCGGGCGCGAAAGTCGATGTACGTGTCGTCATCGAAGACCGCCACCACATCGGCCTCGCAGTCGGCGATGAGCGCCTCGGTGGCGGTGCGTGCGGCCCCACCCGCATCGATCCAGCCGGTGAGGTCGATGATCAGCACCGGGTCGGTGAGCGGTCGTGGGGCGCTCAGCCAGCTCAACGACGACATTGCACCCACCGGGTACGTCGTGCAGGGTCGGTGTGGGAGGTTGGCCTCACACCGTTCAGGGTAGCGACGATGTGGATGCGGGCGGGGCACGAGCGAACCTCGTCGGGCGCTGGCGGGGTCATCGGTAGGGTGGGGCCATGACCGATTTGGGACCTCTCGCCTCGTCCGGTGGTGCATCGGTGATTGATGTCACCGATGCCGAGTTCGAATCAGAAGTGATCAATCGCTCGCAGACCACACCGGTGGTAGTTGACCTGTGGGCGACGTGGTGCGGGCCGTGCACCACATTGGGTCCGATCCTCGAGAAGGTGATCACCGCAACCGAGGGCCGCGTGGTGCTCGCCAAAGTCAACGTCGATGAGAACCCAGCGATTGCGCGCGCATTCCAGGTGCAGTCGATCCCGGCGGTGTACGCGGTGAGCGGTGGCCAGGTGGTGGACGGGTTCATGGGTGCTGTTCCCGAGCATGAGGTGCAGGCCTTCGTCGACCGCTTGGCGCCGGGCAGTGGCGCTGTGGCCGACGACCCCGTGACCCTCGTCATCGAGTCCGGTGACGAACTGGGTATGCGCGCCGCCCTGGAGGCTGAGCCGGCTAATGAGCGCCTCGTCGTTGCTCTCGCGGAGCTGTTGGTCGATCGTGGCGAGAACGATGAGGCTCTGGCGCTGCTGGAACGAGTGCCCGGAAGCGACGATGCTCGTCGTATTGCGGCGGCGGCGCGACTCGCATCGGCCGGTGGTGCACCGGTTGACGACTATGACGCGCAACTGGAGGCGTTGCTCGCGACGGTGAAAGACGACGACGACGCCCGACAGAAGTTCGTTGACATCCTCGAACTGATGGGTCCGGATGACCCACGCACCGCCGCATGGCGCAAACGGTTGACCGCCACGCTCTTCTGAGCCACATCGGGCCCTAGGGTCCTCGCCCCGACCTTCCCAAGGAACAACCGATGGGAGTGGCATGTGGGCAAACCCGATGTTGATGGCGGTACATCCGCGGTGACCGAGCCCGATGGCGCCGACCGCCGTGATGATGGTGATGTCGACACCGGTCGGGCGGCACCGCAACGACCGCGACCCGGAATCATCGACCGTCTACGCCTGATGCTGCGCGCCACGGTGGCCGACCAGATGGTGTTGCACGGCCGTGCACGCGTGGTGATGGTGGGCATCTGTGCCGTGGTCGTGCTGAGCGTTGGTTGGTGGGCGGTTCGGCCCGAGCGACCACCACCGGAGGCGTCGATGCCCTTCATCACCGATACGTCCCCTGCACCACCCGCCGACGTGCGCGAGGACATTGTGGTGCATGTGGCCGGCGCTGTGCAGCGTGCCGGCGTGGTGATCCTCACCGAGGGCGCTCGAGTGGTTGACGCAGTGCAGGCGGTGGGCGGGCTCACCGCCGAGGCGGACTTGTCGCGGATGAATCTGGCACTCACCCTCACCGATGGTGCTGCCGTGATCGTGCCGATCGTGGGAGAACCCCTGCCCATCGACACCTTCAGCGGTGTAAGCGGGCCGGTACGTCTCAACACTGCCGATGCTGTGCTGCTGGAAACACTGCCTGGGGTCGGCCCGGCCACGGCGCTGGCGATTATCACCGAGCGCGACACGGCGGGCCCCTTCATCGACGTCGATGACCTTGATCGAGTGCCCGGCATCGGGCCGGCGACCCTCGAACGGCTGCGGCCCCTGGTCGTGCCGTGATCAGCTACAGCAGGTTGCCGCCGAGACGCCAGGCGGCGATGGCCACACCGACGCCGGCGCCAGCGAGCACCGCGATGTACACAGCGGTCATTTCACGCCAGAAATCCCACCAGTCGGCAACCGGCGACCGCACCGCACGCCGCGCCGCGATCGCAGCGAGCATCGCCCAGCCAACCGCGCTACCCAGCACAGCAAAGGGGTACACCGCCGCATCACCGATCGGGGCGCCAACAGCCAACAGGCCAGGAGCCGCCCACACGGTGCCCATCACCCCGATGACGGCGGCAATCGGTCCGGATCCCACGGCCAGTGCAATCAATCCGATCAGACCGATCACGAGCGGTGGGACGAGTGCCCACACCGGGCCGCGGCGCAGCAGTCGATGGCGGTACCAGCGCATGCCCTCGGGCAACGGGGGATGAGGTGTTGAGACGGCGTCGATGCAGCGAACACTACGTCGCCGCCGACTCCCATCGGTGGCGCCTTGTCGATCCGGCCGTGGTGGCGACTGCGGTTGCGGTATCGATGGTGGCCTGGCCAGGTGGCGCTATCGGCATGCGGTTCATCGCCTGTGCCGTCGCGGTCGTCGTGGCGATCGCGGTATCACCACAACCAGCGCGTGCCCTTGCGCTGTGTGCCATCGCTGCCGCGATGGTGATGGCCTGGTGGCGCGCCGACACCGCCGCCAACACCTTGGAGGTCATGCCCGCGGGTGATGTCACCACATGGGTGCGGGTTGTGGATGATCCGCGTCGGCTCGGCGGTTCGACCCGCATGCTGGTGGCATTCGACGGGATACGCCACGAGATGTGGTTGCGCACGCCTTCGGACCAGACCCGCGTTGCGCCGTTGGCCGTGGGCGACCGCGTGCTGATGGCGGGGCGATCGGTTGCCCTCGAACATGACCGCGCCGCTCGGGTGCGCTACGAAGGTGTCACCGCCGAGTTCATCCCGACGTATATCGCGGATGTTCGCGACGGTTCCGCGCTCGAGCGTTCGGTCAACAGAGTGCGCGAACTCGTGGCCACCACGGCGAGCACCACCATGGCCCCCGATAACGCGGCTCTGTTTTCCGGCTTGGTGATCGGTGATGATCGTCGGCAGTCACCAGAGATGACGGCGCGATTTCGCGCGAGTGGTCTGTCACATCTCACCGCAGTGTCCGGTCAGAACCTGACGCTGCTCCTCGCCGGAGCGGCGCCGATGCTGATGCTGTGCGGCCCGCGCGTGCG
>Ga0255780_10004883_pt1 | contig 11415 bp, 7 predicted proteins | sample 071ome_32_FD_179978 | JGI IMG/M metagenome (GOLD analysis project Ga0255780, IMG submission 179978) | Coastal salt marsh microbial communities from the Groves Creek Marsh, Skidaway Island, Georgia - 071405AT metaG (version 2) | ecosystem: Environmental > Aquatic > Marine > Intertidal zone > Salt...
GGGCGGATGGGGCAGAGGCGACAGAGGCGTTGGACGCCATTTTGAATATTGCCCGTGTGGACGATGACGGAGGCAAGGGTAGTGAGGGTGTCCAGGGCAGTGAGGGTGTCGAGGGAAGTGAGGGCGTGGATGGCATCAAGGGCGGGACGCCCGGATCAGATGTCGAAGAGCTCCAAAGGGGGAAGCGCAAGGCGTCGGAAGGAGGATCAGTGCATCGGCTGGCGAAGATGGGACGAACGGATGTGGATGGCGTGGACGCTGTGGACGCTGTGGACGCTGTGGACGCTGTGGACGCTGTGGACGCTGTGGACGCTGTGGACGCTGTGGACGCTGTGGAAGCCGAGGTGAAAGAAGAGGGTGCTCAGGACGAGGGACCAAGCCCGCGGGCGAACGGTTTCGACCCGCGGGCCCCTGTCCCGGCCACGTGCAGCCGACCGATCGTGACTCAGAATCAAACCGAATGAATATCCTTCATCACAAACAAATGAAAGGCATCAGGTACCCCGTTTCTTCTCTCTTTCCGCTCGTCGCTTCTTCTTCTCCTTGCGTCGCTTTTCCTTCTCGAGAACGCGCAAGGCTCGGAGGATGCGCTCGTCGTCGAGGGTGGCGCGGTCCGTGGGTGGGTCCTCGATCGGTTGTACGGGTTGCTGTGGCGGCGGCACCGGCGGCGGCACCGGCGGTCGTGGTTGTTGGTGGTGTCGTTGGACGATGGGCGGTGCCGGTGGCTCGTGTTTGTCCGCGCGTCGACCGCGGCGTTCCGGCCGCTGGTGACCTCTGGTCGCATCATGGAGCGCGACCGGCATGAAGCGGGCCTCATCCCCTCCGTCGTTCGCCCCACCACCGGCCTCCTCATCCTCGCCGTCTTCGAAGATCGCCTGGAACAAGTCGAGGGGCCGACGGACGAGGGCGGCAGGCACATTGCCATTGTCGCTATTGTCGTTGTCGATCCCACTCGGATTTACCGGCGCCTCGGCCAGGAGCTCGTCGAGGAAGGCGTTGGCCGCGAGCGCGGCGTCCTCCTGCCCCTCCTGGTCCCGCTCCGCTTCCTCATCCTCCCTCTCGTATCCCGCCCCTCTGTCGCCTCGCCCGCCGTCGATGCCACCCCTCTTCTTCTTGGATTTGCCCTTCTTCGTCTTCTTCGAGCCATCCGCTGCCTTTTCATCTTCATCCTGATCGATGCCGAGCCGCTTCAAGAGCAGGGGCTCGGGAGCCCACGACTGGACGGTCCGCACGAGGGGCGGCCGCTTGCTCATGTCGATGACGGCCGTCTTTTGCGTTGCCGGCGAGTCGCCGGCACTGGCACCGGCACGCACAAACTTCGACGCCATGAGCGCCTCCATCTTCTTCCGGTCTTCCTCGAGGCGCTCGAGCTGCTTTTCGCCGAGCATCCTGCTTCGCTCTTCGATCGTCGTCGCTGCCCGTCCACTCTGTCCGTGACCGTGACCGTGACCGTGAAGACCCTCATTCGCATTGGTGCCTCCACTCCTCTGTACCATCTCCGCGTAGCGATGCACCTTCCAGAGATAGTACTCGTGGTTCGGGTCCCCGGGCGCGATGAAGGAGGCGCCCTCCTCCGTCGCCGCCAGCGCCTCGAAGTCGGCGCCCGATCGGGCGACCTGCAGCGCGACCTGATCGATGCGGAGCTTGAGCTGCGGGTCGGCGGGTTCCGGCGCCGGCTTGACGTCCCTCCGCTGCATCGTTGACGACTTGTGCATGACCCACGACGGAACACGCGGGACAAAGTCGCGCTCGATGTGAGGCCGAGGGTACGCCATGGGCAGTACGTCGTCATCAGCGACGATAAATCCCGGCAAAATGCTCGCATAGAAGCCCTCGTCGCGTCCAAGGCCACCTGACGTGCCGGCCGCCCCGTCGACGTGGTCCGTCAGGAGCGGGACGGACGCCGAGCCCCCGAGCAGCAGCGGCCCGTCATCGTTATGATCGTCGTCATCCTGGATCTCGAAACTGTACCCTTCGCGCAGCAACCGATCGCCCAGCCGCTCCCTCCCGACGCCATGGTGTCGAAGCAGCGGCATGCCCGACGCGTCGAGCAGCTGCTCCCGCCCGGAGCCCGACCCGGGCGGCAATGCCATCGCGTCCTGCGTCACGTAGTCTTCTAGGATATGTCCGTCGTCATCGTCGTCGACGACGCCCGTCCCGAACGCAATCCCGGGGTGTCTTCCCCGGCCGCCCCGGGCGCCTCGGCCGCCTCCACGGCCGTGCTCCCCCCCGACGTTTGTCTTTTTTCTCCGAAACTCCTCCGCACCTTGGTACGGATCGTATCCCAGGCCGAACGAGTCCATCTTGGGCCGCATCCTCAAGACCTTGGCATCGTTCACCTTGAGCGACCTGCGCACGCCGTCTTCCAGCCCGTCCAGGTCGCGCATGCTCTTGGCGTGATCCATCAACTGGGTTATCACCTGCGCGTTGTCGTACTGCACGCCCTTGCCGTGGCGCCATCCCATCCGGAGCAAGAGCCGGACGCCGGTGCCCTGCGCCACCGGCGCGACCATCACGCTCGGCACCAGCATCAGGCTCCGCGCCCCGTCCTCTGCTGTCTCTAGGTCCCGCTGGGCCCTCTCGCGGGCACCCAGACCGAACGTATCATACTTGGCCTTGGCGGCAAGCACCGTCTTGTTGTACTCCTCGAGCTCGTCGTCGTCCAGGAAGTCTTCCACCGACTGCTTCCGAGTCTTGTCGGTAGAGGGCTGCCAGCCGTACGCCGAACCCGCCGTGTTGTCGTATCCCGCCGAAAACCCGCCCGTAAAGGCCCCGTACAGCCGCTTCTGGCCCCGTGCAGCCTCCCACCGACGACCCGGCTCGTTCTCTTCGAGTTCGGTCCCGAAGTAGTGGTAGTCCTCGAGCGTGTCGGGGTCCATGTCGACCGTTGACCGACTCGCCGACGGTCCGTCAGGTCAGTCAGCTAGTATACGGTCCGGCGACGGGCGGAAGGCGCATTGTCGTTCGAAAAGAATGGCTCTTCTTCGGCACGGCTTTCGGCACAATGCACGATCCTGGTCGCTCCCAGTGCCGTCACAGACCCGCATAGCGCACGTGCATGCGCTCGCGAGTGCGGACGCCGAGGCGCAGAGGGAGCTGGGGCGGATCGACGAGCTCGTCGAGCGTGCCACCCGCTCGTGGCAGGTCGAGCGTTCAAAGTTTGTCTCCCCGCTGGTCTGGTCCGTCGCGGTGGACAAGGCGAAGGCCATGGCCGATGTGAAAGTGGTGGCCCTCGGCGGCCACCCGAACGCGGAGCGGCGTATCGTCGTCTGCGGCAGAGAGGAGAGCCTGATCGGCGTGGACGAGAGCAGTACGGACGACGAGTGCGGGATCGTCGCAATGCATGTCAAGGGAAACTTCATGTTCGACAAAGCGAGCCACCCGGACTTCCTGGGCGCGATACTCGGGACCGGGATCGAGCGTTGGAACATCGGCGACATTCTCGTCGGCGGCGAAGACGGGGCCACCGTCATCTGCCTCGAGTCGATCGCCGAGCACCTGTCGAGCGCGCTCGTGCAGGTGCGGACGGTTCCGGTGACCACACGCAGGGTGCCCTGGGACGAGATTCGGATACCAGAGCTGCGGACCAAGGACGTCAAGAGCGTCGAGGCGAGCCTCCGCGTCGACGCCATCGCGAGCGCGGGGTTCGGCTGCAGTCGGTCCAAGGCGAGCGACGCGGTCAAGGACGGCGCCGTCAAGATGAACTGGCAGGTCGTGAAGAAGCGCAGCGTGTTGGTAGAAGAGGGGGCCACGATCTCGTTCAGTGGGAAAGGCCGACTGAAGGTCGAGCTCATTGAAGAGACAGCCAAGGGCAAGTTTGTCGTCCAGATGAAGCGTTTCTACTGATTTTGTACACGCACACAGCGTCAGTAAGTAATGGCTGCGTACGGTCGTCTGTGTCGCTGGGGAAAACGGGAAGAGTCGTCGGCCGTGACGAACGAAGCGTCGCGCGAGTGAGTGAGTGGGAGAGAGTCGGGGCGCGTCCGCACGACGGTGGGAACCGTGCCGCACGGTCTTGACGGACCCTCGATGCTCGTCGCCAGGCACCACCCATTATTGAGACGCGTCTGTGTCATGGCGACTGGCGACAAGGCACTCCAGAGGACGTCCAAGAAGGCCAAGCGAACCCCGTTCGGCCCGTTGCGGTGTCCGGCGTGCAACACCGACCTGTTCAAACTGCAAACCTTTCGGAAACATGTAGGAAACTGCTGTCCCGACCTTCTGGAACGCGTGCCGCAGCCGGAAGACCCGTCAAACGCCGACGACGTCGCGTGGGGCGCATGGGTGGCACAGGCGAGGGAGGCGAACGAGGGAATGTTCGACCAGGTGCTCGATATCGCGTTCCGGAGGGTGGACGCCGACGGCAACCCGATAAAGCAGGGACCCGACATCGTGCTCGCGGAGATGAAGCACCTGCGAACGGAGGAGCGGGCAAAGCGCCTGATCAAAGCGGCGGGCAAGGCGATCCCGATGCCGGCCGACCACGACCCCATCGACGTGATCCACGAGGACGAAATGCTGCTCGGGCTGAACAAGCCGCCGTTCACCATCACGGCGCCCAAGCACCGGTTCGAGGGCGGCAGCATGGTCAACAGGGTGTACGGGAACACGGGAAAGCTGCCGTTCGTCGTGCACCGCCTGGACATGAACACGAGCGGGGTGCTCCTGTTCGCCAAGTCGAGCAAATCTGCGTCGGCCATGCACGAACAGTTCCGGAACAAGACGCCCAGAAAGACGTACCTGGCGCTCGTGTTGGGCGTGCCGACCTGGGATCGGTCGGAGTACACGACGATCGACGCGCCGATCGGACAGAGTCCGATCGAAAAGGTGGCAAGGACGGTCGTTCCCGCCGCCGACGCCGAGGGCAAGGAGGCCGCGACGGAGTTCAAGGTGCTCGCCTCGTCGCAGTCTCCGGTCGACTTTGGGCCGTACAAGACGGCGATATGCATGGAGCCGGAGACGAAGGAGCGATTCGACCGGGGAGAAACAACGCACGCGGCGCTGGTCGAGTGTCGACCGCTGACGGGGCGGACGCACCAGATCCGCGTGCATTTGGCCCACGCGGGGTTCCCCATCATCGGAGACGACCTCTACGGCGTGACCGGGCCGTGCATCGATCGTCACGCCCTCCACGCGGCCAGCATCCGCTTCATGCACCCCAGGGACATGGAAGCCGCGGCGGCGGAAGTCGAAGAGGACCGGACCGGCGAGCCTTTCGTCGTCTCGGCCCCGCTGCCTACGGACTTTCAGTCCGCTTTGAAAACTCTTCGCATCAACGTGTGACTGAATACAAATCATGCGTGTTGAAGTGCCTCTGAGCCCGCTGGACGGCGAGAACGCCGAGATTGCCTGGCAAGTTGGAAAATCGTTGGACGAAACACGGATCCACCCTATCCACCCCGCGAGGATTCAGCAAGTGAACGCAAGCACGCCCCACAGTACCATCCGCTCGTTCTGTCTCGAGCGGACAGCGCGGACGCCTCTGTCTGATCTCACAGCGGACAAGAATGCCTCGCATCCTGGGACGAAGAGCGGCAAGCAAAAGCTGTCGTCGCAGGACGAGTTTCGGCTGCGGGAGCAGGGCTCGTCGGCGGTGACCGCATCGCGTGAAGAAGAAGAGCAGACGACACCGGCGTTGGTCACGGGATTGACTCCGGGGTCTGCCAAGAAGAGGCACTCGAGGCACGCAGAGAGGATCGAGTCGCTGGAGCGGGAGCTCGCGTCCCTCAAGGACTTTGTCGTCGAGCTGGACGGAGAAAAGCGGGAGACCGAGCGGCTCCTCGAAGAGGAGAAGGAGGCGCGGATGGCGATGGGGAAGGAGTTTGCCCTGCGAGAGGGCGCCCTGCAGAACCGGATCCGGACGCTGCAGGGGATGCTGAAGATGGTCTCCATGGAGAAGGAGCGACTGATCAGCTACGGGACCTGCGAGCAGCTGGTTGGTATTTGATTGATTCGCACACGCTCACACACCCGCTGGCTCTCGCTTCTCTCGGTGCACGCTCACACATCGGGATGATGGCCGCAGTCACGAACAAATCCAGACCCGACTGTCCTCTTTAAACCTCTAGAAATTGATCACCATTTCCCTCTTCGCCATGTCAAACACCTGGTCGAGGGCCTCGGTGAGGGCGACTTGGCCCATCCTCGTAAGCAAGTTGGACGTGATGTTCAGGTCCCGCGGGGCGCTGTCTGGGTTGTGCTTGAGGGACTGCGCCAGGCTCACGGCCCCGTCGTCCTGGATGTCGTTGTATGCCACGTTAAGCTTGTTCAGGTCGAGCTGCGACTCCCGCAAGCTCCTGGCGATCCAGATCATGCCGTTGTCCTTGAGGGAGTTTCCGCGCAGGTCGAGCTCCTTGATTGTCGTATTGTACATGATGAGCTGCCCAATCTGCTCGGCGTTCTCACCGTTGTTGCACCAGGCGAGCTTCAGGACCTCGACGTTCATGTCGTGCTTGAGCACGTCGACGATCGACGCGACCCCGGCCTGCCCGATCGGGTTCTGGCTCAGGTCGAGCTTCTTGAGGTCGCCGTGTCCCTTGAGTCCCGACGCCAACGCCATGGCCCCCGGAGCCTCGAGCGAGGCGGCAGAGCAGTCGAGGTTGACCAGGTTCTTGGCGTTCTCGAGCGCCGTGCCCAGCTTGAAGGCACCGCCGTCGCCCCACTCGTTCATGCTCAGGTTGAGCGTCTCCAGCGTGGAGCACGCGCTCACCAAGTCGGAGATGGCCCCCATGGCCTCCGGAGAGATGCTGACGTTGGCCAGCTCGAGCACCTTGAGGTTGGCCCCCTGCCGCTGCTTGAGCGCCTCGCAGACCGCGATGACGCCCTCGTCTCCCAGCGAGTTGCCCGACAGAACGAGCTCTTCGATCGACGCGTTCTCCTTGAGCGCCGACGCCAGAGACTGGCCGTCTTCGATGTAGTTATCGCTTAGATTGAGCCGCTTCAGGCTTGTCGTCACCCTGATGGCCTCGCAGAGCCCCGCAACGTCCTCGATCGAGTTGCTGTTGAGCTCGATCGACTCGATCACCGTGTTGCTCTTGAGCATCTCGGCCAGCGCGTTGATACCGGCGTCGCCGATCCCGTTGCTCCCCAACCCCAGCGTCTTCACCTGCGAGCCGCCGGCCAGCGACGTCGCGAGGGCTGCGACCCCCTCGTCCCCGATGTTGTTCGTGTCCAGGACCAGGTTCTTCAGCGCCGTGTTGCTCGACAGAGCCTGCGCGAGCTGCTGCGCTCCCACCGGCCCGATCGCATTCTTCGAAAAGTCCACCGCCACCAGCCGCTCGTTGAACGAGAGCGCGTCGACCACGTAGCAAAAGCCTTCGTCCTGCCCCCCGCCCAGGTTCTTGGCCGACAGGTCTGCCGTCGGCTGGTTCCTCAGCTGCGACAAAAAGTCGTTCAACCGCTGCTGAGACTCTTTCGCAAACTGCCTGTCCTGCATCGCCTGCTGGACCTTTGGCGCCTGCGACTTGAACAGCTTGTGCCCGAAAAAGCCGAGACCCGCCAGCGCCCCGAGCGCCACGACGCCCATCGCCCCCGTCTTCCACATTTCGGCCGCCGATTCCGTGTCCTGGTACTGAACATCGTCATACGACGGGACCGGCACGGCAACAGACGCGGGTGCCGTCGCGACCTCCGCCTCGTCCCCGCTGACCGCGTCGACCACGTCGACCGCAGTCTGCACCGCGGCGTCCGCCCCCCCGCCCGCCTGCCCGTCGAGCGTCTCAGAATCGTCCACGACCACCCCACGCTCCTGAATGACAAAGTCCTCCTCGTCAGAGCTCCCCAACGCCCTGCACCCCGGGACGGCAGGCGCCATGCGGGCGATTCCGCCCACAAAGCCAGAACGAGCCGTTCTCGCCACCGACACGCCATGAACACCACGACTAGCGCCCCGAAGACCAATCCTCCGACCGCCAGCCTGCCGTCCCCCCGCCAGCAGCCGGGAAGCCTCGGCAATCGTCATGACTGAACACCAGCACGACACGGATTCCGTCGTCAATTTCGCGCTATCCCTTGCGATCTACGTCCAATGCCCGACCCAAGAGACGAACACAACCTGGTATTTACACTTCGTTCTTCCTCTTCTTCTTTTTGGGTTGCGACGACGAGTCGTCGCCTTTTCTCTTCTCTTCTCGCTTCTCGCTTTTCGAGCCTGCCGCTGCACCCCCCAGGACTTGCTCCGCCACCACCCGTTCCTGCTCGTTCAACTCGACCCCACCCACCTCTACCTTGCCTCCAAACTTCAGCCTGCCCTTTGCCTGCGACCCACCTCCTCTCCCTCTCCCTCTCCCTCTCCCTCTCCCTCTCCCTCTCCCTGTTGCTCCCGCTCCCGCTCCCGCTCCCGCTCCCGCTCCCGCTCCCCCTGCCCCGCGCAGAACGACGCACGACCGGGTCGACGCCTCGGCCACCCAGTCGGCAGTACCCCGGTCCCCTTCAGAGTTCCCTCCTCCTGTCCCTGCCTCCGACCCCGTCTCCGGTTTCTTCTCCACATCGGCCTTGTCCATGGCCCGCTGCATGAACCGCAGCCCTTTAATCTTGGCAGAGAGCCCCATGACGGACGGATTCGTAGGGTGTCAACGTACGTCGTCTTCGTCTTCGTCTTCTCTGGGCCGAGACCTAATTCTCTGGGCCGAGACCTATGTTCTTTTTGAACGAGAACGATCGTTCTCGCGCGAGAACTAGTTCAAAAAGAAAATTCGACGTTATCTTTACCTCACCTCACCTCACCCACTTCTCTCGATGGCAGACCCAACCCCTGCAGTGGAGGTGCTGCGCCTTCTAAGACGAGAAGAGGTGGACGCCGGTTTGGTGCGAATTTGACTTTGCCTGCTCTGTGAAATCGTTATAAACGGCGCCTCTGCTGCTCACACACTCGCTTTTTTCTAGGTCGGCAAGTTTATCTACTGTCTCTGGGCCGATTATGACATGACGTGGTTCCGGGCCGTCGTCAAAAAGCTCGACAGTCAGAGTGGTACGTATGCTCGGTCTCTCGGTCTCTCGGTCTCTCGGTCTCTCGGTCTCTCGGTCTCTCGGTCTCTCGGTCTCTCGGTCTCTCGGTCTCTCTCAGTATGCCCGCACCCACGTGCTCACCACGCACCCACGATACATACATACAGGAATTGCCACGCTCTTCTACCGGGGCACGCAGGAGAAGGAGGAGGGCCAGCTGTTCGACCTGATCAGGGACGGGCAGGTTGCGGTCAAGGCGACACGGCCGGGTCCCGACTACGTGCCCAAAGGGGGGGAGATCTTGATTACGGAAGGTGTGAATATTGACGAGTGCGAAGGGGAGCCAGGGAATAGCGAGACGGACGAGGGGAGTCGCGATGCGGGGGAAGGGGACGAGGGCGAGGACGCGGAGGACGAGCTGAGTCTGTCGCGTCGGAAGCGGAGGTTGAACGCGCGGCGGGTGTACGATACGTATGTGGACGAGGAGCTATTCGATGACGTGGAAGATGATATGGACGCGCCGCTGAAGACGGCGCGTCGGGCCAAGTTGGGGGAGTCCAAGGCAGAGGCGGTGCGGGAGCTGGCGAGGGCAAAGAAGCAGAAGGATGCGTCGAGGCGGGAGGCGGAGCGGAAGAAGCTGCAGCGCGGGGTGGATAAGTTGGCGGAGGAGGATGTCCGGAGCAAGGTGCGAGGGTACTTTGAGAAGTCGCTGCAGACGCCGACGACGGGGCTGTCGACGGGATCAGGGAAAGGGGGGGATCCGGTCGAGGTGGCCAAGGCGGTGGAGCGGGCGCTGTATCAGGCGCACGGGGGCGAGGTGACGCAGGGGTATAAGCAGAAGGCGGGGACGCTGAAGTTTAACCTGGGAAGGAACGAGGAGCTGCGGCTGCACGTGCTCACGGGGGAAATTCCGCCAGAGCGGCTGGTGGAGATGGATTCGGCGGCACTCGCGAGCAAGGAGCTGGTGGAGTACAGGAAGAAGAAGGAGGAGGAGTCGCTGAAGATGAGTGTGCTGGATACCGAGACGGCGGCGAAGTTTTCGACGGCGGCGGCGTTGGAGAGCGCGTACAGCGGGTACACGGGCGTGAAGGAGCAGGGCAGTCAGCAGGCCAACGTCGTGACAACGAAGCAGAAATTCAACGAGCAGCAACAGCAGCACGACAGAGAAGCGCACGGGAAGGACACGGACGAGCAGCCCGTGGACACGCAGGGGTCGGTCCAGGCAGTCTCGAGTCTCAACTGGAAGAGCATCAAGTCGGCACAGGCGTCCAAGGGCGGGGCGGCCAACGTGATTTCGGGGATTCAGGGGATTGATCCCGGCATCGGGCTGGACGCCGGAGGCGGCAGCGGGGACGGGGACGAGGCGTACGACCCGCTGGACCCGCCGACGGCCGCGCCGGCAGTCTCGGTTCCGGATGTGAAGTGCGATGACAAGCTTCGATTGATGCTCATGGGGAACGCGGATCCCAGTTCTCTGGGAGAGCGCGTCTGGGAGGGCACGGTCTCGGTCGCGGCAACGGGCGGGAGCTCGATGCGGGCGAGCGGCCTTGCGGGCGCGGGCGACCTGGGAGAGCTGCTCGGAAATGACAACCTCAAGTTCAAGGAGCGTCTGTCGCTGTCCGCATTGGGAAAATTCCTGGAAGAGGTCCACGTGTCGAGGTCAAAGACGGTGACCGTCGGGGTGCTGTCGCCTTGCTCCGGCAAGCCCGCGGCGACAACCGTGGTGGATTCCAGTGTGTTGGCGTCGTTCTACAGGGATCGAGATCGCGCTGGATCCGTCAAGCGGACGCCGGAGATTGAAATTTACATCATTCCGTCGGGAGACCTTGCCACCCGGCTCGTCAACACGTGCTGGCACACCGGGAATCGCCAGACCGTGCAGGCGTGCGTGGGAAAACCGCCGCTGACTCTGAGCCCGGACCAGCTCGTGGTGGTCGTGACACATCCGAAGGGCATGGTCGCCAGGCCCAAGCCCAGGGACAGGAGCGGGGGTTCGTGCGCGCGGGCGGGCGGGCCCGCCGCCCCGGCCGCAGCAGCCCCTGCTGCGGCAGGAGGAGCTGCGCCGGCGTTGCCGATGGGCCTCGATCTGAACGCCATCAGCAATCTTGCGGCGGCCTTTGGCGTCGCCGACGGCGTCGTCCGCGATCCCAGGCCGATGAACGCGCCTCCCGCCCCCCCTCCCGCCGCCGCCCCCGCCCTCGCTCCGGTCGCCCTCGACCTGGGCGCGCTGAACAGTCTCGCGGCCGCATTTGGCGTCAATACGAGTCCCAGTCCTCCGAAAAACACTGGGGCACATCGGGGCGGCGGACGCTACGACGACAGGCGCCGGTAGGGTCGTGGCGTATGTTTCATTCGAGTTGTTCAAATGAAATGATGGTATCATCGACAGGCCATGTCGGGAACGAACACTCGCCGGGATCCGGGCTGCAGTGTCCCTCTGAATCGAGCAACTCTCGTTCTATCAATGTG
>Ga0255780_10004886_pt1 | contig 11411 bp, 10 predicted proteins | sample 071ome_32_FD_179978 | JGI IMG/M metagenome (GOLD analysis project Ga0255780, IMG submission 179978) | Coastal salt marsh microbial communities from the Groves Creek Marsh, Skidaway Island, Georgia - 071405AT metaG (version 2) | ecosystem: Environmental > Aquatic > Marine > Intertidal zone >...
GGCTGAGGTAACAGTAAAGCCCAACAGCAAACCGCACAGCAATATATTTTTCACATGTTTCTCCATTTTTACCTGCGTATTAATGTATCAATTTTCTCTGCATAGCTTTTTAAATCAAAGAAAAGACTAAGATCAACAAAAGGCATAACGCCCAAGCTGACCAAAGCATACGCGTTGCACGATCAATGTCATGGGCATTTGCGTGTTTATTTCCCCCTTTATTTACCCAAGCATAATCTTGTAGCGCCCCATCGTAACTGCGTGGTCCAGACAAAGCGATGTCAAGAGCTCTGGCCATAGCCGCTTCGGGCCAGCCGGCATTCGGCGAACGGTGCATTTTTGCGTCTTTTGTAATGCCGCTCCATCCTCGCAGCCAAAAATTTCCAGACGCCCAGCACAAGAGAACGGCACTTAGACGCGCGGGTATGAAATTTAACAGATCATCAAAGCGCGCAGAGGCCCATCCAAACGCCCGGTAAGTATCCGTTTTATATCCAATCATGCTGTCGGCCGTATTAACTGTTTTATACAGGATCAATCCCGGTAAGCCCGCAACCATGTACCAAAAAATGGGTGCGATCACGCCGTCTGAAAAATTTTCTGCAGCCGATTCAATCGCCGCGCGTGCTACTTGTGCCTCATCCATGTCAGCTGTATCGCGCCCCACAATCTGCGAAACTGCAGATTTTCCATCTGACAAAGACAGCCTCAGTCCCGAAGCGACGGCGCTTACATGGTCAGTCAGAGACTTCTGAGCGATGAAAATCGCAATCACGAGCGTTTCAACGATTGGCCCCAATTGGCTGAGACCAAAACCGGCAAGCGTCGCAGTCACCACAAGGAAACATAAGCACACCGCGCCTTTGAGTTTTTGTGCGGGTGGAGAGTTGAATGAGTTGTCCCAAAATCTAATTGCCCGCCCGATCAGAACCACAGGATGGCTTAAACGCGACCAAAGCCATTTTGGTTCCCCTAAAAGGGCGTCTAAAATCATTCCGACCGCCAGTAGACCCATCATGCTTTGGACCATTCAAGAAATGTCGTTACAATGGAATTTTGAGAATGCGGCGCGCGCTTTACAATTTCTGCATTTACACGCTGCCCTATGGCGCTATCGGAAAAGAATCGCTTCAAGAAGTTCAAGCCGAACAAAGATGAAAACCGATACGCCACAGAGTTATCCTCAAGTATTCCACAGGGTTATGCAAAACGAGCGCGTTTTGCCAAGAAATGCCTAAAAAAAACTTCTGGCAAAAAGAACGTCACTTTCGTCTCGCAACTATGCGAAAGCTATGGAGTATATTTTTCTGCCGTATGCAAGTTATTTCAAAAAAGTTAATTCATCCCGCGCGCGTTAATTGTTTGTTAGTACTTTTGGCGTCTTTCGGTACCGTATTCGTCCTTTTTCAGGGTTAAAAGTTTGGACATGAAAGTACTGATCGTCGAAAATATTAAAGAACTCGGTTTATTATGGCAGCGTGCTTTGCAGCGCCTTGGGGCCGAAGTGGTGTTTGTTCAAACGCAGTCTGCTGCAATAAGATGTCTTATGGACCAGTCTTACGACATCATTGTTCTTGATCTCGTTTTGGAAAGCGGAAGCGCTTTTGCGATCTCTGATTTTGCAAACTATAAACGACCGGAGGCGCGGGTGTTTTTTGTAACCAACACCTCTTTTTTTCAGATGGCTCCATTTTTCAGCACTGTTCGAATGCTTGTGGCTACATCCAAAGTTCCACCCCACCTGAAGATATTGCTGCGATGGTTGAACATTATGCCCACGGACGCGGTTCCTTTTCAAACATCGATTCGCTTAGCGCCTAGTTTTGTTCGAGAAAGCGCATATCCATTTGGATTGGAGCAGCGAACGAGGGGGCCGAATTTATCATCTGTTACAAATCTGCCATAACATTTATCGCCTTTGTGCGTACCGGCAAACTTCTGGAATTTAGCGAACGGTTCTACATGACGTAGGTTGGTGGTCGAATAATACACTTTATATGCAGACCCTTACACCTGAGGTGTCCATGTTGAACGCCTCACGTATCTAATCCGAAAAGATAGCAAAAAAATCTCAAAAATTCACTTGAACTTTAGAGGTAACGTTCCATGCTTAGTCCTGTAAGGAGTCACGGTATGACAACGTTTTTGTCTAAAGAAGTTCAAAAGGGCCTGCTTGAAGCGCGCGCGCAGCAAAAGCGCCGCAAGGCGCGTTATCGTGTGCAATTTGACGGATCAATGTATCCCGTGTTGAAGCTTTGGACCACCGGATTTTCGGTTGATGCAGAAAACGCACCTCATATGAGGGGTCTCGTTGATATTTTTGAAGGCCCAAAACATGTGTCTCAATGTCTTATCGTTGCCTCCGATGAGGAAAATGGCGAAGTGAAATTTGAATTCAAACGCAGCACGCCGACAAGTGACAAGGCTGCACTTGATTTTGTGCGCAGCCCTGATGCACCTGTGGCATTGTTGAATTAGGTTACTGAAGGTCCTCGAAGGCCTTGCTGAGGCGTTCAACCGCTTCGATAATATTGTAGCGTTGTGTGGCCAGATTAAAGCGCAGATGCCCATCACCCCCCAAACCAAAGGTTGACCCATGATTGGGTGCAACGCCGGCTTGATCTTGAACGCGGCTGCAAATTTCCTGATGTGTCATACCCGTACCCGAAAAATCAACCCAGCTGAGGTATGTTGCCTCAAGCGGAAATACAGATGTCCCGGGTAAGGCGTCGATCGCCCCTTCAAAAAGACGTCGGTTTTCATTCAGATAGTCCACCATCGCATCAACCCAATCAGCGCCTTCTTGGCTGTATCCGGCTTGTGTCATGACAATCCCAAAGCTGTTGGGGCTGATGCCAAGGGCGGACATACGTTTGTCAAACCGCGCACGCAGCTCCGGATTGGGGATAATCACATGCCCAGTGTGGGACCCGGCTATGTTAAAGGTTTTTGTGGGGGCATTCATCATCACCAAACGGTCATTGATGGCATCATCGACAAGCGCGAAAGGCGTGTGTTTATGGCCCGGGAACACGATATCCTGATGGATTTCATCACTGATCACTAGAAGGTCATGCCGTTTTGCAAAATCTGCCACGCCCTGAAGCTCTTCACGGGTCCACACCCGACCGCCCGGATTGTGTGGTGAGCAGAAAATAAGGACCTTTTCGTTCCCTGTCATCATACTGTCGTAGAGGTCAAAATCCAATTCATGCCGATTGTTCACGCTTTTGAGCGGACATTGCACAACAGGCCGGTTTCCTGCCTTCAAAACTCTGAAAAAAGCATGATAGATAGGCGTAAACATCACAACGCCATCGCCGGGTTCGGTAAAGGTTTCTATGCAAAGCGCGGTCCCGTTGACCAACCCGTGAGTTGAAAAAATCCAACTTGGGTCAATGGCCCAACCATGCCTGTTTTCCTGCCACCAGCAAATTGCGTCGCGGTAAGCCTTATCGTCACCGTAATAGCCATAGACCCCATGGTCCGCATAAGATTGCAACGCGTTCTGAATACAGTTCGGGGGGTGGAAATCCATGTCTGCAACCCACATGGAAATGCCGGTTTTGTTGGAAACACCATAAAGCGCCTCCATTTTGTCCCACTTCGCGCAGTTGGTTCCTCGGCGATCAATTGCTTTGTCAAAGTTCATGGCGATGCGTCCCTCCAAAATGTTGGGCATATTAGCGACTTTAGGGATGCGCGCAAGGGCGTTGCAACCGCGCGCAGTTTGTCCTAGATCAGACCCATGAAACGACCCATTCTATATCATCCAGACCCACGGTTGAAAAAACTTTGCGTGCCCGTCAGTGACATTACGGATGAAATGCGCCTGCTGGCCGATGATATGTTGGAAACAATGTATGCCGCACCGGGAATCGGGCTGGCCGCGCCACAGATTGGTGTGTTGAGCCGGATCATTGTTATGGATTGCGAAAAGGAAGAAGACGCAGATCCAAACCCAATTGTCATGATTAACCCTGAAATCACGGCGCAGTCTGAAGAGACAAATGTCTATGAAGAGGGCTGTTTGTCGATCCCGGAACATTATGCCGAAGTCACCCGCCCCAAAGAGGTCGAGGTTGCATGGATTGATGTAAATGGGGTTGCCCGTAAGCAGGGATTTGACGGTCTATGGGCGACCTGTGTGCAGCATGAGATCGATCATCTGAACGGGAAATTGTTCATCGATCACATCGGTGTGATGAAACGTCAATTGATCACGCGCAAAATGCAGAAATTCAAGCGCGAACTTGCCCGCAAGAAAGATGAATGATCATGACGGTGCGTCGATGCCTTCCTTGGCCCGATCCGCGTCTTCGTACAGCCGCTGAGCCTGTTAAGACTATCACTGATGAAATCCGCGTCATCTGGCAGGATATGGTCGACACCATGGAGGCCATGCCGGGTGTCGGATTGGCCGCGCCTCAAATCGGGATTATGATGCGCCTTGCGGTGGTTGATGCCTCTCAAACCCGTGGGCGGGTGATCTACATGGCAAATCCAGAAATCCTGCAGAGTTCCCCTGAACGTTTTGACCACGAAGAAGCGAGCCCCAATTTACCCGGCGTGTCAGCCAAACTCAGCCGACCCAAGGCTGTCTCTGTACGGTTCTTAAACGAGCAGGGCGTGATTGACCGGCGGGATTTCACAGACCTCTGGTCCACTTCTGTGCAACATCAGATCGACCATCTAAATGGAAAGATGTACTTTGATAAACTGTCTCAACTGCGTCGCAGCATGCTATTGAAGAAAGCGAGAAAGTTGAAATGAAATTGGTGTTTATGGGCACGCCTGACTTTTCGGTTCCCGCCTTGCAACGGCTCGTGGCGGATGGTCATGATATTGCGGCTGTCTATACCCAACCCCCCCGTCCCGCGGGTCGGGGAAAAAAGGATCGCCCCTCTCCCGTCCATAGCTTTGCCGCGGCGTCGGGTCTTGAGGTGCGTCATCCCCTGAGCCTAAAATCGCAAGAGGTCCAAGAGGAGTTTGACCTCCTCAAAGCAGATGTGGCTGTGGTTGTGGCCTATGGGCTTTTGCTGCCGCAGGCGGTTTTGGATATGCCCAGATATGGGTGTTTGAACATTCACGCATCCCTTTTGCCGCGCTGGCGGGGGGCGGCCCCCATTCACCGGTCGATTATGGCGGGGGATAAAGAAACGGGCGTTTCCATCATGCAGATGGAGGCGGGTTTGGATACCGGCCCGGTGTTGCTGGATCAGGCGCTCGAGATTTTTCCAAGCGAAACGACAGGCCAGCTTCATGACAGGCTGTCCCATTTGGGGGCAGAGCTGATTTCGCAGGCCCTGAACCAGATCGATGCCCTCACCCCAGCCGTGCAGTCCGAGGCGGGCGTTTGCTATGCCGCGAAAATCGACAAAGCCGAGGCGCGTATCGACTGGTCAGAATCCGGCGAGGTGATAGATCGCAAAATTCGGGGATTGTCCCCTTTTCCCGGCGCATGGAGTGAATTCAAAGGGGAACGCATCAAGTTTCTTTGTAGTGAAATGTCTGGCGTAGAGGACCATGTTGGGGCCCCCGGAGATGTCGTGGGGGAGGGGCTGGAAATTGCATGTGGCACAGGCAGCATCAGAATAACCCAAATCCAACGCGCAGGTCGCGCTGCCCAGTGCACTGAGGACTGCTTGAGAGGGCTCTCTGTTCAAAAGGGGGACAGATTTGTCTGAACCTCAGAAATCTACGGCGATACCTTTGCGTTCCCAGTCCCCGTATCGCACAGGTTCAGGTCCGTTGCGTCCACCTAGCTCTTTTGGACGCTCAATTTCTTTGGCCTTTTTGCGCCGCTCCTCTGCTTCGGCTAAGGCGCGAATGGCTTCAGGGGGAAGGATTTTTGGCTCTGACAAAATCGGTTCCTTTTACATTTCCGTTATCACAGACGGGCGCACATATGAAAACTTCGCGAGGTCACATGGCAAAACCTGACGTAGCCCGGATGATGGCAGTGACATTGATAACGGATGTGATGGAGAATGCAAAGCTCTTGTCTGATCTCACCTTTGGGCCCAAATTTCTGTCGCTGTCTCCGCCAGAACGTGCGCGTGCACAACGACTTGCCACGGAATGCCTGCGCGGCGTAGAGCGCGCAGATCGTATTTTGTCAGCATTTTTGCAGAAAAAACCACCCCTCAGAATTATGAATATTCTGCGTCTGGCAACGTTTGAATTGTCCACCGGTGGCGATGCCCATGGGGTCGTAAACGATGCGGTAACGCTTGCCGCCATGGATAAAAAACACGCAATGTTTAAAGGTTTGGTCAATGCAGTATTGCGCAAGGTTGCCAAATCTGGACCCGAACAATGGCCCAAACTGCGCGCGGCGCGCATTCCCATATGGCTCAGAGGACCGTTAAAAGCTGCTTATGGCGGGGAGGTCATTAGCGCGATTGAACGTGTCCAATCCAATACACCCCCTCTCGATCTGACACCCAAAAATCCTGAAAAACTACAGGAGTTGGCATCCCTTGTAGGCGGAGAGATTATTCTTGGCCAATCGGTGCGGTTAAAATCACCCGGACAGATCAGTAAAATAGACGGTTATGATAAAGGGGAATGGTGGGTGCAAGACGCAGCTGCTGCTCTTCCTGTGCGCCTTCTTGGCAATATTCGCGGAAAAACCGCCCTAGATCTTTGTGCCGCCCCCGGAGGAAAGACGCTACAGCTTGCTGCGGCCGGAGCAGAGGTGACGGCGGTTGATATTTCTGAACGGCGCTTAAAGCGGTTGGAAGAAAACCTCCAACGCACCGGAATGACTGCAGAGGTCAAGGCGATGGATGCCTTTGCGCTGCGAGATGTGCACTATGATGTGATCGTTTTGGATGCGCCATGTTCAGCAACAGGGACACTGCGCCGCCACCCGGATTTGCCTTATGCCAAGGATGGAAGCGAATTTGCAAACTTGATCCAATTGCAACAAAAGATGTTGCGTCATGCGGTAAATCTGCTGGCTCCGGGGGGGCGACTTGTCTATTGCACCTGTTCCTTGCTTCCCGACGAAGGAGAGGCGCAAATAGAAGACTTGATTTCAGAAAATACGCATATCACAGTCGATACCGCGACACTTCTGCATACCCACATTAATCCGACTTGGGTGGTTGATGGCCTCGGCCTTCGATTGCGTCCTGATTACCTTGCAGAGCAAGGAGGTATGGATGGTTTTTTCGTCTCGCTCTTGCACAAAAAAGTCTAAGCGCAGTATAAGAGCATATTGCCGTTGGTCACCGTTAAATGCATGTATCATCCCGCTTCGATGGCGCCCAAATTCAAAAAGAGACTATTTATGACGAGGGTGTATAACCTGACTTCTTCCTTGGGAAATCTGGCGAACAGGTTTCACGCGAGAATGCTTGGGTTTTCAAAACCTGCGACGGGATTTCTGCGTCAACCCGAGCCCCGTTCGATTGGAAGTTACCAAAGAGGGTTGCAGCTCAAGGCGGGCAATATCATGTTTGCCGGTCACCTGATCGAAGCACCGAGGACGAATTTATGGGATATTGCGGCACCTGATTTTGGTTTTGTGCACGAAGCACATGGATTTGGCTGGCTCGATGATCTTGCCTCGGTCGGAGATAAAGAGGCGCGTACGATTATTCAAAGCTGGGTTCAGACATGGATCAATCGATATGGTCGCGGCGGCGGAGCGGGCTGGATGCCAGACATAACGGGCCGGCGGTTGATCCGTTGGATCCATCATGGGTTTATGATCCTTCGCGGCGTTGAACCATCGCAGTCGGAATTGTTTTTTCAATCCCTCGGTCGACAAACCGTTTTTCTGTCCCGTCGCTGGTTGACGACATCACCTGGCTTGCCTCGGTTCGAAGCGTTGGCGGGGTTGATATATGCTGGTCTAACACTTGAAGGCATGGAATCTTACGTGCGCCCCGCAACAAGTGCTCTGGCGCGTGAATGCCGCACGCAAATCGATGAAAATGGTGCTATTCCGACACGCAATCCAGAAGAATTGCTCGAAGTTTTTTCACTGCTCGCATGGGTTGTAGAAGCGTTGCGAGGCGCTGATTGGATTCCCTCTCAGGCCCATTTGGACGCCTTGGATCGGATTGCGCCGACCTTGCGGCTTCTGCGTCATAGTGATGGTTCGCTTGCCAGGTTTCATGGCGGTGGGAAAGGCATTGAAGGGCGGTTGGACGAAGCCTTGGCACTGTCGGGAAACAAAAGCGTGGCACGCGATAGGCTTGCAATGGGGTTTGGTCGGCTGTCAGGGGGCAGAACGACAGTGATAATGGATGTGGCCCCACTTCCCCTGGGACGCGCCTCGCTGAATGCGCACGCATCGACCTTGGCTGTTGAACTGACTTCGGGTCGATGCCCTTTGTTGGTCAACGCGGGTCCCGGGGCACGATTTGGGGCTGACTGGATGAGAGAAGGGCGTCAGGGGGCAGCGCATTCCACATTGACCATTGAAGGTGCTTCAACTGCGCGATTCGGCAAACCAATGCCCCACACAATCCGCAAATCCGAAAGCCTGATTGATGGGCCAAGCCACGTGCCTTTTGAGTGGTCTGAAAGCAAGCGTACGCAAAACCTTCAGGCTGGGCATAACGGCTTTATGCCTGCGACAGGGTTGACCCACGTAAGGAAACTGCAGCTTTCTTTTGATGGGTCGACATTAGATGGTGAAGACTTGCTGATCGCGATTGAACCGCGAGAAAAGAAGCAATTTGATGCAGCTTTTGAACGCACGGGTTTGCAAGGTATCGGTTATGAAATTCGCTTTCACCTCCATCCCGACATTACGCCGACGGTTGATATGGGTGGCATGGCTGTTTCGATGAGCCTTGCAAATGGAGAGATATGGGTGTTTCGGCATAATTCACCGGCTGAACTCAGCCTTGAACTCAGCACTTATTTTGACTCCGCGCGCATAAAACCGCGAAAAACGCATCAGATAGTTTTATCTCACCGCGCAATGGAGTATGCAACGCGCGTAAGATGGTCGCTGAAAAGGGTGGTTGAGACAGATATTCTTTCTCACGAAGACTTGGATGCGCTTACAGGCATAATTTAATTACGAATGGACCGACCTCTATGACTGACTTGTTTCCGGTGCGCCGGGCGCTGCTTTCCGTTTCTGATAAAACGGGTTTGATCGATCTCGCCAAATCGCTGAGCCAAAGAGGGGTGGAGCTTGTCTCAACGGGAGGAAGTGCAAAAACACTTCGGGACGCAGGATTAGAAGTGCGTGATGTGGCAACGCTTACGGGTTTTCCGGAAATGATGGATGGGCGGGTGAAAACACTTCACCCAAATGTTCATGGTGGGCTTTTGGCGTTGCGCGATAATGCCGAACACATAAATTCGATGGAAAAACATGGTATTGCTGGGATCGATCTTTTGGTTGTGAATCTATATCCGTTTGAAGAAACTGTTGCACGGGGTGCAGATGCGGCTACCTGTGTGGAAAATATCGATATCGGCGGACCTGCGATGATCCGCGCTGCGGCTAAAAACCATGGTTTTGTGACAACGATTGTGGATGTCGAAGATTATGACGCGCTTTTAAAAGAACTTGCCGACAATGATGGACAAACCCGTTTTGCGTTTCGGCAAAGGATGGCGGCGCGCGCTTACAGCCGGACGGCGGCCTATGATGCTGCGGTCTCAAGCTGGTTCGCCTCTGAATTGAACGATCCCGCACCACTGCGGAAAAGTTTTGCGGGCACATTGTCTCAGACTCTTCGCTATGGTGAGAACCCGCATCAATCGGCAGCGTTTTATACCGATGGGTCAAGCCGCCCGGGCGTAGCGACTGCGGTACTGCATCAGGGCAAAGAATTATCCTATAACAATATCAACGACACGGATGCTGCTTTTGAATTGGCAAGCGAATTTGATCCTGCCAACGGTCCGGTTTGCGCGATTATCAAACATGCCAACCCCTGCGGCGTTGCGCGTGGCGACAGCGTTAAAAGTGCATATACGTCAGCCTTTGATTGCGACAGAACGAGCGCTTTCGGTGGCATAGTTGCGCTGAACACGGAATTGGATGCAGACACAGCGGCACTGATTACGGACATCTTTACAGAAGTGGTTATTGCACCCTCAGCCACGCCGGATGCGATTGCACTTTTTGCCAAAAAGCCCAATTTGCGACTTTTGACGACGGGAAAAATGGCGGACCCAGATCAGCCGTTAACCAGCATTCGACAGGTTTCCGGTGGTTTTCTTTTGCAGGACAAAGATGCGATAACACTTGATGAAGCAGCGCTTCGTGTTGTGACAAAACGTCGGCCCGACGCGCGTGAAATGGCAGATCTTTTGTTTGCATGGAATGTGGCCAAACACGTGAAATCAAATGCAATTGTTTATGTCAAAGACGGGGCGACGGTCGGCATTGGTGCCGGACAGATGAGCCGCGTAGACAGCAGTCGGATTGCAGCACGCAAAGCGCAGGATATGGCAGACACCCTGGGATTGAGCGCCCCCTTGACCCAAGGCTCTGTTGTTGCATCAGATGCTTTTTTCCCCTTTGCGGACGGGCTCATGAGCGCGGTGGAGGCGGGCGCAAGCGCGGTCATCCAGCCGGGCGGATCTATGCGCGATGAAGAGGTGATTGCCGCGGCCGATGCCGCAGGCATCGCAATGGTCTTTACGGGCGTGCGTCACTTCAGGCATTAAGCATGCAAAGATCACTTTATATCACGGCACTTGCCGCATTTTTGTTTGACCAGATTACAAAAGTCTTCGTCGTCTTTTATCTGGATTTGCAAAATATATTGATGATAGAGGTCCTGCCCCCGTTTTTGAATTTTTCTATGGCATGGAATTACGGGGTGAATTTTGGCCTGTTTTCAAACGAAAGCGGCGTTCAGAAATGGGCACTTACAGGGTTTGCTGTTCTGGTGTCATTGGCCGTTGTTTATTGGGTCAGGCGGGAACCCACCACTAAGATCGGTCTCATCGGGGCGGGGCTTTTGATCGGAGGTGCGCTTGGCAATGCTTTTGATCGAATGATCTACGGCGCTGTGGCGGATTTTCTGAATATGTCCTGTTGTGGGATCGTCAACCCCTTTGCCTTCAATTTTGCTGATGTGGAAATATTTGCCGGAGCCTTTGCGCTCGCGATTTTTGGCACTCCCAAAAACAATGCATGACGCATCATTTGTAATGGTGTATCGTACTGCGCAGGTTAAGGGATAAATTATGAAACGTGGTTCATGTCTATGCGTTGCGGTCACGATCGTCGCAGCGGGGTGCAGCAATAAAAAAGAGGTAGAGGTGCCAAATACGACCTTTGGAGCCTATGCGATCGATCAAAAAGAAATAGAGTATGTGTCAAACAAACCCTTGGATCTTCCCCCAGATAGATATGTTTTGGTGAAACCCGAAAACCCTGAGGGAACGCAGGTAATTAAACCCGTAAAGATGCAAACTTT